>LFFM01003091.1_pt1 | contig 10634 bp, 17 predicted proteins | sample 643131 | NCBI WGS metagenome assembly LFFM01 (sample SAMN03777445, study PRJNA286221) | soda lake metagenome | biome: soda lake; feature: Kulunda steppe; material: water; isolation source: sample Tc-Br brine of Tanatar trona crystallizer | place: Russia: Kulunda steppe | collected 2011-07 | reverse complement strand
AGATTTAGTGTAGGTGAAGAAGCTTCAAATACGCCTTTAGGAACTGTAAAAGTGATCAGTGTACAAAACAACCAGGCCTTACTCGAAGTCGATGGTGATCGTTTACAAGTCCAGGATGGCGGATCTTATACTGTAAATGGACAGCAAATGATTGTCAGAGATATTTCTGGTATGCAGACACCTATAGTTCATAGAATTATTAGTAAGGATGAAAATTCTGTTGCTACAAAGGGAGATAACAATCCTGAACAACTAGAGTTCGAAAAGGATATTAGGCCTGAAAATATTCATGGCAGGGTGTTTTTCAGAATCCCTAAGATTGGTATGGTTAAGCTTGCTCCTATGGATTTTATGGGGATGACTCCTCCTGAGCAGAGAGAAGTAGGCTTCAGCTGTGGGTAGAATTTGGAAAGGCCTTATAAGTTTTCAAGATTTGAATGTGTGGGTATGGAGTTCTGTGATGAATGTGGAGGAATGGTAGTCTCAGAGAAGAAAGATGGAGAAAACCGTATGAAATGCAGGAGCTGTGGTGCATTCCAGGATGATGTAAATCCTGAAGAGATGAAAGTAACTGAAGAAAAAGAAGATGACCCTATGGACCGTTTGAACGTTAATGAAGGGGAAGAAGAAGCTACAAGGCCTACAACTGAAAAGGAATGTAAGACTTGTGGTGAAGAAACTGAGCAGGAATGGTGGATGGAACAAACCCGTGCCTCAGATGAGCCTCCTACCAGATTCTATAAATGTAGAAGATGTGGTAACGTCTACAAAATTTACGACTAAAACAGCAGTAGCTCTTAGAAGAGGTTTAGGCCTCAGTTTTCTATCTCTACTTTTTCATCTTCAATTTTATCTGATAGATCATTTAGAGAGGCTCTAAGCTTTGAGAGTTCTTCATCTACCTGGTTCTGATGACTCTCAAACTCTGATTTTTCAACCTTGGTTTCAATATCCCATTCTTGTCGATTAGTATCAAGGATAAATTCAGATTCAATTTCCTCAACTTTATCTTTAAGACCTTCGAGTTCGTCAAAAAGAGCATCTTGACCTTTTTTAAGCCGTTTTAATCTTGCTTCAATTTTTGAAACATTCTTGTTAGTATCAGAAAGCTCTGAATCAAGTACATCAACTCTTTCAATATAATCAGACTGGATCTGCGAGAACTTTCTAAATACTTTCTTTAGGGAGCTGATATCTTCTGCATTGTCTTCAATACTCTCAGTTACCTTTTCTTCCTGAGTTAAAACTTCTACTACTTGATCAATTTCTTCATCATGATGCTGAACAGCATTATCTAAAGCATTCATATGGGATTTGATATCCTCTACCGCCATCATAACAGATTCGATTTCCTCTTTGGTTTCATCATTTGAACCAAATAAGCTCATAAAAACTAATTGTTGATTTCTGGTATTTGAATTACTTGGGTAGAATTAAAACATTTCACCTTCCAATCTTTTACTATGCCAGAACAGATGAGAAGAGCCCCAGCAAGGCCTAAAAATATTGATGAAATCGACGCTCAAAACGATATCAGAGTAAGAGTAATTGGAACGGTTCTTTCCATTGAGGATGACTCCATCTCCCTTGATGACGGTACAGGAAACGTAGAAGTATTTCTAGAGGAAGAGCAAATGGAAGAGTTAGAAGAAGGCCTCAGAGTTAGAGTGCTTGGAAGAGTATTGCCTACGCCCGACAGTTTTGAACTGCAGGGAGAAATTATTCAGGACTTTTCAAATGTTGATCCTGAGCTTCAAGGTAGAGTTAAAAAAGTTGTATCCACTAATGAGTAACATAGGAGATTGAAAATGTTTAAAGCGGAAATAGAAGAAGTCGGACTACTGAAAGATTCAATGAAAACCATTTCAGACCTAATCAGCGAAGGTCTATTCCAGTTGGAAGAAGACGGAATGAAGCTGGTAGCAGCAGACCCAGCGCTCGTAGGCTTAGTCGACTTCAAAATATTCGAAGAAGTATTCGAAACCTACGAACTAGAAGATGAAGACAAAGTAGGCCTCAATATAGAGAACCTTTATTCTATTCTCCGCAGAGCAAACGCAGAGGACACAATCACATTTGAAGTGGAAGATTCAAGATTCCACATCACAATGGAAAATAGTTCAACCAGAAACTTCTCACTTCCAATACTAAACCTTTCAGAAGATGACATCCCTGAAGTAGGGAACTTAGAATTCGACTTCGAAGCAGAGCTAGAGGCCTCAGTACTTGAAGGAGCGGTCAAAGACTCAATGGTAGTAAGCGATGCAGTCACTATTTCTGCAACAGATGAAGAACTAAACATTAGAGCAGAAGGAGATCAAAGCAACGCAGACTTTACAATCACCTCTGGAAGTGAGGGCGTAATCGCAATGAGTGGAGAACCAGTCAAATCAATGTTCAGTCTTGACTACCTTTCCAAGATGATTGGGGCCAAAAAACTCTCAGACAACGTAACACTCAAACTAGGCGACGACTTCCCAATGAGACTAGAATTCGTACAGCCAGAAGAAGTCAACCTAAGCTTTGTACTAGCGCCTAGAATAGAAGAAGAGTAAGCTTCTATAAAAATGGACAAGGAGAGCGTAGAGAGTTATACAGGTATTCATTCTTTACCTGAAAACGCTACTTCTATTCTAGAAGATATTGAGGAGTACGAAGAGAATTGTATTCCTGTTGATTCTCTAGAAAAAGATCACAGACACAATTCTGTAACTGATTCATGGCTTAGAATATTTGACAAAGCCGAAATATTAAGATACAAAAATGAATATATCTATAAGTAATTTCCAAAAAACCATTCCAGTTTTAGTATTTACCAGTTAATTTTTCTGTGTGAGCGAGCTTGATTTGAAGGAGTGGCAGATTCGCCAGTACTATGAGCAGGATGAATTAGTTGAGAAGATACTAGAGATAGCGGAGTATAGAGAGGTGGCTCCGACTTATCCTAATGGATACGGGAAGAGGCCTGATGCAGTTAATTTTCCAGGGGATTTTATGCAGTTTGTAGAGGATGGTGCTGTTGCTTTCCATTTTTCAGTTGAGAGATGGCGGAACCCTTTAATGATTGATAAAGTGTCGAATCTGGATAATCTAAGGGAGAACTGGGACCTAGTGATAGATATTGACTGTGATGATAGTTTTAAGCTTTCTAAAAAGGCTGCTCAGCTAGTAGTAGATGAACTTAGACAGCATGGAATAGAGAATATTTATGTTAAGTTTTCAGGCAACCGTGGTTTCCATATAGGCGTCAGAGGTGAGGCATTTCCACAGACAGTAGGAGATGAAAAATACTCTGAGCTTTACCCACATTTAGCCCGTGGAATCGTAGATTACCTGAGAAATAATTTGAAAGACCAGATGATTAGAGAGGTAGAGAAAGTAGGCCTGGAAGATAAAATGCAGACAGATCAGGGTAAAGATCCTTATCAGGTTGCGGATATTGAGAATGATTGGGGTCAACGACATTTGTTTAGAATGCCTTACAGTCTTCATGATGGTTCAGGCCTAGTATCGTTGCCGATTAATCCTGATGAAATTTCTGCTTTCGAGAAGAAGGATGCTGAAATTGATAATGTTGATTTTGAATTAGATTTTCTCAAGGAGTTTGAACCGGAAGAAGGAACTAATCTTGCCGTTCAGGCCTTGGACTTTATTGAGGATCGGAGAGAGGAGAAAAAGGAGAAGCGTACTGATAGAGAGTTTGAAAGACCTGATGATGCGATACCAGAACAGCATTTTCCTCCCAGCATAAAGAATATTTTGCAGGGTTTGGAAGATGGTAGGAAGAGAGGTCTTTTTATTCTAATTAATTTTTACCGTTGCGTTGGTTATGGCTGGAATGATATTGAGTCAAAGATGTGGGCTTGGAATGATAGGAATAAAGAGCCGCTTCGTGAGGCCTATATCAAGTCTCAGCTCCGGTGGCATAAGAATAGAAGCGAGGATGTTCCTCCGCCGAACTATGATTCTAATGGTTATTACAAGGATATGCAAGTGTATGAAGGCGATAATCTGGAAGAAAAGGTTTCGAATCCAGTGAGTTATGCTTTTAGAAAAGCCGGAAACAGAAACCAGGAAGATGATGAAAATGATTTAACATGTCCTTACTGCGGTAAAGAGTACGAAGTTGAAGGGTATTATAAGAAACATGTTCAGCAGTGTTTCGACTAACCTAAAAAGTTTACAGTACTGATTAATAGATAGAATGGATGCATTAACTTTCAGTGACTTGCGGAAAATACAGAAGGAAGAGAGAAGAGAAGACCAGTTAACAGAATTAAATAGTGATTTCGTACTTAAGGCCAATGAATATTTAGAAAGAAAGGAAGATGCTGGCGATAGGAGAGACTATACTTCTTCAAAAAGAGTTTTTAGGAAAATAATCGCACTTAGGGAGAAAAAGATAGTGAAGAATGCTAGGCTTTCGCTAAAGTCGAATATTAAGGCTTCAGAGCTTAATTTACTGCCTAGAGAACAGGAACTTTTCAGAGAAACTAAACAGCTTTTCGAAGAACATAGAGATCGTCTTTCGGAAGCAGAGACTTCTAAAGCCCCTGCTGATGAGTTTGATACGTCAGAAGATACAATAGCAGAAACCGAAAACAATAATGAGAATGATGTCGATGAACCTGTTGAGACTCAAGAAGAAAAAACACTGAAAGAAGATGAAGAAATAAATCAAGAAAATGATGATGTAGAAGACATTGAAGAGGGTTATCAGAAAGTGGAGATAATTTCGGGAGTGCCTGAATTCATGGGTACCGATCTAGAAAGCTATGGTCCTTTTGAACAGGGAGATAAAGCAGTAATACCTGAAGACAACGCCGAGATCCTAATAAACCGTGGAAACGCAGAGGAGGCTTAAAAAATGGTAGAAATAGTTTTTGCAGTCAGCGGATCAGTAATAACAGGTAATCTCGAACAGTTAGGAGAAATTGCTGAGGCACTAAAGAGAGAAGAACAGATTTTAGTAGTAACAGGTGCAGGAGATCTGAAAGAATACATTTATGCTTCAGGAGAGTATGGAAACCAAGGTGAACAAGATTTAGTAGGGATTGCCGCAACTCGATTGAATGCAAGAACACTGATGACAGCCTTAGAAGCCTATCCCGATGTACCAGAAACGGCGGAAGAAATTAGGGTCGCCGCCAGCACAGGAATGGATGTTGTCATGGGAGGCCTGACACCAGGACATTCTACTGACGCAGTTGCAGCTATTGCTGCAGAGATCCTAGATGCAGATCTCTTTATCGCCACTAGTATTGACGGAGTCTACGACAGAAATCCTGAAGATTCAGACGCAAACTTCCTAGAAGAAGTAACGGTTGGTGAATTAAAAGACATTATTTCTGGTAACAATGAAGCCGGTAAACACGAGTTAATTGACTCCACCGCTTTGGAGATAATCGAAAGATCAAGTATTAAGACTAAAGTTTTTGAGGCCAGTCTTGAAAATTTAGAGCAGCCTGAAAACTGTGAAGGATCAAAGATTGTATCAAAGCCTTGAAGCCTTTTTAAAGTTTAGATATAGATTCTGTTGTATGGTTAAGATTCCAAAGGAGCAGAGACGGTATTGTCCTAACTGCGATGAACATACGGAGCAAACAGTAAAAGAAGCTACCAACAGAGGCGCAAGTCCTTGGAGTAAGAAGGCACGGAAAAGACAGAGAAAGATTGACAATGGGTACGGTTCATTCCCTTTCGAAGATCCTTCTCACCTTTCAAGAGGAAAGTCCAATCCGACTTCCAGCAAACATGACTTGCAGTTCACATGTAAGGAATGCGGGAAGGCCTGGAAACCACGTAATCAGCCGAGAGCGGCAAAATTTGAGATAGAGAGGTAAAAATTTTATTATGGCACAGAATTTTATCAGAGTAGAATGTGGAGAATGCGGAAATAAACAGAATATTTATTCAAGGCCTGCTTCTGAAGTAGAATGCTTAGTCTGTAAGTCAGTTATTGCAGAATCTACAGGCGGTAACGCTGAAATTAACGGAAAGATTCTGAAGACTTTGGAAGTTGAATAATCCAAGGAGGGTTTTTCCCTGTTTTTAAATAAATCACCTTTTATTCTATACTTATGAAATGGTACAAAGACAGGCCTGAGGAAGGCGATTTCGTTGTAGTGGAGTTAACTGATGTTGATACTAACTCTGCGTTCGCCAAACTTGAGGAGTACAAAAACCTTCAGGGAATGATACATATATCAGAAGCAAGCAGATCATGGGTCCAAGACCTAACTAAGGAATTTTCTAAAGGAGAAAAGACAGTTGCTCAAGTGATAGAAGTTGATGAAAGTTCTATAGGCCTTTCTTTGAAGCGTGTAAACGATAAACAAAAGAAAGATACTATGAACCGGTGGCGTAAGGAGCAAAAAGCTGACAAGTTCATAGAGGATCTTGAAGATAGTATTGATGTAGATGACATCTATGAGGATGTTGTCTTCCCATTACAGAGAGAGCTAGGATCATCATTCGAAGGATTTGAAATATCTATTGCTGAAGAGGAAAAGCTCAAAGAATTTTTAGATGATGAAGTAGTCGATGCAATCCAGGAAGTAGCTAAAGAAAATATTGACTTGAAGCAGGAAAAATTTGAGGGAGAAATTGAAGTCGAGTTTTACCATGGTGACGGCTTAGACAGAATTAAAAAGGCCTTTGATGAAGTTGAAGATGGAGTTGAAATCAAATATATGTCCGCTCCAAAATACAGTATTGAGGCTTGGGGACGGACTCAAGAGCTTGCTAAGAAACGGATGGATACTGCAACCCAGAGAATTCAGGAAAAGGTTGAAGAGTTAGATGGATCCTTTAATTTCTCAAAGGCATAAAAACGATGATTAAGAAATGTAATGAATGTGGAAGCTACACTTTACAGGATAGCCACTGCAGCAGTAAAACAGAAAATGCAAGGCCTGCAAAGTTCTCATATCCTGACAAATACGGTAAATATCGTAGAAAGGCAAAGAAAGGTGAGGTATAACTAATGGCAACAGAAATTAAACTTGAAGAAGAATTAAACGTAGAAAACCCGTTATTCATTGAAGGTCTAGCAGGAATAGGCCATATAGGTAGAAACTGTGTGAGTTTCCTAGCAGACAACTTAGACGCAGATAAAGTTGGAGAACTCCACAGCCACCATTTCCCGCCTTATACAATAGTGAAAGATGATAAAACTTTGAAGGCCTTACAGAACGATATTTACGTAGCTGAGGCAAACGGTAGGGATATTGTGCTGATGGAAGGTAATGCACAGGCTTCAAGCCCTCAAGGACATTATGAGATTGCTGATGAAGTATTAGACTTTACAGACGAAATAAATGCCGATGAAATAATAACAATCGGAGGATACGGTAAAGGAGAAGTAGTAGAGCAGCCAGAAGTATTTGGAGCTACCACATCTATTGACGTAAAAGAAGATTACTCCGATTATGGAATCCAGTTTGACCATGACGTTGGCCAGATAGTAGGTATTTCAGGCCTTTTACTTGGTCTCGGAGAAAGTAGAGGTAAACATGGTATTGCTTTACTTGGAGAAACACCAGGTTTCTTGATGAGCGATCCCAAATCAACCGAATCTGTCTTAGAGATTATTGAAAAAATCTTAGATGTTGAACTGGATTATTCAACTCTGGATGATAAAGTTGAAGAAAGTCAAGAAGTGCTTAAAAAACTTAAAAATCTTAAAGGTTCACAGGAGTCAGAAGATACACAGAAAAGCTCCGATTTAGGTTACATAGGGTGAAAAAATAAAATGAGTTACACACGTTACGAGAGAGCAAGAATTATAGGTGCCAGAAGCCTACAAATCGGTATGGGCGCACCGACATTCGTTGATACAGGAGAAACTGATGAGCCAAGAGACATTGCCGAAAGAGAAATGAGTGAAGGCAAACTTCCAATCACAGTCAAATAAAAGCTTCATATCGTCCTACTTTTTTTATTTCAGTAAAACCCTAACTTCTTATTATGAAGATATCAGATCTAAAATTAAGAAAAATTCTAGACTCAAGAGTAAACTATACCGTAGAGGCAGAAATAAATAATGTAAAGGCCTCAGCTCCATCAGGGGCGTCTACAGGAACTCATGAGGCTAAATGTTTCGTACCAAACCAATTAGATGAGATAGAGAAACTTTTGAAAAGAACAGAGAATGAAGATTTTACGCAGGAAGAGTTTGACGATACATTACATACTTTCGATCAAACAGATGATTTCTCAAGATTAGGAGCCTCTGCAATAGCCTCAAGCTTTGCATTCAAGAAGGCTTCAGGATTTAATCATAGTAAAAAGTTCCCATTACCTCTAAGCAATGTTATTGGAGGTGGAGAGCACGGAGGAAATACATCAATTCAAGAATTTCTGGTTCTTCCTGTTAATGCAGAAAGTTTCCCTGACGCAGTTGAAACCAACAAAAAAATCTATCATGAATTAAAAACTCATTATAGTCAGAAAATACTTGGAATGAATGATGAAGGAGCATTAATTACTTCAATGAATGACGAGCAAACCTTGAAGGCCCTAAAAAAAGTTACAGACAAATACGACGCACGTATAGGCCTAGATATAGCTGCTTCAGAATTCTATAAAGATGGAGAATATAACGTAAATAGTTTACATGAAACTTTTTCAAGCGATGATATGCTTGATTTTGTTGATCATTTAATTGACGAGTTTGATTTAGTCTATGTTGAAGATCCATTTGATCAAGAAGATTTTAGGAATCATGCTCGACTGACCAAGATGCATCCTGACGTGTTAATCTGCGGTGACGATCTTTTCACGACTAACTATGAAAGGTTAGAGGAAGGTATTGAAAACGGCGCATGTAATTCGCTGATTGTCAAGCCTAATCAGATCGGTACTGTGACTGCTGCAGAACATACTGTAAATGTGGCTGAAGCGAACGATTATACTCCCGTGATTTCTCATCGCTCAGGTGAAACAACTGATGCAACTATTTCAGATTTAGCTTTGGAATGGGAATGCCCTATAATCAAGGCAGGTATTGCAGATATAAGGATTGCAAAACTAAACAGGTTGCTTCGTCTATGGGAAAAAACTGATAACCCTGAGCTAAGTTACTGAAACAGCGTTCAGCATCCGGCAGTATTTAACTTTTGGTCATCATATTCGAGGTATGACCGAGCAAGAACTTTTAATCGATCGTGAGGAGTACTTAAAAAGAGGCGTACATATTGGTACAAAATCCCAGCACAAAGACATGGAAGACTATATTTTCCACGTCAAAAAGAACCAGTTAGCAGTAATCAACCTTACTAAGACTGATGAACAGATTAGAGAGGCTGGAGAATTCCTTTCAGATTACGAGCCAGACACAGTTCTATTCGTAGGTCGTAAACCTGAGGCAAAGGAATCGATTGAAAAACTTTCCAACGCAATCGGCACAGAGTTCATTACCGGTCGTTTCATGCCAGGAAGTCTAACAAATCCTCGTTCAGAAAACTTTACAGAACCTGATATAATTGTAGCTACAGACCCTGAAATCGATGCACAGGCAATTCAAGAAGCATCAGATACAAATGTTCCTGTAATTTCTATCGCAGACTCAGAAAACCGTTTAGACAATATTGATTTGGTCATCCCTGCGAACAATAAAGGAGAAAAAGCAATTGCAACAGTGATGTATCTGCTTGGAAGAGAATATGCAGAACACAGAGGCCTTGAATTCGACTTTGAATTAAGCGATTTTGCTGAAGTCGAAGAAGTAGAAGAATAGGAATGAAATCCCTTCTCGTCACCGGTACAACCCGTGAAGGCAGTAACACACACAGTGTAGCAAGAGAGGCCCATGAATCCTTCAGAAACGTAGGTTCTGCAGAACTATTTGATCTGCACGATAAGAATGTTCCTTCAATGACTCAAAGGCTTAGTAATGATAGCTCTCCTCCTGAAGATGTAGTAGAGTTTAAGGAACTGGTTGAGTGGAGTGATTCTATTATTTTAGTGACTCCTGAATATAATCACAGCATTCCAGGTCCTCTGAAAAATCTTTTAGACTATCTTTACGAGGAATACCATGGAAAGGTATTCTCATATATAACTGTTTCAGCTGGAGGTTTCGGAGGTATAAGATGTCAAAGCCATTTACATGATATTACATTGGCTTTGAAAGGTAGACCTGGGCCTAGTTTGCCTGTTTCAAACGTTAAGGATCATTTTACTGAGGAATCAGTTTCAGATGAATACAGAGATAAGCTAACTAATTTTGCGAAAAAAGTCGAACAATTTTCTGAGTAAGGACCGAATGCTTTAAACCTAGGTCTTTCTAAAAAGGTTTTATGTTTAATCTGGGCGGCGATGACAAAGAGAAACTTAAAGAAAATATGGAAGAAATCAAAGATCTTGTAAACTCTCAGCAGTCTGATAAAAATTCCGCAGGGGGCGTTCAAGAAGATAATTCTCAGTTAGATTCTCCGCCTGTTTCAGAAGATGTACCTGAAAATAAATCCTTAGATGGAGATAGAGATACATCAATACCGGATGAAACAGTTCAGAACCAGTTAAGGCCTGATAACAATCAAGGTAACTCTAATTTTGAATCAGAGTCGATCAGCCAAGAAAATGTTTCTCAAGAACCAAGATTTGGGAATCAGGGACCTGAATCAGAGAGT
>LFFM01003089.1_pt1 | contig 10635 bp, 9 predicted proteins | sample 643131 | NCBI WGS metagenome assembly LFFM01 (sample SAMN03777445, study PRJNA286221) | soda lake metagenome | biome: soda lake; feature: Kulunda steppe; material: water; isolation source: sample Tc-Br brine of Tanatar trona crystallizer | place: Russia: Kulunda steppe | collected 2011-07 | reverse complement strand
TATAGTAACAATTGAAACGATTTACACACCGATCGCACAGCCTTCGTGCGATCGGGTGTGCATTGACTTTCAGTGGCTACTATAGTATTAGCGAACCGAATCGAGCAACATCTTCTGTTCGACCCGCTTTACCTCGTGCTGGACATCCCGAACGGCGTCGATGTTTGCGCTGATAGACGTAATACCTTTCTCGACGAGATACTGCGCCATCTCCGGGTCGGAACCAGCCTGCCCACAGATGCTCGTATCTACACCTTCCTCGCGGCAGGCTTCAATAGTGTCGCCGATGAGGCGCAAGATTGCGGGGTGCATTTCGTCGTACCTGTCGGCCACGTTCTCGTTGTTTCGGTCAACGGCGAGCGTATACTGCGTCAGGTCGTTTGTTCCAAAGCTTGCGAAATCGATTCCGGAATCAGCGAGCGCATCGACGGTGAGGGCGGCCGCCGGCGTCTCAATCATCACACCCCAGTTTCGCTTCGTCGTGTCGATACCTGCCTCTTCCATCAGGGTGCGAGCGGCTTCAACATCGGAGGCGTCGTTGACGAGCGGGAGCATAATCTCGACGTTGTCATAGCCCCGGTCGTAGACCCGCCGGAAGGCTTCGAGTTCGTGTTTGAACACGTCTGGCTGGTCAAGGCTACGGCGAATTCCGCGATAGCCCAGCATCGGGTTGTGTTCGTCTGGTTCATTTTCACCGCCTTCGAGTTGCCGGAACTCGTCAGTCGGAGCATCAAGGGTTCGGGCTCTGACCGGCCGTGGGTAGAACTCATCAGCGACACGCTCGATTCCCTCAGCAATCCGCTCGATATACGCTTCGACACCGTTGTCTTCGATATACTGGTCCGGCGTTTTACCGAGCGACAGAATCATATGCTCAATACGCAAGAGGCCAACGCCGTCGGCACCAGTCGCAGCAGCACGCTCTGCGGCATCCGGAATCGAGACGTTGACTTTGACTCGCGTAGCTGTCATCGGTTTGACTGGGGTCTCCGGCCGAACTTCCTCAACGGCATCGTGTTCTTCTTCTTCGTGGATACCGACCTCAAGCCGCCCTTTTTCGCCGTCGATGGTCACCGGCTGACCATCGTGCAAACGCTCGGTTGCATCCTCCGCGCCGACAACTGCGGGAACACCGAGTTCTCGGGAGACGATTGCCGCATGCGAGGTCATTCCGCCCTCGTCGGTCACGATCCCGGAAGCCCGCTTCATCGCTGGAACCATATCCGGCGTCGTCATCTCCGCAACGATGACATCTCCTTCCTCTACTTTATCAAGGTTGTTGAGGTCGGTCAGAATCCGCACTGCACCGGAGGCCCGTCCTGGGCTTGCACCGATACCGGAGACGACGGTCTCCGTTTCGGCACTCTCCGAGGTGCCACCGTTCGAGGTGGCTGCGGACTGCGTTTCCTCCTCGCTTATCGTCGTAATCGGACGCGATTGGAGGAGATAGACCTCGCCATCGTAAATTGCCCACTCGACATCCTGTGGGTCGCCGTAGTAGGCTTCAATCTCCTCGCCGACAGCAAGCAGCTCTTCCAGTTCGCTATCGCTCAACACTCGCTTGTCCCGCTTGTCGCCGGGCACTTCCCGTTCGACAGTTTCGCCGGTCTCTGAATCCCTGACGTGCATCACTTTCTTCGTGGCGACGGTCTCCTCAGTGAGGTCACCGGTTTCACGGTCGATAACGTAGTTATCGGGCGTGACTGCACCGGAGACGACGGCTTCACCGAGCCCCCAGGCGGCCTCGATAGTAACAATTGGTGCACCAGTCGATGGGTGGCTGGTAAACATGACGCCGCTTTTATCGGCATCGACCATCTGCTGGACGACGACGGCGATATCCACGAGGTCGTTTTCGAATCCCTGCTCCGTTCGATAGTACAGTGCGCGCTGTGTAAACAGCGACGCCCAACACTCTCTGACGCGGTCAACGAGGTCTTCGCCGGTGACGTTTAGAAACGTCTCCTGTTGGCCGGCAAACGAAGCACCCGGCAGGTCCTCGGCGGTCGCTGATGACCGGACAGCAACTGAGGCATCCTCGCCAATCTCGTTGTAGGCTGCCAGAATTTCCTCGCGGAGTGACTCCGGCATCGGCGTTTCGAGAATGAGGTTCTGTGCAGCCTCTGCAGCATCGGCGAGTGCGCCAGAGTCGTCAGTGTCGATATCGACAACCTCGAACAGTTCCTCGTCAATTCCGGTTTCCTCGATAAACGCGCGATACGTCTGAGCGGTCACGACGAACGCCGGGGGGACAGGCAGGTCCGCTGCGGTCATCTCTCCGAGTGATGCGGCTTTGCCGCCGACAGTCTCGATGTCGTCGGCCCTGATGTCTTCCAGCCAGAGTACAGCCATATACGTGGTTGTAAGGAATCAGACGAGGCTAAAGAACTTTTACCTTCGCTCCTGACAGTAGGTTCTCTATACCCATGGTAGCGACACACATTCTTTTTGTGTTATAATATGCCTATCGTTTCAGTGGCTACTACCGTTCGCTTCGATGATGTCGTCATCTTCATCTTCGGGGATGACAGCCGTCCCTTCGAGCACCGTCAACCCGCGACCGATGACCGTTGGGTGCGTATCAAGTGTGGTCGAGAGCGTCGATGGGCGATCGATGAAATGGCCGGATTCAATCTGAATCTGGTCGTATTCGCCGTCGAATACGGTATGTGAGCACAGATAGGCCCCACAGCCACCGGAAGCAATCCCATCTGCTGCACGTTCCATCTCTCTGTTCGAACGGTTTGTTCCCTCGACCGCATCAGTTCTGAATATGCGTGCATGTACTGCGCTTTCAGGGTTGAGAGTGTCAAAGCTAAGGGCCATCACTCGCGAGACACCGATATCGTCACACAACTCACGTAACGTCTCCGGTGTTGGTGAAGCCCGACTGAGATGTTCAAGGAAATTCACGGGGACAAATAGCGTCCCGCCGTGTGCGGCTGTCCGTCCCAACGGCAGGTCAGCACCGACATCTTTGAGCGAATCCACGCTGATTCCAAGCGCTGTTGCAACCTCGCTTTCTGAGAGTGTTGGTTGGTCAACCTGTTGTGTTACCAGTTTCACCGTGACTAACCCATCATCTTCCATCGAAAGCTGTTCAACTCCGGGGAAATCCGCAGCATTGAACGGCAGAGTCTCTTCTGATACTGACCCATGCTCTGATAGGCCTACATAGCCTGCGACTGCTGCCCCGACAGGTAAGTCGCTGCCCGTATAACGGAGTGTTTCATCGCGATAGGAGATAGTTCCAACAGCACCGAACTCGCTGCCAACCCGCTCTAACTGTGTTTCAGATAGTGTCGCATCCGGACTGATTACGAACGGTTCACCGGTCAGTGGCTCCGTGGCAAACGCATCGACGAGCAGCACTCGTTGTCCCATAGCCAATGCTCACAGCGCAGGGAGTTGATACTGACGGACAACGATGTGGATGTGTACGTTACAGAACCTATCGCTCGTTCGTATACTTGACCAGACGGGGTGCCATATCTGCAAGCTTTGCGGCATCCTCACCAAAGGAATCGGCATAGCGGACCAGCAGTAACAACACTGTTTCCGGGTTCGTTACGGTGTAGCTATCGGTCCGTTCGAGCAGGCCAACATCTTCCAGTTGGGCGGCATACTTGCTTATCGTTGGCCCGGACACATCGAGCGATTCAGCCAACTCACCGGCCGAAATATCTGGCTGTTCGAGCAGGGTAATCAACATCCCTCGCGGTGTTTCTCGCCGGAGATAGCTGAGCGTTGCTTGTTCGAACTGACTGAACCGGTTTGCTTGGAAATACCGCCGGTAATCGCCATCTTTGTAGCTTTCGAGGACATCCTCGTTTTCCAGTTGTCTGAGGTGGTGTTGGGTTTCTCCGGTACCCAGTTGAAGGTCATCCCGGATTTTCGAAAAGTGGGCACCTGGTGTCGCAGTGACATAGCCCGCTATTGCATCGTGGGCATCGCTTTCGGATGCGCTTGCGACGGAAACGAGCGGCGTTGCTGCTCCCAGTGCTGCGAACCGACGCAATGTGGCGCGTTTCGATTTATCGACATCCCCACCGCGACTCATTACATGGCACGAAGGGTGGTCTACGTAAAACGGCTTCGCTGCTTCACGGGTTCTCTGGTACGTAAGGCCCAGTATAACAACATAGGATTGCAAAATAGCGATAGTATTTTACGACTGTCTGGAGAGCGTATGGATATGACCAAGGTTCTACTTCCCGTGGACACTGAGCGAGCGCCTGCGCGTGCGCAGGCTGAACTGATTGTCGACCTTTTCGACCCGGAAACAGTAACCGCTACTATCTTCCACGTGTTCGAGGACAACCCTGAGGGTGCCTCTGTCTCGCAACTGGCCTCCGCGCGAGCAGCTGAAGATATTTTCTCCGATGCTGGTGTAACTGTTACATATGAAGAAACTGGTGGCGAGGACCCTGCCGAAGCGATTCAATCGGTGGCAAGCGAGAAAGACGTAGACCTGATTTGTTTGGGAACGCCCGACAGGACGCCGGCCGGCAAAGCCGTTTTCGGCAGCGTCTCGCAGAAGCTTGTGTTGAACGCACAGACCCCGGTCGTCTTTGCACCGACCACTGACGCTGAGTAACTGGCACCGTTCTGTTTCGAAAACGGATATCCGACAAGCGATACGCTTATTCAGCCCAAGAAGCGAACTAGAAGCGATGAGTACGGACCTTGCCACAGGAGCGTCCGATGCCTACGAAAAGGCGTGTGCCGAACTCGTTGAGCGGCTGCTCGACGGTGAGATTGAACGCGACGAGATTGAAGCCGCAAAAAAAGAAGTCTGTGGCAAGTACTCCGCACCGAAAGTCCCGAAAAACTCGGACCTGCTTGATTTTGCGGGGGAAGAATACCGCGAACAGCTAGAGCCACTTTTGCAGCGAAAGCCAGTCAGAACCGCATCCGGGGTTTCCCCGATTGCGATTATGACCTCGCCCGAGCGGTGTCCCCACGGAAAGTGTCTCTACTGTCCGGGAGGCCCTGACTCGGAATTTTCGAGTTCACAGAGCTATACTGGACACGAGCCTGCGGCCGCACGCGGGAAACAGAACGATTACGACCCATACGGGCAGGTGACCTTACGGCTCGAACAGCTACGAGAAATTGGTCACCCTGTCGATAAGGCGGAACTCATTCTCATGGGCGGGACGATGACCGCTCGCAGCCATGACTATCAGGAATGGTTCGTCAAGCGCGCGCTCGAAGCGATGAACGACTACGACCCGTCCGGCGAACCGTCGCCCGCACAGGACAAAAGCTTCGCTCAGGACCCGGAAGAAGTCGAGTTCAAATATATCGAGGATGTGATTGCCGAGAACGAAACGGGAGACGTCAGAAACATCGCCACGACGTTCGAGACCAAGCCAGACTGGTGTGACCCGGAGCAAATCAACCGAATGCTGGACCTTGGCGGAACGAAAGTAGAGGTTGGTGTTCAGACGACCTTTGAGCGTATTAACCGGGAGATGCATCGCGGTCACGGTACGCAAGACTCAATAGACGCCAACAGACGACTCAGGGACTCCGGATTCAAGGTCGGCTTTCACATGATGCCCGGCCAGCCCGGGATGTCAAAAGAGATGTGTCTCGAAGATTTCCGCCGTATTTTCGACCATCCGGACTGGCGACCGGATTTCCTCAAGATTTATCCAACGCTGGTCGTCGAGGGGACAGCTATCTATGACTGGTGGCACAAAGACGAGTACGACCCCCTGAACAACGAGGAAGCCGCCGAACTCGTCGCGGAAATCAAGGATATGATACCGCGATATACTCGCCTCCAGCGCGTCCAGCGCGATATTCCGGCCGATTTCATCGAAGGCGGGGTCTGGAAATCAAACCTCCGCCAGCTCGCTCGACAGAAGATGGACGAACACGGCTGGAACTGTGACTGTATCCGCTGTCGTGAAGTCGGGATGAATGACGAGACGCCGGAACATATTGAACTGGACGTTCACACCTACGAGGTTGCTGGCGGAACGGAGCATTTCATCAGTTTCGAGGATTTCGAGCAGAACCTCCTCATTGGCTTTTGCCGGTTGCGGTTTCCAAACGACCCTGTTCGTCGGGAACTCGAATCTGCAGCGGTCGTCCGTGAACTGCACGTCTACGGGAGCCAGGTTGGGGTCGGTGACCAGCCAGCAAGAGATGATGGTGGCGAGGTTGCCCAGCATCAGCATCAGGGCTACGGTCAACAACTACTCGCGGAAGCAGAGCGACTCGCTACCGAAGCCGGCTATTCGAAACTCGCTGTGCTGAGCGGCATTGGTGTACGGGAGTATTACCGGAACAAGTTGAATTTCGTCCAGGATGGGCCGTACGTGAGCAAACAACTGTAACTCTCGGCCCGAAATTTCTGCCCATCGTAGACCCATCAAATAACGGGCTTTAATACCAACATAGAAACCAGCATTATTTACTGGTATTATTGCGGTATTTCGACTGGCATTCGATGGAAACCTGTTGTTACGGGCCGCTTCTTAGATAGACAGTCACGCACCGTCATAGCCTCCGGCAACAAATTCTTCTAAGTTGGCTAATCGCCCAAATTTGCAGCTTAGAGGGCTTAAGACGGTGGATTTATCCGTGAGTAGTTGGTGAGTACTGAGTATGACAGAGTCAGAACTGACCCGACGGTGGGTCCTCAGAGGTGGCGCTGCGGCAGGTGCAATTGCACTGGCAGGTTGTATTGGTGACGAAGACGACGATGGAGACGATACCGACGATACCGGTGACGACGGAGAAGACGAACTCGGCAGGTACGAAGTGTGGGCGACCGACCAGGGAACGAACACCATCTACGTCTACGAAGGGACGGAAGGCGAAGATGAGTTCGACCTGCTTGAGGAGATTGATACGACTGAAGAAACCGATGGATTCGTCCCACACATGGTCCATTTCACGTCAGATTACGAGTACGCTGCAGTGGCCTGTACGGCCGGTCAGCGAACTCTGGTCTACCGGACTGCAGATAAAGAACTCGTCGGCGATATCGAAACTGGCGCAGGCTCACACTTCGCTGGATTCACTCCCGAAGACGATGCGATTATTGTCGACGTTATCGGCGAGAGTGAAATTGCGCGAATCGATGCGGACCTCGAAAACGAGGAGTTCGACATTGACGAGGTTATCGAGATTGATGAGTCTATCGAGGGACTGACCGAGCAGGAAGGCGCACCGATTTGTCACTCCTACGACCACAACGGCCGCTCGCTCCACACGCTCGGACCTAGCTACAACAACGCTGGTCTTGTAGTCGTCGACCACGAGGATTTCTCCGTCGATACGGCCGTTCCCGGCGAAGAGCTTCCGACCAACTGTGGTACGATGCCACATCCGACGGAGGAAAAGTTCTACCTGACCGCAGGCTTGCCAACCCCAACGGACGACGAAGGCGAGCCAATCGAAGGTCAAGAGGGTGTTGGTGATTACTACGTCCTTGACACCGAGGACGGTGCAACGGATATCCACCACACTGACAGCAGTCGTGGCGTTGACGCACACGGCTTCTGGTTTACGCCCGACGGCGAGGAGCTGTGGGTGCTTAACCGAGAGACGAACGATGGTGTTGTTATCGACCCTGAAACGGACGAGGTTATCGAAGAGATTGATGCCTTCGGTCCAAATCAGCCCGAAGACCCAGAAAACACGGCAGACCGTGACGCACCCGACATTCTCTGGGCGTCACCTGATGGCGAGTGGATGTTCGCCACGCTCCGTGGTCCGGCTCCACTCTCCGGTGACCCACACGCAGCGACGGGAGTTACGCCTGGCGTTGCCATTCTGAATACGCAGACCAAAGAAATTGAAACGGTTCTTGAACCGGACCCAATTGAGGACTATTCGGAGGAAGATATCGAGGCCGCACAGGCCGATGAGCCTGATGCCCCAGCGATTCCGGACTTCCACGCTGTCGGTGTCCGACCGGTCGGGGATTGGGATGTTGACGTCGGCACGCCGCCGTTTAACTAACCGAACGACCACCTTCTCTATCGAATAGCATCATAGTCGTTTCAGACAACGCAGTTCAATGAGTCTCTGAACCAGATATATCTCGTCCAGTCATTGTACTGCCGAAGCCTTTCTTACCAACAGACATCACGCTCTCTGACACAGTCAGTGGTCAGTAAAATCCGCGCTCGACATCCTCCTCGATGAGGTCATCTAGCTCCTTATCGAGAAGGTCTTCAGCTTCCTCAAACGTCGACGACAACTGTTCAATCTGCTCCGGACGGTCGTGGTGGTCGAACTCCATTGGGCCGTACGCAGGACTCTCAAGGGCGTCCATCACATCTTCGAGCATCGCGCGGGGTGTCGTCGGCGCATCGGAGTGGGTTTCCACAACGGTCTGTAGCCGTTTCACTCTCGATTTTGCGTCGTCCTCATCTTCGGCGGGTTGTTGGACGCCAAATAGCCCGTTGCTATTTTCTTCGTTCGGAAACAGCGGGTCAAGTTCGTCATCAATTTTCCGCGCAATCTGGGTTCCGACACCGTCCACCTGATAGGGGTTTTTCGCATAGGTTTTGAGCTGGAACGCGCCGACGGCGGGATGGGCAAGATACATATCCTCACCCAGTCCGCGCTGTCTGTCACCACCGACGGCTCGCCAGCCGGCCGGGTCGGCATCGCTTTCGACTACCTCCGCCAGTATATCGTCCCAGTCTCGAATGCGCATACCTACTCGTGTTGATGTCCCGAGGCGGATTATACCCATCGGAATGGTTGATATCTCTCAATTGCTCCGCCAATCCCAGACCGGTGGCGTTTACACCCTCGCCATCCAGAGTTCTCTTATGCTTACCTTCGTTGGTCTCGGTCTCTATGACGAAGATTCGGTCACGCTGCAAGGAAAGCAAGCAATCGAATCCGCAGATACTGCGTTTGCCGAGTTCTATACAAGCCGACTCGTCGGGACAACGGTTGAAACGCTGGAGGAACGCTACGACATTGCGATTGACGTCCGAAACCGTGCTGGTGTCGAACAACGACCTGAGCCGATACTTGATGCTGCAGAAACTGGAGACGCTGTCTTCCTGACGGCCGGTGATACAATGGTTTCGACGACACATGTCGACCTTCGGCTTCGTGCCCACGACCGCGGTATTGAAACCCGCGTCATTCACGGAACCACTGCTCAGACTGCTGCTTCTTCACTTACAGGGTTACAGAACTACCGGTTCGGTAAGGCGACTACACTGCCATTCGAGGAAACACATGGTGGGGTACCGGCAAGCGTTGTTCGGACTATCGAAGCAAACCAATCGAATGACCTACACACGCTTGTCTATCTGGATATTCACGCCGAGGATGAGCGATATATGCGCGGTGATACCGCCGCGGAGTTACTCAGCGAGCAGCTGTCGGACCAACTCGGTGTCGTTGTCGCACAGGCAGGAAGTGAAAATCCGGTCGTCCGTGCAGATTGGCTTTCAACTCTCGCCGATGAACGCTTCGGTGACCCGCTTCACTTGCTTGTCCTCCCGGCAGAAACACACCGGCTCGAAGCAGAAGCACTGGTTGGGCTTGCCGGCGCTCCTGAGGAAATCATTGAGTAAAGGCATTCTCAGAAAGTTGGTCAGTCCGATGGTTCCGGTTTCTCAGATTCAGGGTCGATATCAAGTGCCCCAGAGAGGTCATACTGTTCGCCAGTAGCCAGATAGATAACCTCCTCAATCGGCTCCATAATCTCCGGAACTTCCCGCAGGACGAGATAGAAAATAATGAGCATGGCAAACACCGAACCAACCTGTGCGAGAATGCGGTCGGACCAGATATACGAGACTCGAAGTTCGTTTTCCATCATAAACAGCCACATGATGGTATCCGGTGCCCAGTGCATATACTGATGCCCGAAGTTGATGCCGATGAAGACGTTTCGGATGATGTTAAGGGCGTAAATAATTCCGACTGCAAGTGCAATAGCACGAATCTTCCGTCGAAGCGAGGCATTGACTGCAGCGACGAGACCAATCACAACCGACATACTCCCAATACCGGTACAGGCCAAAATAATCGTATACGTGATTGTTCCGTCACCCTGGAAGAAGACGAACGTATTCTCGTAGGGGTGTTCTTTCCCCCCAATCTCTCGGTCGAGGTTCGGATTCGACCCCTCTGGAACGTACGGCTGTGCTTCGGACAGTTCCGTGACGACCGGTGGATTATAACCAAGGAGGTTCATCGCCCAGGCAGTGTGGTCGGTCACCATCAGAATGAGTTGCTCACGGAGCGGGTCTATCACCAAAAACGGTGCATACACGAGACCCATAATTGCAACCGCTCTGGTCAGTGTGATGAGTTCTGCTGACCCTTTCCAGAACGTTTTCGCCATAATAACCGATAGCGGGACTGCAATGACGGCACCGGCACCTCGGACAAAGCTATCGTCGGTGACAAACCAGGGGTAAATCAACGAGAGCCAGAAGACGGCGAACAGTCCCCACGCTGCAGCGAGTATCTGTCTCGCTTCCGTCCGTCCGACATAATCGAGGATGATACCGACGAACAACAGCAAAAGCGTCGCCCAGCCCAGTGGATAGGAGAGTGAACCAAACGCCGAGAGCAAATCACCGACCTCGCCAAACATCTATCCGATGATATGGGAATTGAAAGTATATGTCTTGT
>LFFM01003088.1_pt1 | contig 10637 bp, 12 predicted proteins | sample 643131 | NCBI WGS metagenome assembly LFFM01 (sample SAMN03777445, study PRJNA286221) | soda lake metagenome | biome: soda lake; feature: Kulunda steppe; material: water; isolation source: sample Tc-Br brine of Tanatar trona crystallizer | place: Russia: Kulunda steppe | collected 2011-07 | reverse complement strand
TATCAGTTTTATATTTTGATAATCTACGAGCAATTGCTGTACCAACTACTCCTCCACCTATGATTAAAATTTCCGTTTCCTTCTTCATTTTATCCCTCCCAGTTTTAGTTGATATAAAGAGCAATTGACAATAAATAATTGACGATTATAGCTCAAAATCTTTACTGCTAAAATATTGCAATCAAAAAATCAAGAATTATATTTTTTTGAACTAAAAGTTTTTGACTTTTTTTGCTCTTGCCTTTTAATTGACAATTGTCAATTGTCAATCGTAAATTATAAACCGTTCTACTTCTCCTCCCAATCCATAGCTCGTTTAACTGCTTTCTTCCAGCCGGCATATAACTTCTCCTTTTTATCTTCATCCATTTCAGGATTAAATACTGTATCTACTTTTCTCTTAGCTAAAATCTCATCTTTATCTTCCCAATATCCAACTGCTAAGCCAGCTAAATAAGCAGAACCTAAAGCAGTAGTTTCAGTAATTTCTGGTCTTTCTACACCAGAACCTAAAATGTCAGCTTGAAACTGCATTAAAAAGTCATTAGCAACAGCCCCTCCATCTACCTTTAACTCTTTAAGCTCTATTCCAGAATCAGCCTCCATTGCCTCTAATACATCTCGCGTCTGATAAGCTAAAGATTCTAAAGTAGCTCGAATAAGATGTTCCTTACTACTACCTCTTGTCAGACCAACAATAGCGCCTCGTGCATACATATCCCAATATGGTGCCCCTAAACCAGTAAATGCAGGAACGACATATACTCCATCTGTTCCATCAACTTTGGTTGCATAATATTCTGAATCAGGTGCCTCTTCAATTAATTTAAGCTCATCTCTTAACCATTGTACTGCTGCACCAGCGATAAATATACTTCCTTCTAATGCATACTTAACTTCTCCATCAAGTCCCCAAGCAATTGTAGTCAACAGCCCATTTTCTGAAATAACTGCCTCATCACCTGTATTCATTAACATAAAGCATCCTGTTCCATAGGTATTTTTAGCCATTCCTTTAGTATAACAGCCTTGACCAAAAGTAGCTGCCTGTTGATCACCTGCTATACCAGCAACTGGTACATTTTGACCAAAGAAATGATAATCTACTGTTTGCCCATAAATTTCACTACTTGACTTAACTTCTGGTAACATGGACTCAGGGATATCTAAAAGTTCAAGTAAGTCTCGATCCCATTCTAAATCATGAATATTATAAATCATAGTTCGCGAAGCATTAGTATAATCAGTCACATGAACATTACCACCAGTTAATTTCCAGACTAACCAACTATCTATCGTTCCAAATCTTAACTTGCCAGCTTCAGCCTTCTCCCTAGTTCCTTCAACATTATCCAAAATCCATTTGATTTTAGTTCCTGAAAAATAGGCATCTACTACCAAGCCAGTCTTTTGCCTGATCTTATCTTCTAATCCTTTATCTTTTAAATCATCACAAATATCTGCCGTTCTTCTATCCTGCCAGACAATTGCGTTATAAACTGGATCGCCCGTTTCAGCATCCCAAACTACAGTTGTTTCTCTTTGATTAGTAATTCCTATCCCTTCTATCTGATTAGGCTTAATATCTGCTTCAGTTAGTACTGATGATAATACCGCCATTACCGATACCCAAATCTCATGTGGATCATGTTCTACTAAACCAGGCTCAGGATAAAACTGCTTAAACTCTTTTTGAGCCACATTAACTATCTCACCATCATGATTGAAAATAACTGCTCTAGAGCTAGTTGTTCCCTGGTCGATTGATAAAATATACTTTTCCATTTTATAACCCCCTAATTTTTATTTGATTTAAAAAATTTGTGATTAATCAAGTGTTGAGCTTTATTACTATAAAGTTTCACTTTGTAATTCTTTAAGATACTTAAGTTATAAGTTTTATCAAACAAGTTATTTTTACATTCATTCACTGAAAAAGCTTTTTTCTGACTTCTCATGATAATAAAAAGTAACAAAATTAACTCGCTCTAAAATCGCTCAAACAGAATTTTGTTAAACACTTTTTATTATCATTCCGAGGTCAGCGTTTTTTAAGGTTCATTCATTGCAAAACTAACTTGTTTTTTAATTAATATTTAGGATAGATTTTTAGAGGACTTTTCTTCGAACATTAGAAATAGCTTAAAATAGAAAATTATTATTCGTTAAACTTTGCAATATCTTACCACTTATTAAGGGATAAAAGAGATATTTATAAGCGACATTAAGATTTTTTCTGCAAGCTTCTTCTTGAGTTGGAATTGAAACATGAGTAGACTAATTTTATAAATTAGTCTACTCATGTTTTGATGGAAACGAAAGTTAGAAGCTTAGAAAAAAGCTTTCAGGAGTGTTAAATATCTCTTTTGCCCACTGAAAATCTTTATCACATATTGCAGAATGACACAATATAGTAATATCTCTGGAATTTTTTAGCCACATATCATCTAAACTAGCATATCTTCTTCCTGGAGTTTATCCATCAATTTTGGAATTACATGCTCAGGCACTAAAGTCTTAATACAACCACCAAAACTGGCCACTTCCTTTATAGTACTAGAGCTTAAATAAGCATATTCAGTACTAGTCATCATGAATACGGTCTCAATTTCAGGGGCCAACTTTTTATTCATTGAGGCCATTTGAAACTCACTCTCAAAATCCGATACTGCTCTTAACCCACGCACAATAATTTCTGCACCACTTTCTTTAACATAATTAGTCAATAAACCTTTAAAGCTATCAACCTCAACCTTATCATAGCTCTCTACTGCTTCTTTTAGCATCTCTACCCGTTGATCCATAGAAAATAAATGACTTTTGTTAGGATTATTCACTCCCGCTACTATTACTTTATCAAATATATTAGCAGCACGCTTAATAATATCTAGATGTCCACTAGTTACAGGATCAAAACTACCTGGATAAACAGCCACTCTCCCCATTTTATCTATTCCTCCCTAAGCAAAAAAGTAAAAGCAGACCTACCATAACTTCGCTCTTTAATCTTTTTGTATGAGCCAGATACTTCAAGTTCAATCTCAGAACTATGTTCAAAAATCACAAGCCCCTCTTGGTGTAATAAATTATATTTATCAATCAAATCCAAAGTCCTCTGGTATAAATCATCATTTTCATATGGTGGATCAGCAAAGATTAAATCAAAATCTGGCTTTAAAAAAGCTAACTTCTGCAAAACATCACCAGTTATTACTTCAGTATCTTCTTCACCTAACATTCCAGTAAGATTATCTTCAATTATTGCTATATTGCTAGGATTTTTTTCAATAAAAATAACTCCATAGGCACCACGACTTAAAGCTTCAATTCCAATCCCACCAAAACCAGCATATAAGTCTAAAAAGCGTCCTGCTGTCACCTGGTCACTAATCATATTAAATAATGCCTCTTTAGCACGATCGCTAGTCGGTCTAACATCTTTTCCTGCTCTAGATTTTAATTTTCTGCCTTTATTCTTTCCAGCTATAACTCGCATAATAACCTCCTCTAACTAATATCTATTAACTCAAAATCATAATTGAAAAATTCCGTTAAAGCTTCTTTTAAAACTTGATATTCTTCTAACTCAGCATCACTAGCTACAATCTCAAAAGCATCTTTTCGGGCTTGCTTTAATATTTTTTGATCCCTTAATATATCAGCAACTTTTAAATCAGGCATCCCATGTTGGCGAGTACCAAAAAACTCTCCTGGTCCACGTAAATAAAGATCCTCTTCTGCAATTACAAAGCCATCATTAGATTTAGTCATAATCTTCATTCTTTCTTTCCCGTGCTTATTTGAAGGATCAGCAATCAAAATACAATAGGATTGATACTTACTTCTGCCTACTCGCCCTCTAAGCTGGTGTAATTGAGCCAAGCCAAAGCGTTGTGCATCTTCAATAATCATAATTGAAGCATTAGCTACATCAACACCAACCTCAATTACAGTAGTAGATATTAAAATATCAATTTCTCCATTTCGAAACTCATCCATTATACCATCTTTTTCATCTGCCTTCATCTTACCATGTAGTAAACCAAGTTTAAAATCAGCAAAGACTTCTTGCTTTAAATGAAGAAATAATTCTTCTGCTGCTTGAAGATCTAGCTTCTCTGATTCTTCAATTAAAGGACAAACAATATAAGCCTGTCTGCCCTGATTGAGCTCTTGTTTTACAAATTGATAGATCTTATCCTTTGAACTAGAACGACGCCATTCAGTAATTACAGGTTTTCTACCTGGTGGTAACTCATCAATTACTGAAACATCTAAATCCCCATAAACAGTCAAGGCTAAAGTCCTTGGTATCGGCGTAGCAGTCATCACCAAGATATCAGGATTACTACCTTTTTGCTGTAGTTTGGCCCGTTGTTTGACACCGAATCTATGCTGCTCATCAATTACAACTAAACCTAATTTAGCAAAATCAATTTCCCCTTGAATTAAAGCATGAGTTCCTATAACCAAATCTACCTCTTTATCTTTAATTTTTTCTAAAAGTTGCTTTTTTTCTTTCTTTTTTAGACCGCCTACTAATAAAGCTATTTCAATATCAAAATCTTTTAAGCTATCTTTTAATTTGAGATAATGCTGCTCAGCCAAAATCTCAGTAGGTGCCATTAATGCACCTTGATATCCAGCTTCTACAGTCTCTAGTAGTGAAAGAATTGCAATCACTGTCTTTCCTGCCCCAACATCTCCCTGCAATAATCTATTCATTACATTATCAGATTTCATATCAGATTTTATCTCTTGCCAGACCCTTTTTTGTGCTGTCGTTAAATCAAAAGCTAAATTATCTAAAAACTTATTACTCAATAAATTTTCAGTTTTATGTTTGATCCCCTCTTGTTCAACCTTAGTTTCATTTTTCCTTAGAGCAAGTCCTAATTGTAAAATAAAGAGTTCTTCATAGGCAAATCTTTTTCGCGCTGATTTTATTTCAGCTTTTTCTTCAGGTAAATGAATCATTTCTAAAGCATCAGCTAGCAAAGGAAAATTATACTCTCTTATTATCTCAGCAGGTAGAAATTCTTTAATTTGTTTTTGATAATTATCTAAAACATTTTTTATTATTTTTCTTAATACTTGCTGAGAAACTCCCTTTGTAGCCGGATAAACTGGTAAAATAATACCTTTATCTATCTTATCAGTCAACTGTTCATAATGAGGATTATTTATCTCCCATTGATTATAATTATACTCTACTGTGCCACTAAATAAATACCTTTCCCCAAACTCAAATTTATTTAGTATATAGGGTTGATTAAACCAGACCCCATTTAAACTACCAGTCCCATCACTGATAGTTACCTTTATTATCTCAAGACCTTTACGTGGGGTTATCTTGTCTACATTTTTTACAGCCCCAGTAACTGTTACCTTTATCTCAGAACGTAAATTCTGCATTTTTTTTAATTTGCTCCAGTCATTATAATCACGTGGGAAATGATATAATAGGTCAGACAATGTTCTTATTTCAAGTTTAGCCAGCTTTTTAGCCCGGTATTTGCCAACCCCTTTGATAAATCTAACTTCTTTATCCCAAAAATCTGGCAGACTATCTTTACTATATTTACTCTGATCTTTTTTATTTTTTTTATTTGGGCTGCATTTATTTTTTGATTCTGCTTTAATGGAAAATTCCTCATTATTTAATTCTGTAGAAATTTCTTTTAATAAATCACTTACTTTTTTTAAAGCTTGTCTTCTTTGTTGATGATTCTTACTTTCATAATCAGCAATCAGCTCAATAATTTCTTTTGCCATAAATTTAACATTATCGTTTTTACTAGCTTGTCTTAACTTTTTAGACCAGTTGCTAATATAATTATCAAAACCACCAATTACTGATTTATTTTTAGCTCCAGTCTTCATTTCTAATTTAACTGGCTTTACCAGCTTATCAAATATTTCTTTTTCTTTTGCCATTTTAATTCCGTCCTTATTATTAATCATCTATTTTAAAGTTACTATACCAAAAGGTGTTGGCCCGATGTGAGCCCCTACTACAGGACCAAGTTCCATCATCTCTACTTGCTCCCATTCAAACTCATCTTTCATTAACTTTTTAAGCTGATTAGCTTTCTCCTTATATTTACCATGTAAAATCACAAGACGTTGGCCTTGACTATCTCTTAATTCATTAGTTACTAAATTTTTTAAAGTCTTAAATACTCTTTTTTCTCCTCTAACTTTTTTATGAGGCACAATCACTCCATCTTCTATCGATAAAATAGGTTTTACATTAAAAAGACCACCTAAAAAAGCAGCCGCTTTACCTATTCGTCCACCTTTTTCTAAATAATCTAGCTCATCAACTGTAAAATAAATATTGATATCTTCTCTTAACTCTTTTATTAAATCAGATATCTCTGCAACGCTTTTCCCTTTATTTACAGCTTTAGCTACCTCTGAAACCATTACCCCTAAAGGAGCAGTTACTAATCTAGAATCAATAACCTTAACCTCTACACCATCAACCATTTGTGCAGCTAAATTAGCTGACTTTATAGTTCCACTCATTTCTTCAGAAATATGCAAAGAAAATATCACATCATAATCAGTCGCTAATTCCTCATAAGCATTTACAAAATCACCAACTGCAGGCTGAGAAGTTGTTGGCAATTGCTCTGTTTCTTCTAATAAATTCATAAACTCTTTAGATGTAATATCAATCTTATCATAATAATCTTCTCCATTTAGACTAACCTTTAAAGGTACCATAGTTACTTTTAATTCTTCTAATACTTCAGGTTTTAAATCACAAGTGCTATCAGTTACAATAGCTATTTTATCCATATCTTAACACTCCTACTCAACAGAAATTATATAATAATAAATTGGTTGTTGCCCATCATAAACTTCAACATCAAAATCATTATATTCCTTCTTCAATTTTTGCTTTAACTCACTTTTATCTTCATCAGATATATCTTCGCCAGCATAAACAGTAATTAAAGAATCATCTTTTTCAGTCATTACCTCTAAGGTATCCATCGCAGCTTGATTATAATCAGAGCTTGTTAACTTAATATCTCCATCTATCAAGCCTAATATATCGCCTTCATTTATTTCTAAATCATTAACATTTGTATCTCGAGTAGCATATGTTATTTCTCCTGTCTTAACATATTCAATCTCATCTTTCATATTTTCAAAAACATCTTCTATCTCACCCTCAGGGTTATACATCATCATAGCTGCAACTCCTTGTGGAACAAGCTTAGTTGGTACAACTTTTATAGTTTTATCAGTTAATTCTTTCGTCTGCTCAGCAGCAGAAATTACATTCTTATTATTAGGTAAAATAATAATTTTATCTGCTTTTATTTGCTCGATTCCTTCTAATAAGTCCTGAGTGCTTGGATTCATTGACTGACCACCTTCTATTACATAATCAGCACCAAAACCTTCAAATATATTCTTCAATCCTTTGCCAGCAACCACAGCTAAAACTGCTATCTTTTTATCAATTTCTTCTGATTCAGCTTCTTTTTTATCTAAATCTGATTTATATTCTTCCCTAATTATTTCTTCATGCTGTTCTGACATATTATCTATCTTTATCTTAGTTAATTGACCATATTCAAGACCTTTTTCTAAAACCTCTCCAGGGTGCTCAGAATGAATATGAACTTTGATAATATCTTTGGATTTAACAACAACCAATGAATCACCAAAACTAGAAATTAATTCTCTAAATTCAGATTCATTAATTCCTTCTACTCCCTTAACAATAAACTCTGTACAATAACCAAATTCTGTTTCACTAGCTTCAGTTTTTCTTTTTTTATTAGCAGTAGACGTTTTTCCCTTAGTTGTTTTAAAATCTTTAGGTGCTGAAACTAAACCTTGTAACAAGCCAGTTAAAATAAAATAATAGCCCTTACCTCCGGCATCTACAACACCAGCTTCTTTTAAAGCATCTAATAACTCAGGAGTATTTTCTACGCTTTTTTCTGCTGTTTTAATTACTTCCGCAAGTAATTTAACATGATTATCTTCATCTTCAGCAAACTCAACAGCTCTCTCTCCTACTTCACGAGCTACTGTTAAAATGGTTCCTTCTACAGGCTTCATTACAGCTTGATAAGCTTTATCAGCAGCTTTTTTCAAACCATTAGCTAATTCCTTAGTAGTTAAAGCTTTATTATTAGCAATCCCCTCAGCTAATCCTCGCAATAACTGAGATAAAATAACCCCTGAATTACCACGTGCACTCATTAATGCACCATTAGCAAGTTGATCAGCTATTTTAGCTACTGAATCAACTTCTAAATCTTTAATCTCATCAACAGCATTAGAAAATGTTAAATACATATTAGTACCAGTATCACCATCGGGAACTGGAAATACATTTAAGTCATTAATAGTATTCTCAGCATCCTTTAATACATCAGTAGCCATAATTAACATATTTTTGAATTTAACTGTATCAATTGTCTCGATATTCTCATCATACTGATCAAGTAGCATTATTTACTCTCACTCCTTGGACATTTATATTGACTTCTTTCACATTAACTCCAGCCTTTTCTTCTAAAGTATATTTAACGCGATTGATCACATTATTTGCTACTTCAGAAATTTTCACCCCATATTCAACTATAATATATAGATCAATAACTACTCCATCTTCTTTAATCTCTACCTCTATTCCTTTAGTTAAATTTTTCATTCTCAATAGCTGACTAAGTCCATCTTGAAACCCTTTAGTAGACATTCCTACTAAACCATAACATTCTATAGCAGATAAACCTGCCATAATAGAGATAACATCCTGCGAAATATTTACTGCACCTAATTCATTAGTTAAACTCTGAGTATTCTCCATATTTATCCTCCCCCCTTATTAGATAAATCAATTTTTTTTAATTCATCTAACAATTTTTCTACCTTAATTCCATTGCTTCTAGCTACAGACTCCAAAGTTGCAGAATCAGCCCCTAAACAACCAGCACAATCAAGACCAAATTTTTTAAAAACATCTTTAGATTTAGGGATCATCTGCAAAACTTTTTCAATAGATGTTTCTTTAGATAAGTTCATTTTTACCTCCTACTTTAAGATTATTTCAATAAAAAAGTATAAAATCCTCCTTATTATTCTTTAAAATAATAATTTAGACTTGCTACAAAGACATAATTTATGTTAAAATGTTTAAGTGCAGTGAATTAAATTTAAATAAAATTAATTCATTAAAGCTTATAACTATATAGGAGGTGCAAAAATGGCAAGAGTCTGTGAAATCTGTGGTAAAGGATCTAATAATGCTAATAGAGTTACCAGAAGAGGTAAAGCTAAAAGCAAAGGTGGAGTTGGTCAAAACATTACAGGTAAATCTCAAAGAAAACAAAAGCCTAATTTACAAAAGGTTAAAGCAATGATAGACGGAACTCCAAAGAGAGTTAAAGTATGTACTTCATGCCTTAAAGCTGGAAAAGTAGAAAGAGCATACTAAAGATTAGCAAGGACTATATAGTCCTTGCTTTTTAATATGAAAATATTTCCTCAGATTTAAAAAACAAATCTATCTCTCTTTTAGCACTTTTTTGACTATCAGAAGCATGGATAACATTACCTTGTTCTATATTTATTGCAAAATCACCTCTAATAGTACCTGGATTAGCCTCTAATGGATCTGTATCCCCTGCTAGATTACGAATTAATTTAATTGCATTAGATCCAGAAACAACCATAGCAACAATTGGGCTTGATGTTATATATTTTAGTAACCTAGGAAAAAATTCTTTCTCTTTATGCTCAAAATAATGTTTTTCTGCTAACTCTTTATCAACCCATATCATTTTCATAGCTTCAATTTTTAAGCCTTTATCCTCAATTCTAGTTATAACCCTACCTATATTTTTATTCTTTACTCCATCAGGCTTAATTAATACAAAGCACTGTTCTATTTCTTCTGGTTTAATAGTCATATAATTACACCTCTTTTTTTATTAAAGCTTTCTATTATTATTATATATATATTATCATTTTTTTACACATAATAAAAATAGTAAATCTTATTTTTAAAAATTTTTATTTCTTATTTTGTTCACGCTTGTTTAATAAATCTTAGTTCTGCCTTACTATTTAAAACAGTAATCACATTCATTTTTTTAGCTTCTTTTTTTAATTCACAGACAAATATTACTCCTCTATGCTCTCGCACTTCTCTTCTTCCTTGAGCAAAACCAATTAATCTACTTCTTTTTATACCTTGGACTATATTATGAATTATCTTTTTTCTACTAAGAGATTTTTGTCTTTGCCGATATCTTTTTATAGCATGGCCAGTAACATAAATATAATAATTCATTACTCACCTCCAGTTGACAAAAATACCCCTCTATATAAATTATATTCAATTTCAAAATTATATATCACTAATGATAGATATTTTAAAATAATAAATACTCTGCATATCTGCAGAGTTAAAAATGGTCGGAGCAGCAGGATTTGAACCTGCGACCCCCTGGTCCCAAACCAGGTGCGCTACCAAACTGCGCCATGCTCCGATATTTATTTGGAGCGGGAAACCGGACTCGAACCGGCGACACCCAGCTTGGAAGGCTGGTGCTCTAGCCAACTGAGCTACTCCCGCACGTTTTATTAGTTGATAGTTTATA
>LFFM01003086.1_pt1 | contig 10638 bp, 9 predicted proteins | sample 643131 | NCBI WGS metagenome assembly LFFM01 (sample SAMN03777445, study PRJNA286221) | soda lake metagenome | biome: soda lake; feature: Kulunda steppe; material: water; isolation source: sample Tc-Br brine of Tanatar trona crystallizer | place: Russia: Kulunda steppe | collected 2011-07 | reverse complement strand
CCGTCGTCAGTCGAGATCGACCCCGGTAACCTCGAAGCGCGCACCGCCGTCCCGGCTCTCCGTGACCCGTACGTCCCATCCGTGAGCTCTCGCTATCTCCCTCGCGATGTTGAGGCCGAACCCGGTCCCGTCGTTCGCCGTGGTGACGCCGATCTCGAACACTCGCTCCCGATCCGACTCGGGGATTCCAGGACCGTCGTCCGCCACGTAGATCCCCGGCGGGCGATCGCTGTCGGCTCGCGTCGAGGTGTACATCGGCTCCATCGTACCCACCCGCACCGTCACGTTCTCGCCCCCGTGGCGGACAGCGTTACTCAGCAGGTTCTCGAAGAGCTGTCGCACGCGGCTCGGGTCGCCCCGAATGGTCCGGTCGGTCTCGACCACGAGGGTGGCATCCGCCGTCTCGACGGTCTCCCAACACTTCTCGAGGAGTTCGCGGAGATCGATATCCGAGGTATCGGTGACGACCGTCCCTTGGCGGGCAAGGCTCAACAGGTCATCGATAAGCGTCAGACTCCGGTCCACGGCGTTGACCGCGGGTTCGAGATGCTCGCTGTTACACTCCCCACGCGCGAGCGCGAGTCGCCCCTGCGCGACGTTGAGCGGGTTCCGAAGGTCGTGAGACGCAACTGAGACGAACCGTTCCAGCCGCTCCCGCTCTCGTTCGGCTCGTATCCGTTCGTGATACGATTCCACCGCGGTCGGGATCCAGCTGGCGAGGGTCGCGTGGTCGTTCCCCGCATCGTCCGCACGAATGTAGCCGGTTACCCCGCCGGAAACCGCCTCACTGGCGATCGCCTCGCTCCCCACGTGCGGGTAGAGAACGAACGGGAGCTCCGCGTCCCGCTCGCGAACCGATGCGAGGAGATCGATCCCGTTACCCTCCGGCAGCTCGTATCTCGAGACGACACAGTCGTAGCCGCGAGCGTCGAGCCGCCGCAACGCGGTGTCGGCGTCGGCCACGGCGAACGCGTCGATCCGGTCGTCCACACGCTCGATGGCCGGCCGGATCGACTCGCTCTCGTCCGGGGACCATCCGACCAGAAGGACGGATATCGGATCGGCGATCGGATCCATCTCGTGCTCCCTCGTTTGCGGTAGCGTGATGTCACTATTTAATAGCTGGGAGCTCGATCCGGGGTGTTGCGAGAACCGGAAATCGTCGCGACCGGCAGGCCTACGACAGGTGGGCGGCGATGTCGGCTTCCGTGATGATCCCGACGGTCTCGCCACCGTCGGTCACCATCACGGCCTTGTAGTGGTCGAGCAGGTTCCGGACCTCATCGACCGTTGCGCCCGGAGCAACCGTCGGGAACGACTCACTCATCACCTCGCTGACGGGGTGATCTCCGACGTTCGCCCCCGCGTGGACGACGTCCCCCTGGCTTATCGAACCGACCGGAACGCCGTTCTGTAACACCGGGAGCTGTGAGTACGCTTCCTCCTCCATCAGGGCGACGGCCTCACGCACGGCGTCGTCGGGTGCGACCCGGATCACTGCCTCGTTCATCAGGTCTTCGGCCCGTACCACCTCCCCTTCCGCCTCCTGAAGCGCGTTCACGATCCGCCGAAGCGTGGAGAGCCGTGGATCGACGTCCCCGCCCTCTATTCGCGCGATCAGCGGCTGCGAGACGCCCGCAGCGTCGGCCAGTTCGCTCTGTGTCAGCTCGAGCGTCGTCCGCCGCTCGCGCAGGTCCTGTGGCGTCGGGAGTTCCATGAGAGTAATAACTATCGGTTATTAGAAAAGGTTTCGGCGACGGCCGACCTCGCCGGACCACCCCGCGTTACTGTTCGTCGTCCTCGTCGTCGGCCTCCGTCTCGATGATCTCGATGACCTCCAACGGAACGTCTCGAAGCGCGCCGCCGACCTCGCTTTTCGCGATCCGCTCGGCGTGCTCCTCGCTATCGGCGTTGAACACGTCGATCTCCAACAGGAGCCCGACGAGCGCCGTGTTGGCCGCGAGGAAGGCGGCGTCGAACGGCTCGCCGCAGGCGGGACAGCCGGTGACGCCGGGCTCGACCTCGACGTACTGCTTGTCGGTTTCGTTGAGTCGCTTGCCGGCCTCACTGACCGCGACGCCGATGGCGTCGTCGGTCTCCTCCACGTCCCGCACCAACCAGGCTGCTTCCATCGCGACCGAATAGTTGCTCATGTCTCGTCGAACGACCCGCAGGGTTTCGTCTCTTGTGGTTCGTCGGCGGGCGACCCACCGAGTGACACGGAAGGATCTCACCCACTCGATCCCGTGAACGGTCCGCTACAGCCGATCGACGATCGCCGCGGTGACCTCCTCGGTCGTCGCCTCCCCGCCGAGGTCGCCGGTCCGCGGACCGTCGGAGAGTACGCCCTCGACCGCCTCGCGCACTCGTTCGCCCTCCTCCACGTGGCCGAGGTACTCCAACAGCATGGCGGCCGAGAGAATCGCCGCGGTGGGGTTCGCGACCCCCTGTCCGGCGATGTCGGGCGCTGTGCCGTGAACCGGCTCGAACAGCGCGTTGTCGTGACCGATGTTCGCCGAGGGAAGCAAGCCGAGTCCGCCGACGAGACCCGCGGCGAGGTCCGAGAGAACGTCGCCGGCGAGGTTCGGACAGACCACGACGCCGTACTGCGTCGGGTCGAGCGGGAGCTTCGTCGCGAACGCGTCCATCAGCTCCTCGTCGGCGTCGACGTCGTGCGCCTCGGCGACCGAGAGCACCTCGTCGCGGAACCGGCCGTCCGTCTCCCGCATCACGTTGGCTTTGTGAACGACGGTGAAACCCGCCTCGGCGTCACCGTTGGGGGCCCGCCCGTCCGCCACGAACTCGCAGGCGAACTCGGCGAGCTCGCGCGAGGCCGACGAGGTGACGACGCGGGTCAGCGTCGAGAGGTCGTCGCTCAGGCGGTCCTCGTGGCCCGAGTAGACGCCCTCGGTGTTCTCACGTAGGAAGACGACGTCGGTCTCCGGGCGGAGTGCATCGACGCCGGGGTACGCGGTCGCCGGCCGGACGTTGACGAACGAGTCGACCGCCTCCCGAAGCGGGAGGATCACGTCCGCGGCGGTCTCGCCGGCCGCGCCGAACAGCGTCGCGTCCGCGTTCGTGGCCGCATCGAACGTCTCGGCGGGGAGTGCCTCGCCGGTCGCCTCCTTCGTCGCGTCGCCGGCGTCCGCCTCGACGAACTCGAAGTCGATGTCGAACTCCTCGAGTACCTCGATGGCCGCCGGAACGACCTCCCGTCCGATGCCGTCACCCTCGATGACGACGATGCGATGGCTCATACCGTCGAGTCGCGAGACAACGAAAAGAGGATGTCGATGTCGGCGGCGCGGATCCGTACGCTTCGCGAGGGGCACGTGCCGGTCCGAGACGCTACGACACATGCCGGTCCGAGACGACCGTTCAGTCGTCGCCTTCGACGTACGGGAGTCCGTCGACCGTCGCGTCTACCTTGCTCCGGTTGGAGTACATCAGCGCCGTCGTGTCCCAGATCCCGTCCACGAGCGCCTCTCGCATCGCTCCATCGATGTCGACGTCGATCGTCGTGTCGCCGTAGGTGACCGTTTTCCCTTCGACGTCGATATCGATGTCCCGGTCGGGATTCGCCTCGATCCACTCCTGCAGCTCGACCACGGTCTCGTGGTCCGCCGTCACCGCGGGAATCCCGAGGGATTTGCAGTTGTCGCGGAAGATCTCAGCGTACGACTCGCCGATCACGCCGTCGATTCCCCATCGCATCATCGCCTGTGGCGCGTGTTCACGTGAGGAGCCACAGCCGAAGTTGGAGTTGACGACCGCGATCGACGCGCCCTCGAAGCGGTTGAGCGGGTGGTCGTTGAACCCGCCGTCATCGTCCCGCCGCGCGTCGTAAAAGAGGTAGTCCGCCATGTTGTCGAACGTGACCTCCTTCATGAACTTCGCCGGCAGGATCTGGTCGGTGTCGACGTCGTCGCCGGGAATCGGCACGCCGGTCCCGCCGACCTCGGTGATGTGCTGATCGCCACCCGCATCGGCGTCGGGAGCCATCAGTCCGCCACCTCCTCGACGCCGCCGGCACCGCCGGTCGGCCCGTCGTTCAGATAGTCACGAGCGTCGACGACCTCGCCCTCGACGGCCGCGGCCGCGACCATCGCGGGACTCATCAGAACGGTTCGGCCGTCCTTCGACCCCTGCCGGCCGATGAAGTTCCGGTTCGAGGAGGAGGCACACACCTCGTCACCCTCCAGGGCGTCGTCGTTCATCGCGAGACACATCGAACAGCCGGCACGCCGCCACTGAAATCCGGCGTTGATGAACGTCTCGTCGATTCCCCGCTCCTCACACTGCTGACGAACGGTCTCGGAGCCCGGGACGGCCAGCGCGCGGACGTCCTCGTCGACCGTGTGGCCCTCCAACACCTTTGCGGCCTCCGCGAAGTCCGAGAGGCGACCGTTCGTACAGGTGCCGAGGAAGGCGACGTCGACGTCGTAGCCGACCATCGACTGACCCGGTTCGATCTCCATGTGGTCGAGCGCCTGTTCGGCTGCCTCCCGGTCCGTCCGGGTCTCGAAGTCGTCGGGGTGCGGAACACGATCGGTTATCTCGATCACCTGTCCGGGGTTGATCCCCCAGGTGACCATCGGATCGATCCCGTCCGCGTCGACCGTGACGACGTCGTCGTACTCGGCATCGTCGTCCGACCGCATCGACTCCCAGTACGTTTTCCGCTCCTCGAACGCCTCCCCCTCGGGGACGTACTCGCGCCCCTCGAGGTACTCGTAGGTCGTCTCGTCCGGGTTGATGTAGCCGGCGCGGGCACCCCCCTCGATGGACATGTTACACACCGCGAGCCGACCCTCCATGTCGAGCGCCTCGATGGCGGGGCCGCCGTACTCGTACACGTGGCCGACGCCGCCGTCGACGCCGAGGTCCTGGATCACTTTCATGATCACGTCCTTGGCGGAGACGCCCTCGCCGAGCTCGCCCTCGACCTCGATCCGGCGGACCTGCTGTTTGTCCGCGGCGATACAGCCCGTCGCGAGCACGTCGCGGATCTGGCTCGTTCCGATGCCGACGCCGATGGAGCCGAACGCGCCGTGGGTCGCCGTATGGCTGTCCCCACAGGCAACGGTCATGCCCGGCTGGGAGAGCCCCAGCTCGGGTGCGACGACGTGGGTGATCCCCTGTTTGCCGGACTCGAACCCGAAGAAGGTGATCCCGCTCTCGCTCGTGTTGCGTTCGAGCGCGGAGAGCATCTCCTCGGCCTGGTCGTCCGCGAGGGGTCGCTCGCGCTTTTCGGCCTCCGTCGGTGCGATGTGGTCCGTCGTCGCGAACGTTCGATCGGGATACGCCACCTCGAGGTCGCGCTCCCGGAGCATCCCGAACGCCTGCGGGCTCGTGACCTCGTGGACGAGGTGGAGCCCGATGAACAGCTGGTCCTGTCCGTTCGGGAGCTCCGTTACCTTGTGGTTCTCCCACACCTTGTCGTACAGCGTTCCCTCGCTCATCGGGCCGTCACCTCGGCGGTCTCCTCGTCGTCCTCCGTCTCGTCCTCCTGCCACGCGAACAGGCCGCGGAGCTCCTCGCCGACCGCCTCTATCTCGTGGTTCTCTTCGGCGTGCCGCAGCTGCGTGTAGGAGGGTCGACCCGCCTGGTTCTCCGCGATCCACTCGCGAGCGAACTGCCCGTTCTGGACCTTCTCCAAGACTCCCTCCATGTTCTCACGAGCGTGCTCGTCGACGACCACGTCGCCCTGCGTGAGCCCGCCGTACTCGGCAGTGTCGGAGACGGAGTCCCACATGCCGCCGAGCCCGTCCTCGTACATCAAGTCGACGATGAGTTTGAGCTCGTTGAGACACTCGAAGTACGCCATCTCGGGCGAGTAACCGGCGTCCACGAGCGTCTCGTAGCCCTGTTTCACCAGCGAGGTAACGCCACCACAGAGGACGGCCTGCTCGCCGAACAGGTCCGTCTCCGTCTCCTCGCGGAACGACGTCTCGACGACGCCGGCACGCGTACAGCCGATCGCGGCCGCGTACGCGAGCCCCTCGTCGTGGGCGTCGCCGGTCGCGTCCTGATACACGGCGAGCAGCCCGGGGGTCCCCTCGTCGTTCTCGTAGTTCCGGCGGACGAGGTGGCCCGGCGATTTCGGCGCGACCATCGTTACGTCGACGTCCTCCGGAGGCTGGATCTGGTTGTAGTGAATGTTGAACCCGTGCGCGAACTGGAGCGTGTCGCCCGCCTCCAGGTTGGGCTCGATCGCGTGCTCGTACACGTCCGGCTGAACGGTGTCGGGCACGAGCACGCTTACGACGTCCGCCTCGGTGACCGCATCCGCGGGCGTCGCGACGCGGAGCCCGTCGTTCTCGGCGGCGTCCCACGAGGCACTGCTCTCGCGGAGGCCGACGACCACGTCGACCCCGCTGTCAGAGAGGTTCTGTGCGTGGGCGTGTCCCTGCGAGCCGTAGCCGAGCACGGCTACCGTCTTCCCCGTGAGGTGGGCGGGATCCGCGTCGTCGTCGTAGTATACTGTCGAATCGAACGTCTGTGTGTCGTCTGCTGGCATTGTGTTGCTAATCGATGTGTGGCGTCGTCGGTTCGCCGGCCGTTCCGGGTTTCTCTCCTGGCGCGGTGGGGACGTTCCCCTGTGCGAGCGCGGTCTGCCCGGTCCGAGCGATCTCGATGATCCCGAACTGGCCGAACGCGTCGAGCGCGTCGTCTATCTTCGACTCGTCGCCGGTGAGCTGGACGGTGATCGTCTCCGGGTCCGCGTCGAGCGTCGTCCCGTCGTACATCTCCGTCACTGCGTGGACCTTGTCCGGTTCGTCACCCTGCACTTTCAACAAGACGAGCTCGGACGTGATCGCGTTCCCCGACACTTCCCCGACGGAGATGACCGGCTTCAGTTTCGCGGTCTGTTTCTCTATCTGGTCGATCCCCGGATCGGTCTCCTCGACGACCATCGTGATCCGCGAGTGACCCTCGACGGTCGTCGGTCCGACGGTCAGGCTCTCGATGTTGAATTGTCGACGGGAAACGAGTCCGGACACCCGCGCGAGCACGCCGGGTTCGTCCTCGACGAGCGCGGAGATGACCGCACGACGAGTGTCGTGGCTCGCCTCCACGGCCGGGTCGATCCGGTTGCCCTCCAGGTTTCGACGACCCTCCGGATGGGGCCGCTCGTCGGGTTCCGGGCCGGGCATCCCGGTGGTTTCGCCGCCGTCGGTTCGGGTTTCTTCGCCGTTCGGCCGATCCACGTCGCCGTCGATATGCTCGTTCATAGTTGGTCCTCCGAGAGGGCGAATCGGCCGTTCGCGCCACCGCTCGGCACCATCGGCAGCACGTTCTCCTCGGGATCGACGTGAAAATCGATCACCGTTGGACCGTCGTACGCGAGCGCCTCCTCGACCGCTGGCGCGACCTCGTCGTAGCCGTCGACGCGAAGTCCGAGCGCGCCGAACGCCTCGGCGAGTTTGTCGAACTCCGGCATCCAGTTGTACTCGGAGGCCATGTGACGCCCCTCATAAAAGGCGTCCTGCCACTGGCGCACCATCCCGATGTACTCGTTGTTGAGCACCGCGACGGTGATGTTGAGGTCCTCACGGACGGCGACCGACAGCTCCTGCAGCGTCATCAGGAAGGAGCCGTCCCCGTCGAAACAGATCACGTCGCGGTCGGGTTCGCCCATCGTGTCGGCGGCGACACGGGCACCGACCGCGGCCGGAAGGCCGTATCCCATCGTTCCGAGGCCGTGCGAGGAAACCCACGTCCGTGGTTCGGTGTACGTCCAGAACTGGGAGGCCCACATCTGATGCTGGCCGACCCCCGTCGTCACGATCGTGTCGTCGTCGGTCGCCTCGTCGAACGCCTCGACGACGAACTGTGGCTTGAGCGGTTCGTCGTCTGGCGTGGCGTACGTCATCGGATACGTCTCCTGCCACTCGATACATTGCTCGCGCCACTCGTCGGCATCCGGGGTCGTTCGGATCGCGGCCATCAGCTGTTCGAGAACCGTCCCGGCGTCGCCGACCAACGGGTAGTCCGCGTGGACGTTCTTCGATATCTCGGCGGGATCGATGTCGACGTGGACGACCTCCGCTTCCGGCGCGAACGTGTCGATCCCGCCCGTGAGCCGGTCGTCGAACCGGGTTCCGACCGCGATCAGGCAGTCGGTGTGGGTGATCGCCATGTTGGCGTAGCCGGTCCCGTGCATGCCGGCCCACGAGAGACACAGGTCGTCGTCCTCGGGGAACGAGCCGATCCCCGGCATCGTCGTGGTCACAGGGATCTCGTACGTCCGTGCGAACGAGCGCGCGACGTCGCTCGCCTCGCCCTTGATCACGCCGCCGCCGAACAGACAGACCGGCCGATCAGCCTCCTCTATCGCGCGAGCGGCCGCCTCGACCGCGTCCTCACGTGCCTCGGGGTTGGGCTCCGATCCCGGGGGTGCTTCCGCCGGGCCGGGCGTCTCGTCCGTCTCCGTCTGCGTGACGTCCTTGGGAAGGTCGACGAGCGTCGGCCCCGGGCGGCCGACGCGCGACAGCTCGAACGCCTCGCCGACGACGTCGCCGACGGCGTCCGCGTCGCCCGCGAAGTAGTTGTGTTTCGTGATCGGCCGGGTAACGCCGACCGTGTCCGTCTCCTGGAACGCGTCGTTGCCGACGAACTCGGTCGGGACCTGGCCCGTCAACGCCAGCATGGAGTCGCTGTCCATGTCGGCGTCGGCGATCCCCGTGACGAGGTTCGTCGCACCGGGGCCGGATGTCGCCAGACAGAGGCCGGGCTCGCCGGCGACGACGCCGTACGCGTCGGCGGCGTGTGCCGCGCCCTGCTCGTGGGCCATCGTCACGTGCCGGATCGACGAGCCGTACAGCGCGTCGTAGACGGGCATGATCGCCCCGCCCTGCACGCCGAAGGCGGTCTCAGCGCCCGCGGCTTCCAAGGCGGAAACGACTGCCGTCGCGCCGGTCGCGGCCGTTCCGTCCGCCACGTCCTCGCCGTCGGCATTCGGCTCGGCAGTGTTCGTCGGGTCCGATCCGTCCTTCGATCCGTCCGCATCGGACGGCGTCGACGGTCGCTCCGTCTCTTCAGGGTCGTCCTCTCGTTGGTGTGCTGCTGAATCGCTCATCGTCGTGTGTGGTGTGTCAGGCTCTCTCGGGTACGAGCGTCGTTCGATCCGAACGGGCGACGAGTGGGCGGTTCACGGCCCAGTCGTCGGCGTTCGTCGATACGTCGAGTCGGTGAGGAAGGGGTAGTGTAGGGGGGGTTATACCCCTACGATGATCGTCGCAACGGCTATCGCTCCGCCGGGAACCGCTCGTGACGCTGCGTGCCGTCGCATACGTCTCTGTCCAAGAACGGCCGCGTATAAATTCCTGTCGGGGGGGACGGGCGGAAACCGGCGTTCCATCCCCTCGGAGAGCGGTCCACAGCTGCAGCTGTGGATCGGTCGTGGCGACCACGGGGGAGACCATCAGATCCGGACCTCCTCCTCGCGGTTGACACCGACCTCGCGGGCGAACCGCTCGACGTCGCCGGCGGTTACCTGACGCTTACCGGAGCCGTACTCCTTGACGCGCTTCGTGATCTCGCGAACCTCCCCTTCGGTGGGGTCGAAGCCCGCCTCGACCAGGTGTTTCCGGACGCTGTGGGTGCCCGTGTGTTTGCCCAATACGAACTCCCGCTCCGCACCCACCATCTCCGGGGTCATCACGCCGGGTTCGAACGTGTCGGCGTTCTCGATGACGCCGGCCGCGTGGATGCCCGACTCGTGGGCGAACGCGTTGCGTCCGGTGATCGGCTTGTTCGCCGGCACCGGGATGTCCGAGGCCTCCTCGACGATCCGAGCCAGTGTCGTGATCTGTGTCGTGTCGATGCCGGTATCGACGCCGTACACCGACTCGACCGCCATCACGACCTCCTCGTATGCCGCGTTACCGGCGCGCTCGCCGATCCCGTTGACCGACACCTGCGCCTGTTCCGCGCCGTTCTCGAAGCCGACGACCGCGTTCGCCGCGGCCATCCCGAAGTCGTCGTGCGTGTGAACGTCGACGCGCGCGTCGGTCGCCTCGACGACCGCTTTCACCGTCTTGCCGAAGCTGGTCGGCATCCCGACGCCGCAGGTGTCGGGGATGTTGATCCAGTCGGTGCCCGCATTCGAGACCGCCTCGACGATGTCGATCAGGTAGTCGGGGTCGGTTCGGGTCGCGTCCATCGGCGAGAACATACACTCGACGCCGGCGTCTGTCACCTGCTCGACGGCGTCGACCGCCCGCTCTTTCGCCTCCTCGCGGGTGGCGTGCATGGAGTCCTCGAGTTGGACGTCGCTGGTGGAGACGAACACGTGGACCATCTCCACACCCGAGTCGATGGCGGCGTCGATGTCGCCCTCGACGACGCGGGCCAGCCCACAGACCGTGGTGTCCGTCGCGCTCGCGATGTCGCTCACGGCCTCGAACTCCGCCTCGGAGTTCACGGGGAACCCGGCCTCGATGACGTGAGTTCCCATGTCGTCCAGCGTCGCCGCTATGCGGCGTTTCTCGTCATAGCTGAACGACGTCCGTGGTGACTGTTCTCCGTCTCGTAACGTCGTGTCGAAGATCCGTACAGGACCGATTTCGATGTTAGAAGCTATCGTGCCCTGGAAGAACTCGATCCGCCGGGGTGTCCGACGAAGCCTCCGTG
>LFFM01003085.1_pt1 | contig 10641 bp, 7 predicted proteins | sample 643131 | NCBI WGS metagenome assembly LFFM01 (sample SAMN03777445, study PRJNA286221) | soda lake metagenome | biome: soda lake; feature: Kulunda steppe; material: water; isolation source: sample Tc-Br brine of Tanatar trona crystallizer | place: Russia: Kulunda steppe | collected 2011-07 | reverse complement strand
TTCCCGGGCCACGTCCGTGAATACCTGCTCGATTCCAACTTCGGCATGGGGATCCTCTGGGACCACGATCACAAACACTTCGGCCAGCGCGAGGTCCGCCAGGCGATCGCCCACGTCATCGATCGCGAGACGGTGGCGTCGAACGCCGGCCCCAACACGGAAGCGCCGGTGAACACGCCGTCGGGAATCCTGGGCAATCACGACGGAACGGCCGACGAGTGGCTCGGTGATCACGCCGATGGCTTCAACCAGTACGAAGTGGATACCGATCGTGCAGCGGAACTGCTCGAAAGCGCCGGGTTCGAGCGCGAGGATGGCACGTGGGTCGACGAGGACGGAGACGTTCTCGAGTTCCCCGTGAAAGCGCCGTCCGGCTACAGCGACTGGGTCGATGCGATCCAGACGTTCAACGACGCTCTCAACGACTTCGGCATCGAGGCGGAGTTCGTCTCCCGGGACGAAGCCGCGTTCTGGGGCCAGGATATCTATGGCGACGAGGGATTCGATGTCGCGCTCCACGAGTGGGCGAACGTGCAGCGCCATCCCTACTTCAGTCTGGAATGGCTTCTGGATAGCTGGGACACCGAGAACGTTCGGAACTACGACGCCAGCGAGATCGAACTGCCGCCTGTCGGCGAAGACAGCGGCTCTGAAACGTTCGTCCCGGAAGAGGATCTACAGAACCTCGCCGTGGCGGACGATCCAGAGGAAGAACGCGAGTACGTCCAGCGGCTTGCATGGGTCGTCAACCAGGACCTCGTGATGTTGCCGGTCATGGAAAAGCAGGATCAGTCGTTCATCTCGACGAATGAGTTCATGGCTGCCTCGACGGATGATCCGGACGCACACGTCGACTTCCCGACAACCTACCTCGTCCGAAAAGGGAAACTCGTTGCCAGAGAAGAATGAACTGCCAGTCCACTCCAAGTAACGTATGAAACGATATCTCGTGGAACGCACCGGGCAACTGGTGATCACCATCTTTGCAGTGATGTCGCTGACGTTTTTTCTGATTCGGGGACTTCCGGGCGGGCCAGCGGATGCAATCCGGGCAGATCTCATCCAGAACAATCCGGAGATGAGTACCGATCAGATCAACCGGCGCGTCGAGGCACAGTTGAACGTCATGCCCGATGAGCCGCTCCACGAGCAGTACGTCTCCTACGTCGCTGCCCTGCTCCGTGGAGACATGGGACAGTCGATCTCACAGGGAGCGCCAGTCACTGAAATAATTGCGAACGCAGCCCCGTGGACGATCTTCATGATCGGCACCGCTGTCCTGATCGCGTTCGTGATCGGGATTTCTGCTGGTGCCATTATGGCGTATCGGGAAGGGACGACGTTCGACACCAACTCGACCGTCCTGGCGATCCTGATGAACTCCATTCCGGATTACATCTACGGGCTGATCTTCCTCTGGGGACTCTCGTACCAACTGAGCCTCTTCCCGACCGGAGGCCGATTCTCCAGCACGACCGAGCCGACGGTCAGTCCGTTCGCGCCGGTGGAAACGTTGACGTTCTTCGGTGATGCCCTCTACCACGCGGCGTTACCGATCACAGCGATCGTGTTCGTCGCCTGGGGTGGCTGGGCACTCGGGATGCGTGGGAACAGTATCCAGGTTCTCGGTGAGGACTATCTCCGGGTCGCTCGCCTCCGTGGGCTCCCACGGCGGCGGATCGCCCTACGGTATGTCGGACGCAACGCGATCCTCCCGATGTACACGTCGATGCTGATCACGATCGGGTTCCTGCTCGGCGGATCGATCATTATCGAACAGGTGTTCTCGTATCCCGGAATGGGTTACTACATGATCGAAGCGTTGAGCCTCCGTGATTACCCGCTGATGATGGGTGTGTTCCTGATCATCACGATCACCGTCGCACTCGGCGTGTACATCGCGGACCTCACGTACGGGCTGATCGATCCGCGTGCAAGCGTAGGTGATTCACAGTGAGCAATCGGACTGACTCCGTCGATCTGCTGGAGAGCACTGAGGCGATCGAAACGGTCGCCGACGAAACGCTGGACAGGCGCGAGCGGTGGGCACTCGCCATCGAACGGGGAGTCCTTGCCCCAGCCCGGATCGTCTGGGCGGATCTGCGGGCTCGCGTCGGGATCCTGATCATCTCCCTGTTCGTCGCGATGGGCGTGGTCGGCCCGCGTATCGTTGACCAACCACGAACCAATCAGGGGGAACGTCTGGAACCGGCGTTCCAGAGTCTCGCACACCCACTGGGAACGGACTCCGTCGGGCGCGATATTCTCGGACAGATCGTCCACGCCACGCCGAACATGCTGTTGATGATCCTCTCGGGTGGGCTGTTCGTCACGGTGATGGCGACGGTTGTCGGGACGGTGTCGGGCTATCTCGGCGGCACTACCGATCGGGCCATCATGGGGGTTACGGACATCGCGATGACGATCCCGGGACTGCCGCTGGTCGTCATTCTGGCAGCGGTGCTGACGCCGACGAACCCGATCGTTATCGGTATAATCCTGACGATCAACGCGTGGGCGGGCCTGGCCCGGGCCATTCGATCGCAAGTGTTGACGATCCGTCGAAGCTCGTACGTCGAAGCATCGAAAGCGATGGGGATGTCGACGGGGTCGATCACCCGACGCGACATCCTGCCGAACATCATGCCGTACGTACTGATCAACTTCGTTACGGCGGCACGGAACGTCATCTTCGCATCCGTTGGTCTGTACTTCATCGGCGTGCTCCCCTACGACGACGTCGTCAACTGGGGCGTTATGATCGATCTGGCCTACCAGGGCGGTGGGCTCCAGTCGATGGCGGCGGCACACTGGCTGTTCGCCCCGCTGATCACGATCACCCTGCTTTCGTTCGGGCTGATCATGTTCTCGCAGGGGACCGATCGGATGTTCAACCCACGCGTCCGCGCGCGCCACTCGACGACGACCGCTGACGAGGACGGTGCGCCGTCCGCACCCGCAGGTGATCACAAATGAGCAAACAGGAAGAAATCGATCCGACGACTGGTGGTGCAGACCCGATTCTCGAGATCCGCAATCTGAACGTGCAGTTCGAGATGGACCGCGGGACATCGCGGGTAATCGACGACGTCGACCTCGATATCCATCGGGGTGAGATCATCGGGATCGTCGGTGAATCCGGATCGGGGAAGTCGATGCTCGCCTCGTCGATGCTCGATGCGGTCGTCGAGCCCGGCGTCACGACCGGCGAGGTGACCTATCGGACGACGGACGGTGAGGAAGTCGACGTGCTCGACCTCTCCGAGGAGGAGCTCCGGGAGTTCCGCTGGGAGCAGATCTCGATGGTGTTCCAGGGGGCGCTCTCCTCGTTCAATCCGACGATGGCGATGCGTGAGCACTTCGAGGAGACCCTCGAAGCGCACGGGTACGCCGTCGACTCGGGGATGGAGCGCGCGGCAGACGTGTTGAGCGATCTGTATCTCGATCCGGACAGAGTGCTGGACTCGTATCCACACGAGCTGTCCGGCGGGATGAAACAGCGGGCGCTGATCGCGCTGGCACTCGTGCTGGAGCCGGAGGTACTCGTGATGGACGAGCCCACGGCGGCGCTGGATCTACTCATGCAGCGCTCGATCGTGAGCCTGCTATCGGAGATCCGTGACAAGTACGATCTGACGATGGTGTTTATCACCCACGATCTGCCGCTGGTCACGAAGCTCGCGGACCGGATCGGCGTCCTGTACGCCTTCGAGCTCGTGGAGCTCGCGGATACGGAATCGATCCTCCGGGACCCGTCGCATCCGTATACGCGAGCGCTGTTGAACGCCACGCCGAACCTCGATGCGCCGCTCGAAGAGATGCGACCGATCGAGGGCTCCGCACCCGACCCGGTGAACGTCCCGGCGGGCTGTTCCTATCACGAGCGGTGCCCGCTGGCCACTTCCAAGTGTGAACGCGATCCACCGTCGTTCGAGCGGATTAGCGAGACCCAGGAGGTCGCCTGCCACCACTGGGAAGACGTCGACGAGATCCCGCTGACCACGGAGGTCGACCAATGAGTTCGGACGAGACGGTCGTATCGCTGTCCGGCGTGGACGTCCACTTCGAGTCCGAAAGCGGCAGCCTCAATCCGTTCAAAGATCCACAGACGGTCCGGGCCGTCGACGACGTCGATCTCGAAATCGCCGAAAACGACGTCATCGCCATCGTCGGGGAATCCGGCAGCGGCAAGACGACGCTCGGGAAGGCCGCCGTCGGGCTCCAGAAACCGACGAACGGAACGATCAGCTATCGGGGACAGGATATCTGGCAAGCACAGAAACGGTTCTCGAATCCGGATATTCCGTTTTCCGAGATCCGTCGCTCGCTCCAGATCATCCATCAGGATCCGGAGTCGTCGTTGAACCCCCACAAATCGGTTCGATCGTCGCTCGAACAGCCCCTGAAGAAGTGGCAAACGAATCTCGGACCGGAAGACAGGGAAGCCCGGATCCTGGCCATGCTCGAAAAGGTCGGCATGTCGCCCGCACACGATTACGCGGAGCGATACCCACACCAGCTGTCGGGCGGCGAAACCCAGCGCGTCGCTCTCATCCGGGCCCTGTTGATGAACCCCGATCTCATCCTCGCCGACGAGGCAGTGTCGGCGCTCGACGTGTCCTTGCGCGTGGAGATGATGGATCTCATGCTGGATCTGCAGGACTCGTTCGATACGTCGTACCTGTTCATCAGTCACGACCTCTCGAACGCGCGCTACGTGGCCGAGCACGCGGACGGGTATCTCGGCGTAATGTATCTCGGCGAGCTCGTCGAGTTCGGACCCGCGGAGGAGGTGCTGCAGAACCCACAACACCCCTACACCAAGGTGTTGCGGTGGGCGACGCCGTCTCTCGAGATCACGGATGCGACGGAGCCGCCGGTTCGGACGATCGACATTCCGGACCCCGTGGATCCCCCCTCGGGATGCCGGTTCCACACGCGATGTCCGCACGCAACTGCCCACTGTCGTGACACCGCACCGGAGAGCCGATCGACCGACGTGCCGGAGCATCGCACTGCGTGCTATCGCGTCGACGAGCACAGCGAGTACTGGAATGCGGAACCGCTGGAGGGTGCCAGCCTTGACCCATAATCACGTCGCTTTGGATGTCGGGCGGGGGCCGGATACAATCCGTGCTCCTCGACGCGACGTACAGCCTTGCGAACACTACATACGGTAACAACACAATGGATACAAATTCCCAAACCAGACAGAATCGAACCAGTATCGATATCGAGGAGAAACTCGATCAACTCAGCCTCCGACAAAAAGCCGGACAGCTTGCGGGAACGTACGTCGGAACGATGGGTGAAACGCGGACCGTAGAGGACGTCGTCGAGCTGGTGCGAGAGTACGGGCTCGGATTCGCAACACCATTTGGCTACGGAGCCTCGCCGATCAGAGACCCGATCGAGGCAGCCGAAACCGTAAACCGGCTCCAGCGGATCGCTGTCGAGGAGACGGAACACGGGATCCCGTTGGCCGTACCGGTCGACGCGATTCACGGGAACGCCTACCTTCAGGAGGCGACGATCCTCCCCCACAACGCGGGGATTGCCGCGACACGAAATCGGGAACTCGCCACTGCGGTTGGGGAGCTGACAGCGACTGAAGTGGCCGCGACAGGTGGGAAAGTCACGTACGGGCCGACCTGTGACGTCGCGCTGGACCCACGCTGGGGTCGAACGTTCGAGAGCTTCGGTGAATCGGCGTACATGTGTGGTGAGTTCGCGGCGGCGAAAGCCCGTGGCGTGTCCGAAGCAAGCGAACCGGTCGCAGCGATGGCGAAACACTTCCCGGCGTACGGTGACCCCAGCCGAGGTGAGGATGCAGCGCCGGTCGACAGGTCAGTGTCTTCGATCCGCCGGGATTTCCTTCGCGCGTTCGAGCCCGCACTCGAAGCCGGTATCGATGCGGTGATGCCCAGTTACAACTCGATCAACGGTGTCCCCTCCCACGCATCCTCGCATTTCCTCCGGGACGTCCTTCGCGACGAGCTGGAGTTCGACGGCTACGTCGCCTCCGACTGGAACGGCGTGAACATGCTGCACGAGCACCATGGCGTTTCAAGCGATCGCCGCGGATCGATCAGACAGTCGATCGAGGCAGGCGTCGATGTCCATTCGCTTGGCGAGGGCGAACACGTCGAACACGTCGTCGACCTCGTCGAATCGGGCAAACTCGACGAGTCGCTCGTCGACGAGGCCGTCCGTCGAATCCTTTCTCTCAAAGACGATCTGGGACTCTTCGAGGATCCGTACGTCGATGTCGATCAGGTGGCGACAACGCTGGGGTGTGAAGAACATCAGGATATCAGTCTCGAAGCCGCCCGTCAGTCGATGACGTTGTTGCGAAACGAGGAGACACTCCCCTTCTCGCCGGACCTCAACGAGGTGCTGGTGACCGGCCCGAACGCCGACGAGCTCTCACACCAGGTCGGCGGATGGAGTCTCAAACCGGATGAGGGACTGGAGGGCGAGACAGTACTCGACGGCGTCGAATCCATCGTCTCCGACGGGACGACGGTCACGTACGAACGGGGCGCCGGGATCCGAGCGGAAGATGACATCGAAGCGGCCGCGGCCGCTGCGTCCGACGCCGACGCCGCGGTCGTCGTCCTCGGAGAGAACTGGTATCTCCACGAGTTCGGCCCGCGGGACGTCACGGGGCCGACAGATGAGTTCCCGAAACGGAGCTCGTTGTCCCTGCCCTCGGCCCAGCGTGAGCTGCTCGAAGCGGTCGTCGAGACCGGGACGCCCGTCGCTCTCGTGATGATCGCCGGTCGCCCGCTTTCGATCCCCTGGGCGGCCGACAACGTTCCCGCGATCCTCCAGGCGTACTACCCAGGTAGTGCGGGTGGCCGCGCAGTGGCAGAAACGGTCTTCGGTGAGGTCAATCCGAGCGGCTCGTTACCGGTCTCAGTTCCACGGTCGACCGGCCATCTGCCGGTCCGGCACAACTATCTCCCCGGACCAACGCCGATCGGTGCTGAGGAACACGAGTCCTCGTACGATCCGCTCTGGGCGTTCGGAGACGGACTCTCGTACACGGAGTTCGAGTATCGTTCACTCGACACCGACGCGACGACCGTCAGCAGTGGCGATACGGTCACGGTTTCCGTCACGCTCGCTAACACGGGTGATCGCTCCGGCGCAACGGCTGTCCACGTTTTTTCGACGCGCCCAGTAAGTTCCGTTGTCACACCAGCGAAACAGCTGGTGGGATTCGATCGTGTCGAATTGGCTTCCGGCGAGGAACGGACTGTTTCGGTTGAGGTGGATGCAGCGCAGTTCGAGGTCGTCACGCCTGACGGAGAGTCAGTTCTCGAACCGGGCCGCGTCGAACTGACCTGCAGTGAGATGAGCAGCACTCTCGACGTCGAGTAACAGCCACCCGGGCGTAAACGTCCGGACTTTCCCTCCACAGAGCGTTCTGCTGTTCGACCGCTATTTTCACTCGTGGTAACGCTACTTAGTCTGGTCGTTCCCTGCGTTCGCCCCCCGAGGAAAACGAGGTAGAACTACTTTCTGTCTCACGATCGCTTCGTCGAAGGACTGGTTCAACGGATCCTATCGAGGGATCCCTACCCGCGATGGGGAACCGTCACTCTCCGTTGTACTCAATATTGAGGACATCGACCCGTCGTGCATTGATATCTTCGAAGAGCGCCCCCCAGCCTCCAACACTGATCGACGCCGAGCCGGTGTCCACGATCATCGTCGCATAGGTGGCCAAGTCCGCGAGCGAGGGCTGTTCTGTGAGTGGCTGTCGCTGTGGGTACGTCATCGACTGGACGCGTCCGGTAACGGTGACTTCGGAGTCGGTTTGGATCTCGGTCCCCCTCACTTGGATGACAACCTCGAATCCGTCGGTCTGTACGAGCGAACAGAAATCCCGAAAGAACTCTTTGAGGCTCACATATGCAACCGTCGTCGGGTCATCCCGATACACAGTCGGATACAGGTTCCAGAGACAGGTCAAAAAGTACCAGTGGAAAATAAACGGGAGGATCCGATCGTGAATTAACACACCGTAGGTCTCGTCGGACCGGCTATTCGGCGCGAAGCAAACCCGGTGCCGATCGAGAATCACCAGAAACGGGCCGGGAATCGAACACACCCGGAGCTCGGACACGGCTCCGTCGAGCATCTCCTCGTCGATCGGCATTTCACCGGTGTCCGGCAGGTATAATGTCGTCCTGACGATTACTCCTCTGTCCCGGGCACCTCGTAGTTCCGGGAGCAACTCCTGTAGTTGTGCGGGGGTCGCCGCGATTTCGACGACGGTATCAGTATCTTCGATCCCAGTGAGCGCCTGTTCAACCGCGCTTTCGGGGTGTTTGGTAACGCTAATTCGATAGTCGACGGTGTCGGGCTTCCGATATCGATCTTTGATGTCGTCAGCAGCCTCCGTCAACAACTCTCCCCGTGACGTCAGATCGTCGAATACTGTTTCCGGCGGTTCCGGCTGTGCGTACAACTTTTCCTGATCCATCGTCTCGATGTACCCCCGTTTTTCTAAATCACGCAAGACATCGTAGATCTGGGAGGAGGGCACCGAGCACTTGTGAGCAATTTCGACGGCAGGTGCCGTACCCAGTTCGAGGAGCGTCAGATACGCATCCGCCTGATACTCGGTCAGCCCGGCGTACTTCAGCGCTTGCCTGACGCGTTCACGGTCCATACCCGAACGTTGGGCCCGGATAGGAAAATTGTATGGTATTTTTGCTCAGATACACCACGATCGGACCTCCGAGATTCGCCGGAGTGCTGTGAACGGGGTTCGTCTCTCACCGGGTGCTACAGCGGTACACGACGTACGAACAGAGCATCGTCGTCGATCCGATAATAAGCAGGTTGAGCGTCATGATTCCCCGGGTGTACTCATCGAACGATCCAAACCCAACCGAGAACGCGGCCAGACTGAGCAGGATCACGTTTACTGCGAGCAACCCAAACCAGACCGGTTTATACGCACAGACGTGTTTCCAGAAACGATCGCCGAATGAGTCGGCAGAGTCCATCACCAGGGTGTAGGGAGTGTCGGCATTTTGTTTTATCGCTTTGGGGGTTTACGATCCCTGGTATCACCGGCTCAATTTGTAGAATGATTTATTATGTTTGAATACGATCATATAATACGATGCATAGAAACATCAGTCGTAGGTATCTCTTGGGAGCTGGTGCGACAGGTATTACGGGCACGCTTGCTGGCTGTTCGAGCAACGATACAGAGAACGGCGAGCCAACCGCACAAGAACCGGATAACGGTGGTGACGAAGATATCGTCACGGCTGGCAATGCGAGCTATCGGACGACGAAACCAGCCGACAGAAATCAGCCACCAACAGATGTCTATATCAGTGATGATCGTCAGGACGAACCTCTTCCGACAAATAACTGGTGGGGGTCACTCATGTGGGACGGACATTTGCTTGACAACGACGCGTTTCTCTGGAGCCATCCGCTCGTGAGCTCGACTGGCGAGCAGGGGTTCGTGTTCGGCGGTCAGGGTGACTGGCAAGTCGGGGACGGACCGGCCGGCCCGAACTTCGCGACGCGTCCGATCGACCTCGCGGCGACCGTCGGCTTCGAGGGGGCGGAGTTCGAAGAGTCCGTCGTAACCGACTGGACGGACTGGTCAGTCTCGTTCGCCATGGAGAGTCCGAGCGGACGGATCGATACGACGCTCGTTCGAGGGTCGCCGTACGTGTACCTGCGCGCAAACGGCGACGACATCACGATCGAATTCAACGAAGCGGATGCTGACCCAGTCGTCTGGGCAGATACTGACTCAACAGTCGGCCTCAGCGTCGACAATGCTCACTACGGGCTGTACGTCCCCTCCGATGCGGAGTTGTCGTTCGATGGCGACGAAACGTTTGCCTCGTCGCTCGGCGACGGCGATTACCTGACGATCGCGTTGCTGCCCGAGGGGAATGAGGACACGCTCGAAACGTTTGGTGAGTATGCTCACGCTCACGTCGTCGATACACAACTCGAATGGGAGTACGACGAAGACGCGAGCGAGGTCCACACGACGTACCAGCTCGAGACAGAAGCGATGGAGGGCGACACATCGGGGACGATCACGGGTATGTTCCCACACCAGCACAAGTACACCGACGAACAGTCGCTCGGGTACACGTACGAATCGCCCCGCGGGACGATGCAGACGATCGAGGGCAGCTCGTTCCGCGTCACGCATACCTACCCCGGGATCCTTCCCCACCTGCCGGATGTCGGTGGATACGACGACGAGCGTCTCGCTTCGTATCTCGCCGACGAGACGAGCAGGCAGATCATCAGGCCCGGGCTCGAAGGCGACGGTGAGGGTGCTTACTGGGCGGGGAAGAACTTCAACCGCACGAGTGATCTCGTCGGTATCGCACAGCATCTCGACGACGCGGACCGATCCCAGCAGCTCCTCGATGCGATGCGAGAATACCTCGAAGACTGGTTTCAGGCGACCGACGAAGACGGCTCACTTGAGGACTCTCGCGTGTTCTATTATAACGAGCTATGGGGGACGCTGATCGCCTATCCAGCTCTCCACGGCGCACCCCAGCTCCTGAACGACCATCATTTCCACTACGGCTACTACATCCGTGCCGCCGCCGAAATCGCCCGCAATGACCCGGA
>LFFM01003084.1_pt1 | contig 10642 bp, 6 predicted proteins | sample 643131 | NCBI WGS metagenome assembly LFFM01 (sample SAMN03777445, study PRJNA286221) | soda lake metagenome | biome: soda lake; feature: Kulunda steppe; material: water; isolation source: sample Tc-Br brine of Tanatar trona crystallizer | place: Russia: Kulunda steppe | collected 2011-07 | reverse complement strand
TCGCGTACTGATAGACGTAGAAGTCGTAGTAGAAGTGCGGGATGCGCTGCCACTCGCGCTCGATACCCCCGGTGAGTTCGGCGGGCTCGTAGAAGTCGCCCTTGAGATCGGCGTACATCTCGTCGAACGCGTCGGGGGTGAGCGCCTCGCCGTCCTCGACGCGCTCGTGGATCCGCTGTTCGAAAGTGGCGAACATCGTCTGTCGGAACAGCGTCGAGCGGAACCGTTCGAGGTACTCGTCGAGCACGTGGGTCCGGAGTTCGTCGTCCTCGACGTTCTCCAGCAGGTAGTGGGTGAGGAGAGTCTCGTTGACCGTCGAGGCGATCTCCGCGACGAAGATCTCGTAGCTCGCGTCGTGCCACGGCTGTGCGTCGCCGGCGAGTTCCGAGTGCATGGAGTGCCCGAGCTCGTGTGCCAGCGTGTACATCGAGGAGACGTCGTCCTGGTAGTTCATCATGATGAACGGCTGTGTGTCGTACGTCCCGGAAGAGAACGCGCCCGAGCGTTTCCCGCGGTTCTCGTAGACGTCCACCCAGCGGCTTTCGAGCCCTTCGGCCATCCGCTCCTGATACGCCTCGCCGAGCGGCGCGACCGCCTCGATAACCCACTCGGCGGCCTGATCGTACTCCACGTCGGGGCCCTGATCACCCGTCAGCGACATGTACAGGTCGTGGCTCTCCAACTGGTCGACACCGAGCGCTGCCTCCTTCAGCTCCGCGTGACGGTGGAGCGCGTCGAGGTTGTCATCGACGGTGTCAACGAGGGTGTCGTACACCTCGACTGGAACGTTGCTGCCGTCGAGGGCGGCCGCGCGGGCGGAGTCGTAGTTCCGGATCTCGGCGCTCGTCACGTGTTCGCGGACAGCTTTTTCGAGGCTCGTTCCGACGGTGTTGCGTACGTCAGCCCACTCGTCGTAGAACGTCTCATGGACCCGACGACGGAACTCGCGGTCGGGGTTCGTCTGGAGCTTTGTGAAATTCGCCTGCGTGATCTCGACCTCCTCGCCGTCGGGATCCTCGACGACGCCGTAGGTCATGTCGGCGTTCGTCAGCATCGAGTAGATCTCACTCGGTGCGTCGGTGACCTCCGACAGCTCGGCGAGCACCTCCTCGACCTCGGTCGACCGCGTGTGTGGTTTCATCCGCAACACGTCGTCGAAGTAGTGTTCGTAGGTCGCGAGTTCGGGCTCGGCCTCGATGAACGCCTCGACGTCCTCCTCGCTTAGCGACTGGAGTTCGGGCTCGAAGTAGGAGGTCGCGCTCGACGCCTCGGAGCGGAGTGACGACGCCTTCGCCGCCATCGCCTGATACTCCTGATCCCGGGTATCCTCGGCGCTTCGGAGCCGCGGGTACGTCGCGACACGGGCCAGCTCGCGGAACACCTCCTCACGGAGCTGTAACAGTTCGAGCAGAGTTTCTGCGCTCTCCGTGACGCGCCCCTCGTACGCCCGTAGCTCGTCGATTCGGTCCCCGATCTCCTCGTAGGCTGCCGTCCACGCCTCGTCGTCCTCGAAGATGCTTTCGAGGTCCCACTTGTACGCTTCATCGATCTCGGATCGTTCGGGAACCGAACTCATACCCTTTCGTTCACCCCCCGGACACTAAGCCTTATCAAAAGCGGAAGCGGGGGCCGGGTTTGGTGGCCGCCGCGTTCGGTGTGTCTGTGTCGATCTCACTCCTTGCTCGCCCACGTTGTGAGATCGACGACGAGCACGAGCGCGTCCTCACCGTCGCGGTAGTAGTTCGCCGCCCGCCGGATCGGTTCGAATCCCTCGTCGGCGTACAGCGAGCGTGCGGCCTCGTTGCTCTCGCGGACCTCCAGTCTGACGACCGCTGCGCCGGCGGTACGGAGCTGGGCGAGTCCCGAACGGAGGAGCGCTCTCCCAATACCTCGCCCTCGTGAGTCGGGTCGAACCGCGAGGTCCTTGATATGGCCAATGTCCCGTCCGGCATTCGGCGTGACATCGCCGACGACGAACCCGACAATCGCCCCGTCCCGTTCGGCGACGAGGAACCCCGGCTCGTCGAGCAGTCGTTCGAAGGCGTCGTACGCCCACGGATCCGAGAAGCAGGTCCGCTCGATCCGGATCACGTCGAGGAGGTCGGCACGTTCGACCGGGCGGATCGTCGTTTCGACGGGTGTCACGGTGGATGGTGGGCCGCCACCGGAATAAACGCGACGGGGGTACCTGCCGTCAGCTTTCCGTCTGCTCTTCGTCTGACGGATCCTTTTGCGGGTTGGGTTCGAACGACGGCTATGGAACACGGAACAAGTCGACCGGTCGGTCGACGTGCGTTCGCCGCCAGCGTGGTCGGTGTCGCGCTGGCTGGCTGTGCCGGTGCGGACGGCTCCGAGGACCCGGATGTCTCGGGAGACGGCGTGGTTTTATCCGAGATATCGGCAGTGAACTTCGACGACGAGCCGCACGAGTTTCGTCTTCTCGTGGAGCGGAACGGAGAGATCGTCCACTGGGAGTCGTATTCGACGGACACAGGAGACGACACGTCGCCGTATCGTCGGACGATCACCCCCGAACTCCCTGCCGAGCAGGGTGACGTGACGCTCCACGTCCGGGTTGGCGGTGAGCGCTCACGAGCAGCGTTCGAGGAGGGAACGGACACCGACTGTCTCGACGCTCGGGTCGTCTACGACCCGGACTCCGAGACGCCACTACGTATCTTCCAGAGCGCGAGCGCGTGTCCGGACGAGGCGTCCAGCGGAGAGTAGGAGAGTCAGCGATCGATCCACGTTAGCTTCTGGTTGCCATCCGCGGGGCCACTGTCGGGGGTTGCGGGAATTACATCTTCCCGCGTCGGTGCTCGAATTTCGAAGCAGGCACCGTCCGGAGTGGGGCAGTCGACCGCGTCTCTCGTGACCGTCTCGAAGTCGGTGAGCGCGATGTTCCAGTCGTGTGCTTCCACTATCCCACGCACGATGTCGAGCCCGTAGCCCGTCCCGTCTTCTTGGGTGGTGAACCCCGACTCGAACACCTCCGGCTTGTGGTCGGGGTCGATTCCGGGGCCGTCGTCAGCGACGACGAACCCTCGATCGGTGGCAGTGACGACGACGATAAGATCCTCCGAGCCGCCGTGTTCGACACAGTTCCGGAACAGGTTCTCTAGGGCCTGCCTCAGTCGGCTCCGGTCGCCGCAAATCTCGGCGTCCTGTCCGACAACGAGGTCCGCTTTCTCCGTTCCGACGGTGTCCCACGCCTCCCGAGCGACGCCTTCGAGCCGGAACTCTGCCGGATCGTCGATCCCGTTACCCTGCCGCGCGAGCGTTAACAGCTCGGTCGCGAGTCGTTCGATCCGATCGACTGCGCGCTCACCACGCTCCAGTGGCTCGGTATCGTCTTTGTGTTGTGCCATCTCGATTGACGCCCGGACCACGGATAGTGGGTTCCTGAGGTCGTGTGAGACGATACTGGAGAACTGATCGAGCCGCTCGTTTCGGTCCGTGAGCCGCCGCTCCCGCCGTTTCCGCTCGGTGATGTCTCGGGAGTTAATGACGAGATGTCCAACGGCCGCATCGTTCGGTAACGACCGGGTTCGCGACTCCAACCAGACCCAGTCGCCGTCGGCGGTCCGATACCGGTACTCCAGCGTCGACTCGGTCTCGGGTTCTGCGAGCACGCGGTAGAACTCTTCGGTGACCCGATCACGGTCGGCGCTGTGGACGTATCCGAGCGGGGACTGCCCGACGAGCGACCCCTGCTCGTAGCCTAGGACTTCCTCGACTGAGGGGCTCTCGTATCGTACCCGCCCGTCCTCATCGACGACGGTGACGATGTCCGTACCGTATTCGAGGAACGCCCGGAACCGCTCTGGAAACGTCCCGTCGATGTCGACGCGCCGGCTGGTGACGACGCGTCCGCCGAACTGTGGCGCGAGGTCGTCGTCGACGACTGACTCGACCCAGATGTACCCACCATTTGCGTGCTGGATTCGGTGGACCGCCTGCCGCTCGACCGCGACCGCCGACAGCGCGTCCGAGACCGCGGATTGGTCGTTCGGATGGACGCGGTCGACGAAGTCGTCTCCGACGAGTCGCTCACGGTCGACACCGAGAACCGAAGGGACGGACGGCCCTGCGAACACCACTTCGCCGTCGACGGCGACGGCTGCGAGGAATCGGTCCGCGTTCGGTGTCGTGGGTGTTTCTGCGGCGTGAGGGTCGTCCATCGGTCGGAGGGTCATCTCGCTTGTACGCCGCTACGCCCGGACGCATATAAACTCACTCCCGTCAATTATCACCAATGAGAATGGTGTGGTGCGCGACGGAGTCCGTCGTCACCGATCGGCGTTCGTCATCGTCGCTGTCGTATCGGTTCGGTGCCCCTCGATCTGAATCGCCTCGGCCGTTCGTCCTACGTATTTGGGGCGACGAGCCAGCTATCGATCAGCATCTTGAGAACCCGTGCGAACGCCGTCCGACGGCTCCAGAAGGCGACCTCCGCCTCAGTCGTCCCCTCGCTTTTGACGGCCAGCAACACCGTCTCGCCGTCGACGACGAGCAGTCGGACCACCGGTAACTCGGCCTCGTGGGCGTCGTCGGGCACCGGCACAGTTTGAACGGCCGTCTCCGCGTATCGCGACAGCATCTCCGGGTCAGAGCTCGCGACGACTGGTTCGACGCCGCTTTCCACGGCTGCGAACAACGCCTCGTCGGTCACCTCGTCGTGGTTGCGCAACTCGACGGCGTACACGACCGACTCCGTTGCGTCGGCGACGAGCGAACGGATCCGCTCGCTTATGGCCTCGCGCCCCTCCATCGTCCACACCTCTTCCTTGCGTTCGTCGTCGTCGCGGCGGTCCGGCTCGATGGCTTCGAGCCGGTCGAACGCCTGCTCGCGCCGTCGGTCCTGTTGGCGGTGGAGCATCTCTTCCGCTTCCGACAGCGGCACCGGCCTGAACCGCTTTGGCGACGCCTGTTGGACGTCGACGAGCCCTCGCTCTTGAAGCCCCTCTGCGGCCCCGTACACCTGCGACCGGGGCACATCCGTCGTTTCGGCGATCTCGCGGGCGGTCCCCTGACCAAGTTTCTCAAGCGCGACGAAGACGCCGGCCTCGTACGTCGACAGCCCAAGGCGTTCGAGCGCCGTTCGAGCCTCCGCTTCCGGCTGCTTCCCCTCAGGACGTGATCCGTCGGAATCGTTCCGGACGTCACCCGTCTCACCGCTCATGTCGAGACGCTCCCGATACGGCGGACACGACCCGACCGCTCGACGAGAGCGGTAGAGTACAGTTGGCGTGTCGGCGACCGGCGTTCCGTTTCGTTCGACATACGGTGAACCACTCGTGATCTGTGTGTCGTCGGGTCGATGGCTTAAGTCTGTGTGTCTGAGCCGCCTCGTTCCTCGTGTGTCCAGCCGAAGTACCGCTCCCAGACGAGCAGCGCCGGTGGGAGGACGATCACCGCTGCCAGGAACGAATAGATCACGCTCAACGATGTCAGGAGGCCGAACTGGGCGAGCAGCGGCGTCGCGGACAACACGAGTGCGCCGACTCCACCCGTCGTTGTGACCATGCTCCCGGTCACGCCACCCCCGGTACCGCGAAGCGTCCGCAATATCGCTGTGTCGGCGTCGCCGACCTTGTTGAACTCGTCGATGAACCGGTGGGTGATGTGAACTGAGTAGGCAACACCGATCCCAATGGTAATAGAGAGGATCGTCGCTGTCAGGACGTTAAACGGGATATCGAGGACGACCATCGTTGCCGCCAAGAAGGCGACGGTGACTACGATTGGGGCAACGTTGACGATCCCTAACGACGGTCGACGTTCCAATATCCAGTACACGGCCACGAGGAACACCGCTGTCACTCCCAGCGCGGTCGCGAGGCTCACGATCGCCGAGGCGAACAGCAGGTCCATCACCGAACGAATAACGACGATGTCGCCGGTCGCGATCGCGTCCTCCCGGAAGTCACCGGCGACCGACCGGGCGTCGTCGACGACCGCCTCCTCGGTCGCGTCTGCCTCAACGTCGTAGACGAATCGCATCGCAGTACGGTCCTCAGTGACATACTCCGCGGCCCAGTCACCGACCGGTGACGCAAGGAGTTCGTCCATCACCAGGTCGACGTTTCGGTCCGGAACTCCGTTACCGCTCATATCGTTCTGGGCGACGAGCTGACCAAACTCGGGATCCTGTGCGGCGAGCGTGTTCATTGGATCGAGCACGCTCTCGGCGAGTGCCTGTCCGTCTTCTTCGAGGAATGTATCCGGTGGGTCTGTTCCCGCACGATAGGCGGACTCCAGCGAGTGATCGGCGTCTGCTGGCCCCTCGACGTATATCGTCACTTGGTCCTCCTCGCCGGTCTCGAAGTTGTCCCCGAGGAAGTTGATCGTCTCGGTCGCACGATAGTCGTCGGCGTCGACGACGCCAGTGACGGCGACGTACGGTGGGAGCTCCTCGTACGGGAGGAAGTCCTCGTCGTCGAACTCCGTCTCGACGTCGGTAGCGACGACGCCGGCTCCGACGGTCGCCACGAGGATCACGGCTAGCATGGCGACCGGCGCTTTTCGTCCCACGAACAACCCAACCGGTAACACCCGCCCGAGCGCCGAGTCCTCGTCACCGAGCGGCGTGGTTCCGAACTCGGGTATCGCGGTTCCCTGCCGGTACTCGTCCATGAGTACCTTCGCAGCGGGCACGAAAACCCCGAAGATCAGCAACGTGAACACGATTCCGATAGCGGTGACGAGACCGAACTCCTGAATCTGGCCGAGGTCACTCGTCAGGTTTGCTCCGAACCCGATGGCAGTCGTCCCCGTAACGATGAAGAAGGCGACGAGCAACTGCTCGTTGGCGCGCATCATCGAGTCGCGGATCCCGTACCCCTGAACGCGTTCCTCTCGATACCGATTGACCGCGTGAATGCCGAAGTCGATCCCCACCGCGAGCAACAGCGGCGGAACTGCCACCGTCATCATCGTGAACGGGATCCCGGCGAGTCCCGCGAAGCCGAACGTCCAAATAACCGCCATTACCAGCGCGACCAGACCAAGCGTCAGATCGAACGGGTCGCGATAGGCGACGACAAGGAACAGCAGGATCAGCCCGGACACAGCGGGGACGACGAGCACAAGCGAGTCGACCATCGCTTGCTCAGTTTCGACGTCGACGAGCGCGCCGGTGAACACGGTGAAATCACCGTGAACCCCGTCAGCGACGGTCTCCATCCGCGAAAGTAGCTGCATTTCTGCTTCGGTGTCCGGTGCCTCCGCGAAATCAACCACCGTGATCGTCGCGGAGGCGGACGGATCCATCGTGTTGAGGTCGTCACTCAGCGACTGGGCACGACCCGGCTGCTCCGCCAACAGCTCCCTCGATGCTGCGCGAACCTCAGTTTCCGTGGCGTCCTCGACGGCGCGAAGCCGTGCCTCGGCCGTCTCCGCGTCCTCGTCGAGCTGCTCGGCGACGGCAGCCGCGACACTCGACGAGCCACGGACATCGAGATCCGAGTGGTCCTCCAACCGGTGTTCGACTTCGAGCATCGCGATGATCCCGCTTCGGGAGAGCACGTCTCCCTCTTGGATGAGTTGAACCGACGTCTCATCCTCCTCGAAGGACGGCTCAAACTCCTCGTTCACGCGGTCGAGCGCGTCCTGCTCGGGGATCCCTTCGGTGAACGCGTCGATATCGGGATCCGCCTCGACAGCCGTTAGTCCTCCGGCAAACGCGCCAGTCAGGACGAGAAACGCGACCACGACCAGCTTCGGTCGACCAGTCACCAGCTCGTTGACGGCCTCGACCACCCGCCTGTACCCCTTGTTCATGCTTAGCGCTCGTCCGACTCGTTGGGGCCGTGTCCCTCGATATCGCCACCCTCCGACAGATCAGTGACTCCTCCTGTGGCACTGTTCGCTGGTCCGTCATCAGCAAGTGGATCGAACCCATCGTTGTCCACGTTGCTGCTGGTGTTCACGTTGCTGTCGGCGTCCACGTTGCTGGCGGCTGCCCCCTCATCGTCACCGAACGGGAGGCCGTCTCCACCGTAGCGACGCCACCCAACCGCTGCGACGGCCACGAGCGGCACCAACAGGAGGAGACCGATTCCGAATATCGACGTGCCGTCGTCGTCGACCTCGATCACCTGTATGGGCACGTTCTGTGTCCGAGACATCTGCGTGTCGTTGCGCTCGTCGTCGAACCGGAAGTCCATCGAGACGGGGTAGGTTCGCGGAACTGCGCCGTCGTTAGCTTCGAGTTCGAAGGCGATCCGCTCCGTCTCGCCGGGCGCGATCTCTGGGATGAACGCCTCCGAGTCGCCGCTGTCCAGTGGACTGTTCGTGAACAGCTTCATCCGGACGTTTCGAAGCGTCTGGTCGTCATTGTTGTACACGTCGAACTCGACCACGTCGGCGGTGCCGGGCGCGAGCGAGCCGTTGACTGCCTCTGCTTGGAGCCGATCGCGCCGCTGTTGTACCTCGGCGGTAACGTCTATGGTGCCGCTCTCCCGGATGTCGGCGTGGACGTTGCGGTACCGAACGCTGAATTCCATCGTCCGGGGACCGGGCTCGGCCTCCCCGGTCGCGCCGATCCGGAAGGATACCGGCTCGGCCTCCCCGGGTTCGAGACCGCCGACCGCGTACTGTGTCTCTCTCACGGCAAGCGTGTCAGGCCCAGAGTCGACTTGGAGGACAACGCCGTCGACCGCACGATCGCCCGTGTTGACGAGTTCGCCGGTAAGATCGCCGTCCTCACCGACGTACAGCGAACTCTCAACATCTTCCATCGCGAAGGTCTGCTCGGCGATCGGCTGGAATCCGAGTTTCAGCGTCCGCTCGGACCGCTCGTTTCCGTCGTCGTCCTCGTATTCGACGGTCACCTCCAGCGTGTACTCCCGCTCGATGGCGTCCGAACTCGCGCTCCCGAGGAACCGAAGCGTGGTTGACTCGCCTGCCGGCAGATCACCGACGAACGCTTCTGACTCGCCGACACCCGCGCCACCGCCGCCGTCACCGCCGCCGTCGAACCCCCCGAGTTCCACCCCTTGAATCTCTGCGCCGCCGAGGTCGGCGTCTTGGGCACTTGCTCCGATGTCGATTGCCCCATCCGGCGCGGAGACGCTGATCGACGTTGCGGTCGCGTCTTCCGGACCGTGGTTGGTAACGTTGAACTCCATGATACCATCGTCGTCGATAGCGACGGTGTGATCGAGCAGCTCTGCCTCGAAGGTCTGTTCCTCTTCGGGGGTCAGCGAGGTGAGGAGGGTTCGGGTGGCCTCATCGCCGTCCTCGTCATCGTACTGGATCTCGATTTCGACCGGATACGCCCGCTGGATCGCGGCGTCTGCGGCTGCCGCGCGGAACACGAGATCGACTGCGTTCCCGGCATCCCAGTCGCCGACGAACGTCTGGGAGCCCTGCCCATCGCTTCCGAACGAGAGGTCGCCATCGAGAGAGGTGACGGACACCGTGGCGTCCGTCAGGTCCTCGTCGCCGACGTTCTCGAGTTCGAGTTCGAAGTCACCTGCATCACCCACGGTGACATCGTGGTCGCGATCGGTTACCTCGAACCGGGCCTCGCCGTCGATGTGGATCTGTACGGTGAGCTGCTCGGTGAACGAGACGGTCCCCTCGCGGAACTGGAGCTCACCCTCCTCGTCGCGTTGGTAGGTGACCGACGTGGCGTCCGTGTACTCGATCGTCACGTCGAGTTCGTACGTGCCCGCGTCGGCGTCGTCATCGACCTTGATATCGAACGGGGCAGCACCCGACGTGTCGCCACTCGCAATCGTTCCGAGCGACTGTTCGTCCGTCCGGACTTCGACCGGCGTGAACGCGGACCGCTCGACCTCAACGCTCACCGAGCGGGCCTCAGTCGCACGGTCGATCGCCTCTTCGGGGTGGGTCTCGCCGTCGTCGATCACTTCGCCGTCGTTGCTCACGAACAGGTCGAGTGTTCCCTCCTCGCCGGGGTCGAACCGGTTGTCGGGTGCGCTGACGTCCAACTCGGCGAGTCCTTCAACGGTCGATTCGTTCGTCCCGTTGCTCTGTGCCGCGACGGTCGCCGGTCCGCCCACGCCGATGACAGGCGCGACCATTCCAACGACCACGAGCAGCGTGACTGCGACGACCGTCGATGCTGTACCCTCCATCCGGGAACGTTGCTGACCCACCATCTACTCTGTTTGTATATTTCTACTAACAGCGTATATGCCTTCTGATACCCGAAACGACCGGGCACGCTTTTGAAATGACACACCGCTCCGCTGCCCGCCGCTTGTAACGACACGTGTGCGACTCACGCGATGCGATTGCCGAGCCACTGTGAACGGAGGAACTATGCGAGCCGATTCGACGTTCGAGTGAGGTGGTCGACGACAGAACCGACCGTCATGAGGCCCGGAGTCAGAAGCGTTAAACGCTCGCCCGGAATACGCGTTCCCGAGGGCGCGTAGCTCAGCGGACAGAGCACTTGGTTCCGGACCAAGATGCCGCGGGTTCAAATCCCGTCGCGCCCGTTCCCTCACTTCGTTCGGTCACGGCCGCGACTGACCCTCGCTCGCTCCGTTCGCTCGCGAGGATCCCGTCGCGCCCGTGGACTTCTAATCGCCTGAAGGCAGTGAGGGTATATACCGTAATTACCGAAAGGCGCATGCTTTCGTTCGATGGTCGAACGCTCAGTGATGTC
>LFFM01003081.1_pt1 | contig 10644 bp, 9 predicted proteins | sample 643131 | NCBI WGS metagenome assembly LFFM01 (sample SAMN03777445, study PRJNA286221) | soda lake metagenome | biome: soda lake; feature: Kulunda steppe; material: water; isolation source: sample Tc-Br brine of Tanatar trona crystallizer | place: Russia: Kulunda steppe | collected 2011-07 | reverse complement strand
TGCTCGGTGGAGATATCCGCGTAAGGCACCCCATGGTTAATGGAAAGCTCCGGGATGGACCGGGTCTTGCGAGTGGCGCCGCGTCCGCCGGGCCCCCGACCGATTTCGTAGACCGTGATCCGGCCCGGCGGCGTCGACGGGGGTGTGGCCAGCCGCCAGGCGGCGGCCGAGCCGGCAATGCCGCTGCCGATGATGGCGACGCTGGAAGCATTAGTGTTGTCGGGGTGGGGCGGTAAGTCATTCATCGACAGTCACCTGAGCGGAGGACTCCCCATGCTAACCGACAATGACCGGTCCTTGCCTCGGGCCTGGAGCTCGTCCCCAAGGACGAGCTCCAACCTGAAACATCAGGGCCTTCTTACCAGCGCTTGTAAGGCAGGAATTTCCCGTTCAGCGTAAGCAACACACGATCGCCTTTCGGGTCTTCGATCTTTTCAACATCCATGGTGAAGTCGATCGCACTCATGATGCCATCCCCGAACTTTTCCTGTATCACCTGCTTCAAGGTTTCACCATAAACCATCACAACCTCATTAAGCCGATACACAAGCGGATCCGAAATCATGGCCTCGTGCCTTTGGCCTTTATCCGGAAACTCCGTCAATGCACTTGCTACTTCTTCGTGAAGATCGAGTGCATCACACAAGCTTTTTGCCTGTTCCGAAGTCATGCTGTTTTCGCCTAGACAGGCCGAACACAGGAAAACTGCCCCCATACCCGTCTTGTCTGAAAGACTCTCCCAAGTGAGGCTCTTTGCCTTCTTGGAGGCCAGAATCTTTTCTCGCATCTGATCCTTTGTCATCGATTAAAACCTCAAAATGTCAGGCAACGGAGGCCGGGGTCTTAGGCTTGGCGGCTGCCCGGGGCGGACCAGCCTCGATGGGCAGCGAGTCGTCCTTGGACCATTCATTCCAGGAACCCAGATAGATCCGCAGATTCTTGAAACCGGCGGTTTTGAGAGCGACAAAGGTATTGCTGGCCCTCGCACCCTTGAAACAATAAATGATGATGTTGTCGTCCGGTGTGAGCCCGCGCTCCGCGGCCAATTCGCGAATCTGCTCAGGCGGCAAAAACCCAGGGACCTCTGCGTCGTCCATCAGCGAGTACCACTCCAACCAGACTGCACCAGGCATGCGTCCCTTGCGTGGAACAAAGTCCCGACCATACGGTGAGGAACTCTCCGCGAGCCACTCGTCCTGATCCCTGTTATCCAGCAACACGACATCGTCGGCGCTCAATGCCTCTAGCATCTGATCTTTAGTGACCAGCAGTTCCGCGACTGGGGCGAGCGGGAAAGCTACGGGCTCCACAGTCGTGGACTCAGATGAGAGGGAGCCGCCGCTTGCGACCCATGCCGCTAGCCCGCCATCCAGAATCCCTGCATTGGAATACCCCAGGTATTTCAAGAGCCAATACCCACGGCAGGATCCTCCATACTGAGTATTTAAAGAATCCTCATAAATGATGGCCGTCTTACTCCCATCCAGCCCGGCATTGCCGAACAATTCCGCAAATTTAGCGTGGAGGTCTTTGAGACCATCCTCGCTGGTTTCCGCCAAATAATAGAAAATATCCGGCGTGTTTACCGCACCCGGAATGTGACCGTCATCAAATTTTTCGGTATCCCGAATATCGATCATCACAGCGTCGCCTGACGCGATCATCGCCTTCGCTTCTTCAGTGCTGTAGAGAATTTTTGAGTCCATCAGAAGAACCTCATAGTGATTGGCTGAATTAAGCCATGGTAGATAACTTTTGCGGAAATCAATTGGATAAGCGTCTTTCGTAATCAGACGCCTCACGAACATAACGTCCGGATAGCGCGAAGCCGGTCAGCTCTTCATCCGTCAGATGCTCAAACGCCATTCCGCCGTCATCGCTTTGCCTAAGGACCCACTTACCGGCAACTTCTGGAGCCCATACCGCCAATGGAAAAGTGGGGGTTTTGACGATCACCGTCCCGGCGGATGCTTCATAGGCACCTGTCGACTCCACGATCTGGCTCGCGATGACCGGGGCCTGCTCCCTGAGCGGTTGGACATAAGGCAAGAGCTTGCCGTCGTGTTCCGCGCAATCGCCAATCGCGAATACCGAGGGATCGGACGTCCGTAACTCTGAGTCGACGACGATCCCTTTGGCAGTCTTGAGCCCAGCCCGGCTCGCGATCTGGGTGTTCGGCTGGAGCCCAAGTGCGCTAACGACGACGTCGGCCAGAATATGCTCACCACTGCTGAGTGCGACGTTCAAAACTTCGCCCTCGTCTTCCGCAGGAGCAACGCTCTCGACAGTGCATCCCATGTCCAAACGGATGCCCGATTGGTGCATGGCATCGGCAAGGCGCTGGCTAAGCTCTTCGGGAAGGAGACGTCTGATCGGACCCGCCGCCTGGTCGACGACTGTCACGGAATGCCCCGCACGAGCGAGGTCGTCCGCAAACTCACACCCGATCAGGCCGCCACCCATGATGACGATGCGGGCACTCTGATGCCGATCCACGCGATCTCTTAGCCGGCGGTAACTGGATAAATCGTTGACCTGCAGAATGGATTCTGGGGAGCCGGACACCGGGGGCTGAGGCTGATGGGCCCCAAGGGCAAGGATCAGATTCTGATACGGAATACCCCCCCGAGGCGTAAGGACTCGACCGCGACCGCAGTCAATACCCAGCACCCGCGTCCTGGACATCAAGCCAATTCCCAGTTCGTCAGCCCTGGCTTCGCCACTTTCGGTGATGAGGTCCTCCGGCGCCCGACCCTTCGCTGCGGACGCCGAGAGTTGGGGCTTCGGATAAACATCACCCGTACATTGGGTGACCAGCAGGACCTTCGACCTACTACTCTTTGCCCGTATCGCTTCAGCCGCGGCCCACCCGGCCATGCCGCCGCCCAAGATGACGGTCTGATCGGGCGTACCGGGAGAAACGTTCGAAACCATCCCTGATTGAATGGGCCTGGCGGCATTCTCATCCGGCGCCTCCAGTGGGGTGAAGTCCGCTTTGGTCACGCCGCAATCCGGACATTCCCAATCATCGGGTATATCGTCGAAACGTGTGCCGGGGGGCAAGCCCCCGTCGGGATCCCCGAGTGCTTCATCGTAGATATAGCCGCACACTCGACAGACGTAGCGACGGTAGGCTTCTTCGGACATTCCCTAACCCCTTAAGCCACCTGCAGGCGCTCTATTTCCTTGCGGAGATGCTTGATCGCCGGCGTCACGATTGCCACGAAGTAGGATTCGCGCAGCTTCCGCTGTGCCGGGGCATCTGCCAGGTACCCACGAGCGCCGGCATGTAGCATCGCGGCCTGAGAGGCTCGCAAAACCAATTCCGAGGCGCCGTGCCGCAGCTGCAACACATCCGAGAAATAGGCATTGCTGGTGTCGTGAACATCCCCCGCCAATAACGCCGTTGCCTGACGTGCGTCCTCCAACTCTTCAGCCAGCGCCTCTGGTTGCTCATCCAGATAACAGTTGACGTGAGCCTGGGTCTGGCGCATGGACTCCATAATGTCGATGCAGGACTGAATGACTCCCAGCCCCATGCCCATCTGCAACAGAACAAACCCACCACGTATCCGCGGGATCAGGGAAGGAAGGTCCGTACTGATCACTTGGTCATCCGGGATGAAGCAATCCTTGAAATGACACGCGTAGGTTGCACTACCCTCAAGCGCGACAAATTCCGCGCATTGCTGCAGAGAAAAGCCAGCCTGATTGCAAAAAACCATCGCCATGATGCGTTTTTGGGCTTTTGGTTCCTCAAAAATCGCAGCAAAAGCGTGTCCGTCGCCAAGATTTGATACCCACGGAAGTGTGCCGTTGGCCACAAACCCGCCCTCGACTCGCTCCACACGAATCTTCAAGGGCTCGATGTCCGCAACGTTTTTCATGCCGTTCGATAATCCGGTACCGCCGAGAAGCTGGCCGTTCGTGAATCCCGCCAGGTGTTTATTGGGAACGACCGGATCGTCTGCGTGCTCCAGATACCAAGTCAGGGCGTTTTGACACCAGGTACAAAAACCCGTCGACATGCATTCGCGTGAAACAGTGGTGATTACATCCACCGCGGCATTAATATCGGCTCCATCTGCACCGTGCTGAGAGGGCAGGTGCTGACTGTAGCCGCCTAGGCGACCGAGTTCGCGCATGAAATGGGCCGGATAGACACCTTCCCGATCAATTTGCACTGTCAAAGGAGCAAGTTCTTCACGCACTAGGGTCTCGACATCCTCGCCGAAACTTTTCTCGGGGAATAACGGGCTTACTGAAGCCATTATCATCTCCTACTGATTCAAATCATGACGCTGCTGCAGTCCATCGACCGCTATGCCAGCGCGACTTTTGTTTCCACCGGATTCCTCATTGTGTTTGCAACCGGCGACCACTTGTCAGACCACTCGATGAGTTCCTGCAATTCTTCTCGGGAACAGTCCGCTTCAATATCAAAAGTAACTCGAATTTCGGTGAATCCAAGCCGTTTCTCGCCAGTGTCACCAATACCCCAGACACTGCTGATATTGATATCCCCTTCCAGGTCGGCTTCTAGTTTGTAAAGCGTAATCCCCCGGTAGGTCGCATTTGCATGAATGCCGACGAGAAGGCATGACGCCAAGGCCGCCAGACCTGCCTCAGAAGGGTTCGGAGCATTGTTCTCGCCGAGTAGCGTCGGCGGCTCATCAATAAGATGGCCGTCAAGGTCCCGGCAGTAAGTCATCATCCGGAAGATGCCCTCGCACTCCGTGTGTGACTTCAAGGTGTTGACTTTCGTGGGGTCGAGCTTGGCTTTCGCTCCAAGCGCCTTGAGGCCTTCAAGATCAATGGGGCGCAATGGCTGCTTGTTCTGGCTGGTTGCTGTCTCGGACACGTTTGAGCTCCTTAATTACTGTGACTTCCGCGGGAAGCCCCGCTTCGGTTGGGAGACAGCAGGATCCGTGCCAACGAGGCGCAATGGCGTGGGGACAGGGTCCGCAGCCGTTTCACGGCAAATCAGCATGACAGTTCTGGCAACCGGGCCAACACGACAGACTGAACAATGTTGTCATTGTCAAGCACGTATCGGCTTGACGAAGGCCGGACGCACTACCAGATCACCGGTTGAGCACCGACAGCTTCTCTTTGGCTCGGATCTTGCTTGTCTTGGGTACACGTTTTAACCGAGCGAGATACCGTCAGATGGGAGCCCCGATACAGATTAACGGCGTTAGCCACCGCTTCAGTCCCAAGGGCCAGCCCGTCCTGAGCGACCTTCAGCTAGACATTACGGCCGGGGAGAGTGTCTCCCTGATTGGCGAGAGCGGATGCGGCAAGTCGACTCTACTCCACATGCTTGCTGGGCTACTTATGCCCAGCGATGGTGCGATCCGTATCCGTGGCAAGCAGGTCACCCGACCGAACCCCGAATGGAACATGATGTTCCAGCGTCCCGGGCTGTACCCATGGCTTACGGTGGAACAGAACGTGGCTCTGGGTCTGCAGTTCACCGGCCAGACGGGCGGGTTGAAGGGCCGCGTGAAGGAAATGCTTGAGGTCGTGGGCCTTTTGGATCGTGGACGATCCCGGGTTCAGGATCTCTCCGGGGGGCAGCAACAACGCGTAGCGCTCGCTCGATCCCTGGCTGTCGAGCCGCAAGTGATCCTTCTGGATGAGCCCTTCTCAGCACTGGATGCATTCACGCGCCGCAACCTTCAGCTTGAAGTGAGCGAGATCGCCCGAGATAGAGACATCACACTGGTTCTGGTGACCCACGACGTGGATGAGGCCCTCGCCATGGGTCAGAAGGTGGTTGTCATGGGTAGCAACCCCGGACGCTTTCATTCAGTGCTCGATATCGACCACCCCTTTCCGCGGAACCTCATGAGCACGGAAATGGTAGCCACGCGAGAAGAATTGATGAACCGGTTTCGGGATTCGGTCAAAACCGAAAGCCAGCGTGAAGACGCACCCACGAACACCCAGCCTTTCGGATACACGAGGGAGCAGACCAATGTCGGATAATAAGCGTTGTGGGTGCCATCCCGGGCACTCGGAGTATGCAATTGACCAGGGCCGGCGCCGTTTCGTGCTCGACTCCCTCGCCGCTGGTGGGCTGACAGCCAGTCTGGGCATGGCAGCAACGCTGTCCGCTGCCCGTGCAGCTGATGACGTGGTTCGGATAGGCTACCTCCCGATCACTGACGCGACGCCTTTGCTGGTCGCGCATGCAAACGGATACTTTGAGGATGAGGGACTGGCGGTGGAACCGCCTGAACTGATCCGCGGGTGGTCGCCGCTGGTAGAAGCCTTCGCCCGGGGCCGCTATAACCTGGTCCACTTGCTGAAGCCAATTCCGGTCTGGATGCGCTACAACAACGACTTTCCAGTGAAAATAATGGCGTGGGCACACGTTAACGGCTCGGCAGTCCTTCTGAGGGGTGACAGTGAGGCCACCGGCTTCGGAGATCTGGGTGGCACTCAGATAGCCGTTCCCTACTGGTATTCGATACACAACACGCTGCTTCAGATGGCACTGAGGGACGCGGGCCTCAAGCCCGTAATACAGTCGCAGGAAGCTCCGCTCGCGGATGACGAAGTCAATTTATTTATACTGCCACCTCCCGAAATGCCCCCTGCCCTGGCAGCTGGTCGAATAGATGGTTACACAGTGGCAGAGCCATTTAATGCGGCGGGTGAGAATCTTGCTAATGGCCGTCTGCTGCGCTTTACCGGTGACATGTGGAAGAACCACCCTTGCTGCGTTGTGTGCATGAACGAACAAAAAACCACCGAGAAACCTGAATGGACCCAAAAGGTGATGAACGCTGTCGTGCGCGCCGAAATTTATGCGCAACAAAACAAGCTGGAAACTGCTGAGATGTTATCGCGGGACGGAGAGGGCTATCTCCCAATGCCAGCGGAAGTCGTTATCAAAGCAATGACAGACTATGACTTCAATGATTACTCCAGCCCCGATGCAATACGACACCAGGACTGGGGTGTGGGCAGAATTGACTTTGCTCCCTATCCCTACCCCTCAGCAACGCGCGAGTTGGTCAGGGCAATGAACGACACTCTCGTTGAAGGTGATACGACCTTCCTGAACGGGCTCGACCCGGATTTCGTTGCTAACGATCTGGTCGATGACCGCTTCGTGAAGCGTGCGATTGAGGCTCACCCGGAAGCACATCCCGCACTCGCCATGGATGGTGACCCCTGGACCCGGGAGGAGCGGATCAAACTATGAGTGCTGTTATCAACAAGCGCCCATCATCCAGGCCAAGGTGGATAACTAGCGCCGTGCACCTGATGCTTCATCATCTCGCCTACCCGATCGCCGGGCTTGGCTTGTTGCTCGGATGCTGGTGGTTTGGCGGGCACCTGATCGAAAGTAACCCATCCACCCAGGCTTTTGCGGGATTCGCTCCGGGCAATGCGTTACCGACAACCTGGACGCTTGTCACGTCCGGGGAGCTTGCCGGAGACGTCATCCCTAGTCTTTCAAGAATTGGTCACGGACTTTTTCTGGCAGCCATCGTCGGCATCCCCGTCGGGGTGGTAGTCGGTTGGGTTCCGGCGATCCTGCGCATAACAAACTTCCCGTTCCAGCTCTTGCGGATGGTCAGTCCACTGGCCTGGTTCCCCATCGCTGTCCTCGCATTCAGCACCTGGGACGGCTCGATTATATTCCTCCTTTTCATGGCGGCCGTTTGGCCGATACTGTTCTCCACCGCGTTTGCCGTGCAACGTATAGACCCGATGTACTTCAAAGTGGCGAGCAATTTCGGGGCGAGCATTTGGGCTCGCTTGCGAAGGCTGGTTCTGCCCGCCATCGCTCCGGATATCCTCGCCGGCTTTCGTTTGGCCCTGGGGATCGCCTGGGTCGTGCTCGTCCCGGCCGAGTTTCTTGGTGTCACTAGCGGTCTCGGCTATGCAATCAATGATGCCCGCGACATACTCGCTTATGACCTGCTCGCCTCTCTCGTGATTGTGATCGGCGTAATCGGCTACATCCTGGATAGCGCCGTGGTCGCTCTGATTCGGCACTTCGGTTGGCACGGAGATTAGCCGACTTGCCGCGCAGCAGTTGGTGACTGAATCGATGTCGAGAGTCGATAACAGTCAGGACTGGCTCGTCATATCTGAGGCGGCTCGCATGCTAAGCCGCGCCGGAGACCCCGGCCCCGCCATCAGGGGGGTTCTGCGACTCGTCTCCGAGTTGGTCGGGCTCAACCGCGGGCGGGTTCTACTGCCTCGGGAGTCGGATGGATATCTCAGTATCCACTACAGTTATGGCCTCAGGCGGGCGGAGAGAGAACAAGGGATTTATGCCCCGGGTGAAGGCGTCACCGGCAGGATAATGGAGACTGGACAGGCCCACATTGTGCAGGACGTGGATACCGAGCCAGGCTTCCTGTTCAGGGCAGTGTCACGCGACACACTTCCACAACAAACCGTCTGCTTCCTTGGCCTCCCGATACAGCACGACGACGATACCATTGGCGTTATTGGTTTCCATCGACTTAGAGACCGGCCGAGGGCCTTCGATGACGACATACAGTTGGCTGGCGTTATCGCTGCATTGATCGGCCAGACTATCCGTATTGATTCTCTGGTCCATGAACGGACCCGACAGCTGGAGCAGAAAAATCACGCTTTGAGTTCAGCGCTGGCCCGCAGCGATGTCGAGGACAACCTGCTTGGGGTAAGCCCTGCTTTTCAGAAGCTTCGCGAAGAGGCGGTCAAGTTCGCTGAAACCGATGTCACGATAATGCTTTCCGGTGAGACAGGCACAGGCAAAGAAAAATTCGCACAGCTGATCCATCGCCATAGCCCGAGGGCAACTGGTCCACTCATTTCGGTAAACTCCGCGGCAATACCAGAACACCTCCTGGAAGCCGAGATCTTCGGATACGAGCGCGGGGCCTTCACTGGCGCTGATAGAACACGCCCGGGCCTGGCGGAGGCAGCAGACGGTGGAACATTGTTTCTCGACGAAATCGGTGACATGAGCCCTGACCTCCAGTCAAAGCTCCTTCGGTTGCTTCAGGACCATGAGATACAACGCTTGGGGAGCACTAAGAAGATCCCTGTGGATATCCGGATCATAACGGCTACCCATAAAAACCTTCAACAGGCTGTTAATGAGGGGAAGTTCAGATCTGACCTTTACTACCGACTCAACGTAATCCCATTGCTCTTACCACCCCTTAGAGAAAGACAGGAGGATATAAGGATTCTAGCTATCCATTTTCTGTCGGTATTCGCAGATCGATACAGAAAGACCATCAATTTCGGCACTGGCGTTATCCCCCGACTTCAAAGCTTTCATTGGCCCGGAAATATCAGACAGCTTGAAAATGTCATAGAGCGCGCAGTGCTTCGAGCGACCACATCAAAAATCCTGGCTTCTGAAATTGAGAAAATTCTGAACTTTGAATCTTTCGTCAACCCACAGGATGGAGAAACGCACTCAACAGACAATGGGCAGCAACGGCCAGACGACCGGAGTCCTCAACACCATCGGCCATATCGTAGGGTCGACGATATTGAACCTCAAACGCTCGAGACCGTTCTCAAAGAATGTCATGGCAATAAGACCAGAGCCGCCATGCGTTTGGGGCTGACGCCCCGGCAATTTTATTACCGCTTGAAAAAGCTCGGCATAAATTAATTATCGCTTCGCAGAGCATTTCCATGCCGGGTCCGACGTCCGCGATCACTTTCTTCCGGAGGTAGTTGCACTCGAGGAGTTGGTTGCGATTCTCGAAGATTTAGTTCGGTGCCAATCCGGGAAACTCAAAGACATCCTGTCCATGCGCGATCTCGATGTAGCGCCTCCACCAGCTCCTCCATAAACCCGTGCAATTCATCCCGATAACCCGTGCGTCCGGAGGGCTGATTCGGGTCTGAGGTCATCACCACCGTGGTGGCCAGTTCCGGCAGGACATAGAGCATCTGCCCGCCAAAGCCCCAGCCGTAGTAGCCCTCGATCCCCGCGAAGTCCCGGATAAACCAGCCGTAGCCATAGCCGTCGTTGGTCCAGCGGGAGCGCCCTCGCATCTGCCAGCTGGCTTCAACCCAGCCCGCCGGCAGGAGACGTTCGCCGTCCGGCGTCAATCCGTCGCGCCGATACAGCTCCCCCAGCGCCAGCAGCGCCTCGGGACGCATGGACACCTGATTACCGCCGAACGCGATGCCTTGGGGATCATCCATCCAGTGATCCACCGAAATGCCCGCCAGGTCGAACCAGCGATTGGCGAGAACATAGCTGGGCTCGCCGGTCCGACGCTGCAGAATGGCGGACAGCAGGTGGCTATTGCCGGTGGAGTAGCGCATGCGACCCCCCGGCCGGCCCTCCATGGGCCGGCTCAGCGCGGCCCGAACCCAGTCACGACTGGCCACCCAGGCGCCATAGTTCTCGCCGGAGGTCCGCTCGAGGCCGGCCTGCATCGAGAGCAGGTGCTCCACGGTCAAGTCTTCAAGCAACGGATCGGCGTCCGGGGGCACCGCGTCCGGCAGCGCGTCCACCACGCGCTCATCCACCCCATCGAGGACACCGCGTTCAATGGCCGCCCCCACCACTGCGGCCAGCAGGGTCTTGGAGGCGGATTTGACGTTTGTGGAGCCATTCGCGGAGGCACCGTTAAATCCCTCGGCCACAAGCAATTCGCC
>LFFM01003080.1_pt1 | contig 10645 bp, 11 predicted proteins | sample 643131 | NCBI WGS metagenome assembly LFFM01 (sample SAMN03777445, study PRJNA286221) | soda lake metagenome | biome: soda lake; feature: Kulunda steppe; material: water; isolation source: sample Tc-Br brine of Tanatar trona crystallizer | place: Russia: Kulunda steppe | collected 2011-07 | reverse complement strand
CAATCGGGCATCAAATAGGCAATAAGGTCATATTGATGGGCACTTCTACAGGCGGTACGCTGGCACTGTACCTTGCGGCTTATTATCAGGAACTGGTTCATTCATTGCTCCTGTACAGCCCTCTGATTGGTTTTGCCGATCACCGGATACATCTGCTTGAGGGTACCTATGTAAACCGGGTGGCAGGTACGCTTTTCCGGAAGTTGAAGCTGGAAAAGCAAAACCGACCGGTAAATCCGATGTGGGAAAAATACTGGTATACCGGTTACCGGTTCGAAGAAGTGCTTGCTCTGGTCCGCCTGATAAAAAAGTCTATGGGCACTGAAACTTTTCAACGAATTACGCAACCCCTGTTTCTTGGGTATTACTATAAAAGCCCGAGATTGCAGGATTCAACCGTATCAGTTGTGGCTATGCTGGAGATGTTCGATTCCGTATCCATACCCGAAAGGAAAAAGCAGAAGCAGAGCTATCCGGAAGCCGGTAACCACGTGATTACCAGTAAGTTTATATCACCCCATGTAATTGATTCGGTAATTTTCGATTCACACAGGTTCATCGAAAAAGTAGCTACTGAGAACGCATCATGAAGATGTACCTTCCTTAAGTCTGAACTCCCTGAGTGCTTTATCCGCTATTTCTTCCCCCAGTTTAAGAGAGGCTGTTGCGGCAGGGCTTGGAGCGTTAAGGACATGCAGCTGCCTCTTGTCTGAAATGAAATAAAAATCATCGATCATATTCCCTTCCGGGTCCACAGCAATTGCTCTGATACCGGGTGTGGCACGCCGAAGTTCGGATTTTTCAATTTCAGGGAGCAGTTCCTGAACGGCTACGGTAAATTTTCTTTTTGAAAATGACCGTCTGACTTCCGACCACCCCAGTTTCCAGTGATTGCGAGCCAGTTTTCGGAATCCGCGATATCGCAGGATTTCCCAGGAATCCCCGATCCTCACAGACCATCTCGAGTATCCTTCACGGGATAGTGACAGCACGGCATTCGGTCCGCACTCCACGTCTCCATTTATCATGCGGGTACAGTGCACTCCCAGAAATGGAACATTCTCATCAGGAAGAGGGTAGATTAACGAATTGACGCGATGCCGGGCATCGTCTTTGAGTTTGAAGTATTCTCCGCGAAACGGGATGATCTGCACATCGGGTTTGAAGCCGGCGATTCGGGCAATGCGATCGGCTTGCAATCCGGCACAATTGATTATGGCCCGGCTTGTAAAAGTATGGGTAGTGGTGGAAAGCCGGAAATAATCCTCCTCATTTTGTATTGCCATTGCTTCTTCATTAAGCTTAAGCTTTCCGCCCGCTTTTTTGAAAAGCTCAGCCAGTTTCCGGCAGATTTTTTTGAAATCCACAATGCCTGCCGAACCCACTTTAATTGCCGCAATGCCGCGGCAGTGAGGTTCCGCTTCGTGGAGTTGCTTATCATCTATAACCTGCAACCCTTCAATACGGTTTTCGAGGCCGCGCTCATAAAGCTGCTTTAACCGGGGGATTTGGGATTTATCCGTCGCAACTATCACTTTTCCGCAAATATCATGCGGAATTTTGTGTTGTTTGCAAAATTCAACCAGGCGATGCCGGCCTTCCCTGCAGTACTTCGCTTTCATGCTGCCGGGGCGATAGTAGATTCCCGAGTGGATCACACCGGAATTATGCCCGCTTTGATGCGCGCCGGTATGAGGGGCTTTATCCAAAACTGTAATTCGCTGCTCAGGATTTTTTAACTGCAAGTGATAAGCAGTGGAAAGGCCAACTATTCCGGCCCCGATGATGGTAATATCTGTGTCTGATTTACTGATAAAATATCTATTGATTTGGTGTCATTAAGAAAATCTGGATGCATCAGACCGGTCCTGATCGACCGGAGAGTATATAATAGATTGAAATTATAAGCTCACTCCAAAAAGTCTGGACTATATACTAACGTCTAAATTTTTAAAATATCGGTCATCCCGGAACTCCTCCTATCGTCGTCATCCGGGATGACTGCTTTGCTTTTTTAGGTTTGAAAAATACATATGAAGTATTTTTTATTTTCGGAGTGAATTCAATTATGAAGTTGCAATGATAAGCATCACAAAGCATTTTGAGTACTATTTCCTGCAGAAAGGCGTAAATGTAGTGGTTTTCAGAAAGAGGAATCCACTCTTTTCTGATCATTGATCAAACTTTTTGGAAAGACTTAATGAAGAAAAAGCTACTAAAGGCATTAGAGCTTCATCAAACCATCGGCATTTTTTCCCACACTCGACCTGACGGGGACGCACTTGGCTCGCAAGTTGCCCTGTGTCTCTGGCTTCAGCAAATGGGTAAAACTGTTTATGCTTTTAATCAGGATCCATTTCCTTCCAATCTGGCATGGATGGAAACCTATTTTCCTGTAAATGCGCCTGACTCCCAAAATGTGGAAAAGTGTGATGCCTATATTTTTTTAGACGGCAACCAGTTAGTGAGATTCGGCTCTGAGGCGGAAAAGCTCAAAAAAAGCGAAAAACCGTGTTATATGATCGATCATCATCCCGATCCTGATACCGGTTTTGATCTTTCAATCTCCGTTCCGGGAAAATCCTCCACTGCCGAGCTGGTTTATGAACTTATCTGCGAATATGATTCAGAAGGCATTAATCCGATGATGGCAAAGGCGCTGTACACAGCTATCATGACGGATACCGGCTCGTTCCGGTTTGATTCGGTGACGGCTCAGACGCACCGGGTTATTGCACATTTGATTGAAGCCGGCAGGTTCTCCCCGAATGAGATTCACGAGGCGGTATTTGATAATAATGAAGTACGTCATTTGCACCTTTTAGGGGCTGCACTGAAGAACGTACGCATGTTTCATAGCAATCAGCTTGCCACAATAAGCGTTACTCAAGCGATGTTTGATGAAGTCGGGTGTCATCAGTCGGACACTGAAGGCTTAGTTTCTTACCCTCTTAGTTTAAATAATACAAAAGCGGCATTTTTGCTTTATGAAATGGAGGGAAAGGTCAAAATAAGTTTAAGATCCAAAAACACGATTGATGTTAACAAAGTGGCCCGCCGCTTTAACGGTGGCGGACATGAGAGGGCGGCGGGTGCCTGGCATCCGGGTCCGTTAGAGAAGGCTGTTGATGATATAGTAGAAGCAGCGGCACAAGAACTAAATGAGGTAAAAAAAGGGTAGAAAGTTAATCAGGGTGATAAAATCCGGTCTGACATATCGGTATTTTTCCGGCAGCTTGTTGCTGTCGGCACTGATTTTATCGGCGGCAGGTGGCTGCGAGATGGATGAGACCGAATCGGAGACCGATGAACGCGACGGCGCCTCACCCGTCGTAGATGATGAGTTATATGATGCCCGGGAAAATGCCCTGACCACAGCGGTAGACAGTGTGACGGAAGCAGTTGTGGGTATTCAGACCACCCGGCTGGCCGATACCGGCAGCAGATTTGAATTTGATATGTATGAGGGGTTTTACTATGAGCCCCGAGCTCAGCAGGAGTTGACGACCATAGGTTCCGGTTTCATTTTATCCGAAGAGGGCTATGTGTTAACCAACGAACACATCAGTAGTCACGGAGCTGAAAATATTAAAATTACCATGCATGACGGCACAATTTACCCTGCCGAGCTGATTGATGCGGATGAACAAACGGATATAGCCCTGCTTAAAATTGATGCCGATACCACATTTCATTATGTTGAGTTTGCCAATTCGGATTCAATCAAAACAGGGCAGTGGGCTATTGCGGTAGGCAACCCGACCGGTATGTACAAAGATGGAAAGCCCACCGTAACGGTCGGAGTAATCAGCGCCTCTAATCGCAGTTTACGCCGGGCTCCCCGCGGTCAACGGTACTATCTTGATATGATCCAGACCGATGCCACGATTAATGCCGCAAATGCCGGAGGCCCGCTGGTGGATGCAAACGGCAAAGTATTGGGCATTAATACGATGGTGCAGACTGGAGAGCGGGCGCAAATGCATCCGGGGCTTGGATTTGCCGTTCCCAGCAGCCGGATAAAACCCCTGGTGGATGCGTTTATTCAAGGAGAAGAGGTAGTCCATGATTTTGATCCGGGTTTTGAAACCATCCCTGTAACCGACGAAATTGAAGAGCGATACAATCTCGATGTTGATTACGGGTTGTTGGTCATGAGTGTAAACAAAGACGGTCCCGCATACGAATGCGGAATTTTACCGGGTGATGTTTTACTGCGCATTGATAATCAGCGATTAATGGGTGAGGCGCACACAAGAGCTATATTCAACCAATACAGACACGGTGATTCCATCGATGTAGAAGTGATGCGAAACGGCTCGCCTTTTGAAACCAGCATGCTGCTCAGAAAGAAGGCAACTACGCGGGAAGAGTAAGCGTCGCGCTGTGCTATTTTTTGTGTAAGGGAGATTCCTGTGGATGCTCTTGATCTAAAAAGAATCTATAATAAGAGGGAGCACCATGAAACGCGGCATCTTTTTCTTTCTCGAAAAATTGCAGATCACTCCTTATGAGAGGCGGACAATGCTGATTTTGGTCGGCGCGCTGGTTGTTATCGGAGTACTGCATCAGGTTGAGTACGGTGAGAATTTTGACAAGGAGTTTTATCAGCCTTATGAAGAGAAATTCGAAAAACTAAGCTATCAGGCAGCAAAACGTGACTCTCTATTTGTATTGCAACATTATCCGGCAAGTGATGACCGGGGTGGTACTATAGCAACCGAAGAAGCGTTAACGGAGAAGGCTGCCGGTGGAGAAGATATTTCATCTTCCTCCGATACTTCAGATGTTTCCATTGACAGTATAAATGTGAATACCGCTGATCAGGAACAACTGGAAAAACTACCTGGTGTAGGGCCTGCCATTGCCCAAAGAATTATCGAATACCGGGAAGAACACGGACCCTACGAAAGAAAATCAGAATTAACCAATGTGCGAGGTATCGGCGAAGCCCGCCTCGATAACATCAGGCCATACATAAAACTTGAATAAATACCGGAATTATGAGCACTCGAATTCTTTGGGCAGATGATGAAATTGATCAATTAAAACCGCACATTATTTTCCTGGAGAAAAAAGGGTTTGAGGTTACTCCGGTATCCAATGGTGATGACGCTCTGGCGCTGATTAATGAAGAATCGTTTGATCTGGTTTTTCTCGATGAGCAGATGCCGGGCAAAGACGGTATTACAACACTTTCCGAAATCAAAGAAATCCGGTCATCGCTTCCGGTGGTGATGATTACCAAAAGTGAAGAAGAAAGCATCATGGAAGATGCCATCGGTGGCAAGATTTCGGATTATCTGATCAAGCCGGTAAATCCGAATCAGATTTTACTTACGACCAAGCGGATACTTGATCGCACCCGGATTCGGGATGAAAAATCAGCGCAAAGCTACCTGCAGAGTTTTAATGAGATCTCCATGCGGATTAATGACAAGCCGGACTGGGACGAATGGGTGGAAATTTATCGCAAACTGACCGGCTGGGATATGGAGCTCGAACGCAGCGATGAAGGATTGCGGCAGGTACTTGAAGATCAGTTTCAGCAAGCCAATCTGGATTTCGGAAGGTTTGTCGAAGATGAATATAAACAATGGCTTTATGGCAGTTATCCCGATCGCCCGGTATTATCACCCGACATCATGAGTCACTATGTAAAGCCTCATCTGGAAAATGGTGAAACCACCTTGTTTTTCCTGATTGACTGCATGCGTTATGATCAGTGGCTGGTGTTCCAGTCAATGCTGGAGCGGTTTTACACCATCGATGTCGATTTCCATTACTCCATCCTGCCGACAGCAACGCCGTATTCCCGGAACGCCATTTTTGCCGGGATGTACCCGCTTGAAATTCAGAAAAAATACCCCAGGCTCTGGCAAAACGGAGATGAAAACGAGACATCCCTGAATCAGTACGAAGAGGAACTTCTGGCCCAGCAAATTAAAAGTATGGGGTTTGATTTTACTCCGAAGTATGAGAAAATCCTCCAGGCCGAAGAAGGGCGAAAGATAGCTGACCGTATTTCCAACTACACTCAGAACCGCTTAAGCACCTTTGTGATAAATTTTGTGGACATGCTGGTTCACTCCCGCTCTGATTCTACCGTCCTTAAAGAATTGGCTCCGGATGTCTCTGCATTCCGCGGACTCACCCAAACCTGGTTTGAGCATTCCTCACTGTTTCAGATGTTTAAGTCGCTTGCGGAGCAGGATGTTCGTGTGATAGTAACTACCGATCACGGAAGCGTTCGCTCGCTGCGGGATACCAGAGTACTTGGTGATCGTAATACCTCAACCAGCTTGCGATATAAATTCGGCCGGCACCTCAAATGTGATCATGATTCAGCCATAATCATAGACCGCCCCCTTGATTATTATCTGCCCCGGCTGAATTCAAGCACCAACTATCTGATTGCCAAAGAAGACTACTATTTTGTTTACCCGACCAATTATCACCACTATCAAAACAAATACCGGGATACCTTCCAGCATGGCGGGGCTTCCATGGAAGAAATGATCCTGCCGGTAGCGACGATGCGTCCGAAATAATTATGGCTGATACTGGTGAATCTAAAAGCAAAGTTGAGGTCATAACCGGCAGCGTTGAAGAAACCATTGATCTGGCCGCAGATTTTTCCGGAAAAATTACTTCGGGAAGTATAATCGGATTAAGCGGGGAACTGGGTACAGGTAAAACCCATTTTGTCAAAGGAGTTGTAAAAGGACTTGGCGGAGACCCGGAGCAGGTAGATTCTCCGACTTTTGCAATTATCAATGAATATCGGGCGAGGTTGCCCGTTTATCACATGGATTGCTACCGGCTCGAAAGCGAAGAGGAAGCCGCGGTAATAGGAATGGAATCCTATTTCGAAGGTTCCGGGATATGCTTGGTCGAATGGCCGGAACGCATAAAAGGACTGTTACCCGCTACAACTATTTGGGTCAGTTTAACTCACGTTTCCGAAACAAAACGAAAAATCATCTTTGGCTACGAACCGGTTTAATTCCTTATTTTTCAGTTTCTATGGAAAATCAAAAACTCCCATATCGAATTGACCGTTTACCGGTGATTTATCCGTTTCACCGGCGTGCAACCAATGAGTTGCAACCGGGAGATTTGGTGTATTACGGGCCGTGTCCGGAATTTTATGGAATTGGGGAAATTATTAGCAAGGTAGAACAGTTTTGTATAGTGGATTTCAGAGGAACCGGAATTTACGGGGTCCACAAAGATGCGATGGAATCGAAATATCTGATTCCGATACATAAGTTAAATCTGTCACACTTACTTACTGAAGTGTAAATGAGTTGCTGCACATACCTGCAATGTAACCGGTTGTGAAATTTGTTAACTGGTGCTTCCGGTTTATCCGGATTTAGTGGCTTAAAATTTCACTTCTGCCATTTTTGGCAGAAAATGACCAAATATCAAATAACAAATCTCAAAACTTGTCCAGAATCCATTCGGGATAATGAATATTTCAAACTAAAAACTTCGCTGATGGTTTGGAAATTAGTTGATTGGATATTGAACATTAATTGACTTTTGTTATTTGATAATTGGAGCTTCCGGTTTAACCGGATATGGGGGGGATTAAAAATCAGGAACAATCACTAATTAAAAACCATATGCTAAAACTGATTATTTTTTTGCTGGTGATGCCGTTAGTTGCAGGGGTGGGATCCACTTCGGATGTCAGCTACGATGAAGATCAGCTTGAGTTTTTGAAGAATCTTACATTTACAGACCTTGAAGGTGAGGAGCAAAGTCTGGAAATGTTCGAGGACAAAGTTGTGTTGATTGACGTTTGGGAAACCTGGTGCACCCCCTGTCTGATAAGTTTTCCGCACCTCGATGAGTTGCAGGAAACCTTTGAAGGCGATTTTGTTTTGCTGGCACTCAATCCGTTGATGATGGATGATAAAGAAACGGTTGAGCAGTTTATCGACGAGCATGATTACACCTTTGTGTACGGCTATAACGAAGAAATAGCTGAGAAACTTGGTATAAACTCAATACCATACAAAATTTATATGGGTCCCGGTGGAGAGTTTATCGAAACCAAAATCGGCAATCAGGGACCTGACGCCGACTATGAAACCACCCGTGCAATCATCGAAGAATACGGGAGGTAGAAACATGGATACCTTATTATCCTGAATATAATCAGTATCAGCTTAGTGAGCTGATTATATTAAATAAAAACACATAAATGGGTGTTGAATAGTAGGGATATAATCCCTACCTTTACACGCTTCATAATTTGAACCAAATAAAAAGAATCCATACATGATTCAAGATAAAAAAGAAGAAAAGTTACCCTATAAGGTTAAAGATATTAACCTTGCTGATTGGGGCCGAAAAGAGATAAAAATTGCTGAGGCCGAGATGCCTGGCTTGATGGCCCTTCGTGAAGAATATGGCAAAGAAAAGCCATTGAAGGGCGCCCGTATCGCCGGCTGCCTCCACATGACGGTGCAAACCGCAGTACTTATTGAAACCTTACTTGAGTTGGGCGCTGAAGTTCAGTGGTCATCCTGCAATATATTTTCTACACAGGATCATGCAGCTGCAGCAATCGCCAAAGATGCCTGCCCGGTTTATGCCTGGAAAGGCGAAACTGATGAGGAATACGACTGGTGTATAGAGCAAACTCTGTATTTTCCGGATGGCAAGCCATTGAATATGATTCTCGACGATGGTGGTGACCTAACCGCCATGGTTCATGAAAAATATCCGGAATTGCTGAAAGGCATTAACGGTCTTTCGGAAGAGACCACGACGGGTGTTCACCGCCTGTATCAAATGGCTAAGGAAGGCACTCTCGGTGTACCCGCCATGAACGTAAACGATTCCGTTACCAAGTCTAAATTCGACAACCTCTATGGTTGCCGTGAATCTCTGGTAGATGGCATCAAGCGCGCCACTGACGTTATGATCGCCGGTAAGACCGCTGTTGTAGCTGGTTACGGCGATGTTGGTAAAGGCTCAGCTCAAAGTCTGCGTTCCTACGGTGCACGCGTGATCGTGACCGAGATTGACCCGATCTGTGCACTTCAGGCCGCAATGGAAGGTTTTGAAGTAAAAACCATGGAAGAAGCCGCACCTGAAGCTAACATCGTGATCACGGCTACCGGTTGTGCCGATGTTGTTCGTGCCGAGCATTTCGAAATGATGCCGGATCAGGCCATTGTTGGAAACATCGGTCACTTTGATTCAGAGATTCAAGTTAAGTGGTTGCAAGCCAATGCTAAAAGAGATAATATCAAGGATCAGGTAGATGCGTTCACCTTGCCGAACGGCAACACCATTTATCTGCTGTCCGAAGGCCGTCTGCTCAACCTAGGTAATGCGACCGGACACCCGTCCTTCGTGATGTCCAACAGCTTTACCAATCAGGTTATGGCACAGATCGCTCTGTGGCAACGACCTGAAGAGTTTGAAACAGACGTGCACGTTCTGCCTAAAGATCTTGACGAGAAAGTAGCTCAGTTACACCTGGGTAAAATCGGAGTCAAGCTCGAAGAGCTCACAGAAGAGCAGGCAGATTATCTCGGAATTCCGAAAGATGGTCCGTTCAAGCCGGAACATTACCGGTACTAATCCGGGATAGTAATTCCAAATTAAAAAGCCCTGATCCGCTGTAAAGCAGGTCAGGGCTTTTTTTATTTATGTTATTTAAATCAGGAATTACCCGGATTTTTCAAAAGCAGCAATCGCTTCGTCTAAAGTTCTGAAATTATCAAAAACGGTGATTAGTTTCGTCACCATCAGCAAGCTCTCAACCCTGTCGGTTGCGCCACAAAGTTTCATATCACCTCCGGCATTCCGCATGGTAGTTAAACCACTTATGAGAATACCAAGTCCGGAAGAGTTCATAAATTTTACGCTACTCAAATCGACAACCACGTTCTTTTTGTCTTCGTCTATGAGCCGTTTTAACTCTTGAGAGAATTTAGCGGCATCCGGACCACCCATTACATTGCCTTTGAGTTTTATGACCACACTGTTGTATCGTTCACTAACCTTGAAGTTCATACGATAAAAGGATTTATAGTTTGTATTTAATTTAAAGCAAACATTCAGCAGGCTGTGTTAAACTGTATTTTGAATTACATCCCGAAAACTTTTAAAACCTTGAATTAGGGATGCCAACGCCCTGCCATAGCTAAATCTACATGTTTTTCAAGCCTCCTCACAATTAATATAGCAAAATTTTAGATTTATGCACTTCATGTCAGGGCTGTTAATTGTTAAAGAGCACCAATTAACTCTTAACATTACAATAACATATTGCGTTGAAAATTCAAAATCCACACGGGTGGCTAAGTTTTATAAAGTCAGACTGTGAAAGGCCGGGATGCCTGAACTGAAATAATAACTTTTGTATTCAGGTGCGAGTTGATATTGCAAATAAAGGTGTAAATTTTTATATTTAAGGCTTGTTTTAAACAGCTATCTTTATAGCAAAGAGCGGGCAATCAAGTTGCCCTGAAGATATTTGAAAAATTAGATCATATGAGCGCCGGTAGCTCAACTGGATAGAGCACCTGACTACGGATCAGGAGGTTGGGGGTTCGAATCCTCCCCGGCGCACACTATGAAGCCCAATGACTTATGAGTTGTTGGGCTTTTTTGTTTT
>LFFM01003079.1_pt1 | contig 10650 bp, 3 predicted proteins | sample 643131 | NCBI WGS metagenome assembly LFFM01 (sample SAMN03777445, study PRJNA286221) | soda lake metagenome | biome: soda lake; feature: Kulunda steppe; material: water; isolation source: sample Tc-Br brine of Tanatar trona crystallizer | place: Russia: Kulunda steppe | collected 2011-07 | reverse complement strand
TCTCGTGACTCGCTGTCGTCCGGGTTATGGACGGCGGCGGGTCGCGAGGAGCGCGGCGGCGATGAGCGCGACGAGTGCGACAAGCGCACCGAAGCCGGGCGTGTCGTCGTCGACGTCGTCAGCTGGCTCGTCGTCGTCAGCTGGGTCGGTGTCGTCAGCTGGGTCGGTGTCGTCAGCTGGGTCGGTGTCGTCAGCGTCGGGGTCGACGATGGTCAAGGAACCGACTTCCTCGTCATCCTCGGTCCAGACGCTGTGCTCGTAGTCGCCAGCTGGGAGGTCGGACGTGTCGATCTCGAACTCGCCGGTGACCTCTTCACCAGCGTCGAGTTCGACTTCCTGGCTGTCGATCGTGTCGCCGTCGACACGGAACTCGACATCCTTCGTCGCGGACTCGTCACCGGTGTTGGTGATCGTCGCGGAGGCGTCGATCACGTCGCCGATTTCGACTTCAGCGTCCGCGGGGTCAAGGTCGCTGACCTCGAAGAACGCTGGCTCGGCGTCGTCGTCGACGACGTTGCCGTCAACGGACGGGCGCTCGAGTGCGATCGTGTTGCGGAGTTCGAGTTCGAACGTGTCGTCCACATCCGTCTCCGTCATGTCGAACTCGTCGGACTGCCAGTTCTGGTCCGCATCAACGGAGAAGTCCTCGTTGATGTTGAACCGTGGGTTCGTGTCACCCGTCGAGCGGACGCGTGCGTTCTCTTCCGTACCGGGGGCGGCGTTCGTGTCGCCCTCGAAGACAACGTCGTCAGAGTTCGTCACGTTGTACGGGTCCTGATCGAAGTCGAAGAACGCTTCTTCAACTTCGAACTGCGCGTCAAGCTGCTCGCGGACATCTTCGATGTCCTCATCGTCATCGAACTCGAGCAGACGGAAGTCTTCGTTGCGGAAGCGCACGTCGAACTCGAAGTCATCGTCCTGCGCCTCATCGAGGCTGTCGATGCGTGGGTTGCGGTCGAAGTCTTCGCCTTCGAAGACGAAGTCGTCCGTGTCCGTCACGATGAACACGGAGTCGTCCTCAACAATCACGTCGGGGCTGCTTGCGCCGATGTCAACGCGCAGGCGCTCGGTGTTCGGGCCGGCGCTGTCGCGCGTCTCACGGAGACGCAGGTCGAACGCGGTCTCATCGTCAGGGTTGTGCTCGAAGAGCCCCTCGTTCGTGAGGAGCTCAACGGCTGCCTCCGTGTCATCGTCGCCAGCGGCCGCGAAGATACCTGCGAGGCCGTCAGCGTCGATCTGGTGGACAAGGATGTCCTGGTGTGCGACGACGTCGTTCTCCGTCAGGAGACCGTCTTCGAGGGCGTCCTCGATGTCGTCAGCGTCTTCGATCTCTTCATCGTCAGGGGCGATCCAGGTGTTCCAGTCGTTGATGCTGCGCTCCTCAATGAAGAGCGAACCCAGGTTGTCCGGGTCGTCAATGACGTCCTCGGCAGCCTGTGGGCTTCCAGCAGCAACGGAGAGCTGGTAGTCACCCTCATCGAGGATGTCCTCGATCTCGCTCTCGTTGTGCACAGTCACGTCCCCATCGTCATCAACATCGAGCACCTCACCGGCGGCTTCCTCCTGCAGATCGGAGTCACCAGCGAGGTACGTGTTGAAGAGGAGCGTGATCTCATCTTCACCGTCGAAGTCGACGGTTGCGTTCAGTTCGTAGCCGATGTCGTCCTCGTCACCGATGACGATCTGACCCTCGTCAGCGCCGCCAATGGATTCGAGTTCGATCTCAGCGATGCCGCCCTGCGGTTCGTCGATAGTCGCTTCGACGAAGTCGATCTCACCGTCGACACCCTCTTCGACAGTGATCGTAGCGGTGTCAGACGCCGTCGTGTCCGTCACGTCAACTTCGAATTCGTACTCGTCCTCATCGATACCAAGGAAGTCGAACTCGTGGACACCCTCGGCGTTGCTGACGGTGATCCCGTCGTCGTCATCGACGTCCTCGACAGCAGCACCGTCTGCAAGCGTGCTGCCCTCAAGGAGATCATCGTAGTCGTCTTCATCGAAGCCGTCGACGAAGAGCGTCACGTCGTAGGTGTTCCGGAGGTCCGACTCGATCTCGAGTTCGGAGGTCGTGTCGCCACCCTCGTTGTCGACCTCATCTGGGTCGAACTCAGCATCGAGGTCCTGCACGACAACCTCAAAGAGGCTGTTATCGCGGTTTAGGTCACCGCCACGCAGGAAGTACTCATCAGTGTCGAGGTTCGCAGTGTCGAACGCGACGAACAGCCCGTCGTCATCCTCCTGAACCGTCAGAAGGATAGCCGTCGTGGAGCTGTCATCACCGGTCACACGGCGGAGCTGGACCTCGTCACCTGCCTCGAGACCCTGGTTGTCGACACCAACGGCGACTTCCTGGCCCGAGTACACGAGCGAGTCCTGCAGTTCGCCAGCGTTAGCGAACGTGCGGTCTACGTCGCGGTCATCGACGTCTTCTTCTTCATCTTCATCGTCTTCATCTTCCTCGTCGGCGGCGACAGTTATCGTGTCGTCACCCTCGACGTCGGCCTCGGTTCCATCAACGTCGACGGTCCCGTCGATGCTGAACTCGTCACCGTCTTCAGCATCCTCGGGGATGGTGACCTCGTAGGTCGCGGTGTACTCCGTGTCGATGGAGTCCCAGCCGGCGATGAACTCGTCGTTGTCAGCGTTAGGGCCACTGAGCTGGGCACCGGGGTCGATGTCTACTTCACTTACATCCTCGAACGCGGGGTCAAACGATTCCGTAAGGAACGGTCCTGCTTCTTCACTTAGCTCGATACTAACCGTTACTTCCGTGGATTCACCGGGCGCAAGCTCGGTCTCCACGATGTCTCGGTCGGCGGTTTCAATGTCCTGAGCTGCGACAGTCCCAACGGCGGAAAAGCCGACAGCGAACATCGAAACTACCATGATCGCGGCCAGGAACACTGCGCGTCCCTTTTCGCGTGTCGATGTATTGCCTGTCATATTTCAGTATCCATGTGGACGGTCGATAGGCGGCTCAGTGTTAGTGAGCCGTGGCGTAGCCGTCTCACGGCAATTTTGTGTTCATGGAGCCTCGGTATATGTTTTGTGGATAAGACACATCCACGGGGTATGACAACTCGCCACACTATTTCAACTAGTAAATTCAAATAAACTGTCTGACCGCAGCCCGATCTCCTCAACGTTGGATGTGTCCCCGAAGTGCTGAGTTCCTGACCCGGTAGTGGTCGGGGGGTGTCTTCTCTGATGGGATGCAACCGCTGAGTTGACCGGTCAAAACCTATCACATAGATACCTCTGCGATCAGGCAGACGCTACGAGTCCCAGCGACGAGGTAATCGGCGCGCCCCTTATGAAGGGACGCCGGATAGCTGGCTACTCAACCTCGATCTCGGCGGTTTCACTATCAGTTGTGGTCTGGACACCATGGGTGTACGTGCCGGTCAAGAGCCCATCCGTGTTGACGCTAAAGGTCACCGTTTCAGTGCTCTCTCCATCGATTTCGACGGCACGGAAGGCCGGCGTAATGACGGCATCATCCTCGCTCGCGCGGGCGTCGAACGTGTATTCAACGAGCGATGAGAACTGTTCATCACGCGTGTTCTCGATCGTCGCTGTAACCTCGATCTCATCACCGGCAGCCACCGTCTCAGGTGCGTCAAGATCGACGACGAGGAACTCACCATCTTCTGCCTCCTCAGGGGCCGGAATCGAGAGCGTCCCCGACACGCTGTCGGCCTGGGTGATGATCTGGTGTTCAGTCGTTGTGCCACCGAAGCCGGCAGCCACGAGGTTGACGACTGTGTTTTCATACTCGAACGTCTCGCCAGCGGGGATCGTTACCGGTGTGGGGAAGTCAGTGCCGAGCGTCTGATAAATAACATCCTGGGTGTCTTGGACATCACCGGTGTTTTCGATCGTTGCCGAGACAGTGACCGTGTTTGGATCGTCATCGGCGTCCTCAGGACCACCGGATTCTTCAGGGAGGACGAAATCGACGATCTCGAAGGCGGCTGGCTCGCCGGCGATAACATCCGTCGGGCCCGTGACCACCGTTATTTCATCACCAACACCTTCGAACGTATGTTCGAGATCAAGGACTCCATCGGTGGCTTCTGCTGCAACGGGCTCTTGACTTTGCCATGCGCTAAACGCTTCATTGAGGAGGGCCGCGTCGATCTCACCAGCCTGCCAGTCAGCGAACGCCTCGCCCAATCCACCCGCATCGATGATTTGGTCGTCACCGGCATACTGTCCGAGTTCGCCGCCGGGTAACACCGTCACGGTAAGCGGAACGGGGCCCGTAAGTGAGTCAACCTCGACGGACTCACCAACGCCGAATTCGACATCAAGCGGTTCGATCGTAAACAAGACGTCGTCTTCGTCTACGCCATCTGTCTCGGGGCCAAACTCGATCGTGAGCGTTTCGAGATTTGCGACCTCAACGGGGAGCGTGAACGACTCTCCACGGGCCATCTCAACCCGCTGAGCTTCTTCAGCTGGGACTGGCAGTTGGACGGCAAGTTCAGCTTCGAGTTCGACATCAAGAGTTTCAGTCGCTCCGGCATCGACCGTCACAGATTCGGTGACTTCGGTCAGCCCAAACTCATCAAACGTGATTTCGTGTTCACCAGCCGCAAGCTGGAGTTCATATGAGCCATCCGAACCAACAATAGCGCGCGTTCCAAAGTCACTCGTGACTTCAAACCCATCCACGTCAACCTCGCCGTCGATCTCGACGGTTCCAGTGACCGCACTGTCATCGGTGGCCGCTGCAAGCGCACCGAGGGCGTCGATGATCCCAACGCCAAAGCGGGTGTCTTCTGCACCCGGGCCATCAGGGTGGACGGCCGCCTGTTCAAGCGCCTCAATAACCTCCTCAACGGACGGATCATCAAGCGCTGAAAACAGCAGGGCAGCCGCCCCAGCCACATGAGGCGCCGACATGCTCGTGCCGCTAAATTCGGCATACGTCCCGCCCGGTACTGAACTCAACACATCGACACCGGGGGCTGCAACATCAGGGACCGTATAGAAGGTTGGATAATCGTCCGGGGCGTTGTTTGCCCACGCTTCTTCGACGAACACCTGCTCGCCACTCGAGAAGTCCGCAAGGTTTTCTTGTTCGTCCGTGGCTGCAATCGAGAACGCCTCCCGGACGTTACCCGGCGAGCCGGTGAGCCCTTGGCCGTTGTTGCCTGAAGACGCGACTGGGAGCACGCCCGCCTCAAGCGTATCACGCATCACTTGGAGGTAGAAATCATCATACACCGATTCGTCATCAACGACAGATCCGAGACTCTGGTTGATGATGTCGGCTCCATTGTCCACGGCCCATTCGATCCCGGCGACGACCTGTGCGGTCGTAGCTGAGGTACTGCCATCAAACGTGCTGAACACTTTCGCGTTGAGCAGCTCCGCGTCAGGAGCTACGCCGATCTCGGTCTCAACGTCCGTGGCCGGATCGACGGCGACGTCACCAACGGCGGTCCCGCTAACGTGTGTGCCGTGGTCGTCCGGATCCTGTGGGTCCGTGTCGACTTCCTTGGCCATCAGGGTGAACTCAGCGAAATTATCCGGGTCGAAGGTCTCGTGGGCGGGATGGTCGGGGTCGATCCCGGTGTCGACAATCGCAACGGAGGCCCCTTCACCGGCCGTCTCGAAGACCTCCCGGACTGTCAGCGCGTTGACCTTCCCGAGTCCGAAGGTGACTTCAAGATCCTGATCCGGCTGTGCTTGATGGAGGCTTACCGAGGCGGGTTCCGGCGGCGCGACGGGCGCGTTCTCGTACACGGCATACACGTCTGGGAGGGACGCGATGTCCTGCTCGACGTCGACGGTCTCGGTATCGATCGATGCGAAGACCGCATTCCCGATCCAGAACGGGCGATGGACCGTGACCCCGGTCATCTCTTCGAGCGCCGTGAGCGTCGGTTCTTGGCTCTCATGGACGGCCTCACGAAGTGCTGTCCGGGAGAGTTCCGACAGTGAACTCACTTCGACCTGCTCTAATGGGTCGGTCGCAAGCGAGATGATCGCCTCTGTCTGGCCGCCTGCACCCGCCACCTCGGGACTGACCGTCGTGGTGTCCGTGTCAGCGGCCGCGTTACCGGACAAGAACGCAGAGACACCGGCTGCAGCAAGTGCCGACTTAATCGTTCTGCGACGTGTTAGGGTGTGACGTTTCTGTGGCACAACTATACTCTATGGTGGATCAACTATCAAACTATTGGCTGTTGGCTTCCTGCCCCAACGAGAAGTGGTTCTTCAGCGACTGTGATGGAGCGTGCGACACGCTCGTTGACAATTGTTTACAAGTACCGTGGTGGAAGATGCGTCGTCGTCGTCAGTATCGATCGTCCTGACAGTGGTCTCCGACGTGGCTCATTTCGAGGGCAGCCGTGGTGTCTCTTAGATAGAAAGCGTGGCGAGCGATCGTGTCTGCTCTCTGGACGACCGTTGGTCATCGCGTACGCCGATCGGCGACATTGCTCACTGTGTGAGCGTCAAAAAAATACCGCACCGCACGTGTCTCACCGAAGACAGCCACGCAGTGTGGCTCTCTCAGGGTGTCGTCGTTACTCGACTGGATCGCCGCTCTGCCAGGCACCGAACACGGTGTTCAGTTCCTGTGCGGTGAGGTCTCCAGCCTGCCAGTCACTGAACGCGTTGTTCAGTCCCTGCGCATCAACCACGCCGTCCTCGTTGACGTACTCGGAGAGCAGGTCGGAGTCGGTCTCGTTGTCATCTGCTTCCTCGATGGTCAACGAGCCTTCGGCGGAGTCGTCCGCGCTGGAGATGCTGTGGGTGTAGTTACCCGCATCGAGCTGGACGTCCTCGGCAGTGAACTCAACAGTCTCGCCTGCACCAGCGTCAAGTTCGAGTTCTTGGCTGTCGACTTCAGTGACGTCGCCCTCTTCGTCTTCGACTTCGAGGACGATGTCCTGCGTGCCTGCGAGGTCGCCGATGTTCTCCACATCAGCGGACACAGTCAGATCATCACCTTGCGTGATGGTTGCCTCTTCAGGGTCGAGATTGTCGACCGAGAAGAACGAATCGTCGACGCCCTCGATAACGATACTGGCCGTACTGGTCCGGTCGACCTCAACCGCGGTCAGAACCGACTCACCAGTCTGACCCGTCTGTGAGACGCCAGTCAGCGAGAGCGAGACGCCTGGTTCTTCCTCAACTGCTGGGACCGGGCTCAGCGTCGACCGATCATCAGCACGGTCTGCGAAGAGTTCGAACTCGGACTCGTTCTCAGCCAGCGTAAGCTGGGAGTCGAAGCCCTGGAACTCGAAGTTCCGCATATCGTCAGCGGTCAGGTTCACGGTCTCGACTTCATCGCCGGTTTCGAGTTCAGACACCGTTGCCGTGAAGTTCTCAAGCTCCTCCACGTCGTCCGCCTCGAAGTCAATCGAGACACCGGCCTGCTCATCAACAAGCTCGTTGACGAAGATACGTGCATCAACTGGGTTGTCGTCGTCATCAGTGACAACACCCGTGATGTCACCGCTCAGGTACTCCTGTTCAAGGACGCCGAAGAACGTCTTGTCGGTGAACGCCTCATCGCCAGCGTTCTCCATTTCGACGTCGATCGTGACATCCACATCGTCACCGAGTCCGGCCTCGTCGGTCAGGAGGAAGACGAACGCTTCGCCGTCCTCAACGTCGTCTTCAACGACGCTGGTGTCGACGGTGATCGACTCATTGCCTTCACCGACCTCGAGGACCTCGCCACCAACCGAGAGGTTGGCGAACTGGCCATCGAAGTCGCCGTCAGCGTCGTAGGAGACGGTCACTTCATCGCCGACGAGCGACCCGTCTTCCTCAACGAACGTTTCGAGGTTGATCACGTCGATCGTCTCACCGTCACGCGGGACTTCCTGACGGAACTCCGCGGTCTGGTTGTCGAACTCATCGACCTCATCGAAGTCGGGCGCACCGCCAGTCTCCGCGAGCGGCGGGTGCGTGCCGTTGTTCGTGATGTTCACGGAGTCAGCCTGAATCTCGACTGCCTCAACGTTCAGCGCCGTGCTGAACTGATCGTCGTTCGCATCGCTCGGTGGGGCGACATCAACGATGTCGTACGCCTGGCCGTTGGCGAAGCCAACACCTGGGTTGCCGTCACCAGCGATGACGACGTGGTCCTGGCCAACCTCATCCTGCGTGAACAGGTCCTGGAGGCCGAACTCGCCGTTCATGTCACTGACGTCCGTGTAGCCGTCAGTCACACCATCGTAGCGATCTTCGATGCCGTCGTAGGTCAGATCCTCTTCAGCATCGAACGTGACGAGCTCATCGCCAAGTTCGACCGCGTAGCTTTCATTCGCCGGGTCATCAAGGTCCTCGTCGGACTCGAGTACAGCAACGGCGTAGCCGCCATTGCTGCCGAGGATGTCGAAGCCAGTCTCCTCAACAGTGAGGTTCTGGCTGACCGACTGACTGTCACCGAAGATCAGGTAGTCGGTCTGGACGTTGAGCACCTCAACAACTTCGTCCTCGTCACCACTCGTGTTCGCCACAACGACGCGTGCCGTTTCCTCGCCTTCATTGACGTTCAGGCTGCTGTCTTCTGCAGCGTCGAACCGGTCGAAGTTGCCACTGGACACCGCGTTGTCCTCGAAGCGGTCGAGACGGACCGCGTGGACGTTCGTGTCTGCGGCATCCGCAACGTTGTCCGTGGACACCTCCTCATCGGCGGTGCCACTCGTTATCTCGCGGACTTCACCGTTGACGAAGCCGTCACCGATCGGTGGTTCGGCCTCGAAGGTGATGTCAAGCGTGTCGCTTGCATCATCCGCGGTGAACTCAACCTGTGCGGTGATGTCCTCGTCATACTCCTCAATGTCGCCATCGAGGTCAAGCCCGATGTTGAACGTTGCCTGGCCGTCGTCATCCGTGGTTTCCGTACCGGGGTTGATCTCGAGCGAGGCACCCGCTTCGTTCGGGTTGTCGAATTCTGCGGTGACGTCGTTAGCCGTCACCTCTTCGTCTGGGAGCGGATCAAGACCCTCACCGTCGAAGTCCTCAGTCTGGACTTCGACCGTCGCATCGAAGTCGTCTTCGATGTCAACCGTGTGTGGGTCGTCCGGCTCGATGACGTCCAGCTCATCGGCGGTCACGATCCGCTCGAGCGTGATACTCTGGTCGACACGGTCACCAGCTTCGAGTCCTTCGATCGTTCGCGTGAACGTGCGGAAGTCAGGGTCATCAACAACGAGGTTGTAGTCAGTTGCCTCCTCAGGGGCAGCCTCAAGGATGAACTGACCGTTGTCACCGTCGATTTCCTCGGTAACGAACGTATCCTCAGTTAGGCCAGTCTCGTTGTTCACGAGCTGGACTTCGACACCGTTCAGCGAGGTTCCCTGACGGTCCTCAACGCCACCACGGACGATGGCGAGGTTGTCGAAGTCATCTTCAATTTCAACAGTTGCCTGGTCAACGACAGGCTCGCCGTTCACCGTCAGCGGTGGGAACTGTCCCGGCTCGGCATCGTCACCGACCTCAACCTCGTCGTCGTCGACGAGGTGGATCATCGCGACGAAGTCGTCAGTCTCAGTGATCTCTTCGCCCTCTGCGAGGTCGACGGTGACGTTCTCGTTGTCACCCGTCAGGACCTCTGAGGTACCGATGATCTCGTTGGCGATGATGTTGTCGTCACCGTCAGTCGGGTGGAGATCGACGGTGAAGAGGCTCTCATTCTCGCCCTCAAGATTCGCCGTGTCTACGTTGACGAAGTCAGTGGACGTGGCGTACGTCTGATCCTCGAAGGTCAGATCAGCGTCAACGACCTCGATGTCTTCGTTCTCAGTGGTCTCATCTTCGGTGACCTCAACACCAGTGATAGTCCCGCTGGGGTTCGCCGACGCCGTCACGTTGTACGTGCCAACAGGGACATCCGAAACGGTGTAGTTACCGTCTGCGTCGGTGGTGTTGGTTTCGGTGAACGCATCGCCGTCTACGTCCGTGAATTCGAATTCAGTGTCGTTGACTGGCTCACCATCAATGGCGTTCGTGATGGTCCCGCTGAAGGAGCCAGTCGCTTCAATCGTGTACTGATCCGTTGCTGTCGTCTTCGCATCAACCGGCTCGTCAGCGTCCTCCTCGTGGAGGCCAAGTGTCAGATCGTACGTCCCAGCATCACCGTTGGTGATGTCGTCGATCTGAACGTCGAGGTCGTCGACGGTGTCGAAGGACTGAGCTCCGTCCAGCTCAACGATGACGACGTCGTCGTCAGTGCTGAACAACGGATCGCTCTCTGCTTCAACGTTGGTATCGTTAACGTTGACTGTAACTCCGTCATCCTGAACATTGCTCAGGTTAACGTTGTCCTGATCAGTCAGGTTAACGGAGACGTAGCGGACGTCATCTGTCTGTTCATCTACACTGAACTCTACTGTATAATCGACGTTATCCGCCTCAGCAGCAGTATCGCTGAGGGAGATATCGTCGATGGTTGCGCTTTCTGCTGCTGCCGCCGGCGCTGCCGCAAAGCCGACCGCAGCCATGGACAGGACCATGATCACGCTGAAGAAGACCGCGTTAGCCTTCTTGCGTGTGTCTGTATCGCCTGTCATACCTGTACCTCTCCGTCAGACCGGATGCTCCGGTTTGTGTGTGTGTCGTGTTGCATTTGATTTGAGTTAGGCATCTCCGTTCTCGAAGTACTCGACGAGGATCTCC
>LFFM01003078.1_pt1 | contig 10651 bp, 9 predicted proteins | sample 643131 | NCBI WGS metagenome assembly LFFM01 (sample SAMN03777445, study PRJNA286221) | soda lake metagenome | biome: soda lake; feature: Kulunda steppe; material: water; isolation source: sample Tc-Br brine of Tanatar trona crystallizer | place: Russia: Kulunda steppe | collected 2011-07 | reverse complement strand
TCGAACGCGGCATGGAGACCTTAGAGGAGATCGGCAAAGGCGAATCGACGACGTTCGTCCTGCCACAGGAGATGACCTCGCTGCTCAGCCGCTACGGCAAACACCTCACCGGCGGCGACGCGGCGACGGGAGGAGCGAGCCTCGAGTCGATGGGCTTCGACGAGGAGACCCGCGAGATGCTCGGGATCGACAGCATCGAGCAGTTGGCGGCCGGTGACGGCAACGTCGACATCGAAGTCGACAGCGCCGACATCGAAACCGCCGATATCGAGAGTGCGGACATCGAACTCGAGGACGACATCGAATGAGACCGGCCGAGGATGACCCCGGTCGCTGATCGGCTCCTCCGGCACGCGCCGCCGCCCCGGGCGGTCGATTGGTCGATCCTCACTGCCGTTCTCGTTTCGATCGCGACCGGGCTGTACTCGTTTACGACCGGCTCGGCCGATGGAGCCGGGCCGCTGGCGATCCGGACCCACCGCGTCGTCGGTGTCGTTCTCCTTCCCCTGCTCGTGTTCAAGATCGCACGCGTGAGAAAGCGGTTGACCGATCCCGACCACTGGCAGCCCTCGACGGCTCTCTCGGTCCTGACCGGGCTCGTCGCCGCGGCGACGCTCACGACCGGCATCGCGTGGGGTGTCGTCGGGCTCGTGTGGATCGCCGTCTGGCCGCTTCTCGCGGTTCATATCGGCCTCGGATTGCTGTTGGTTCCGCTCGTACTCGCACACATGTCCACTCGGTTTCGGCTCCCGCGGCGAGCGGATTTCGCGGAGCGTCGGACCGCCCTCAGGTACGTCACGCTCCTCACGGCCGGCGCGGTCGCCGTCCGCCTCGGCGACGCCGCCACCCGGATCGCAAACGCGCCGGGGGCCGACCGGCGCTTCACCGGATCGAAGCCGACCGAGGGAACGGGTAACGGTTCGTTTCCGGTGACGATGTGGGTCGCGGACGACCCCGATCCGATCGACCACACCGAGTACGAACTCGTGATCTCCGGACTCGTCGAAACGCCGCTGGAAGTGGGGTACGACGAGCTCGTCGGCGGCCCCGTGGCGACCGAGGAGGCGCTTTTGGACTGTACGAGCGGCTGGTACACGGTCCAGGAATGGGGTGGACTCCGCGTCGGCGACCTGCTCGAGGAGACCGGTATCGAGGCGGGGGCCGCCTACGTCCGGTTCGTCTCGGTCACCGGTTACCGGTGGTCGCTACCGATCGAGGAGGCAAAGAACGCGCTGCTTGCGACCCACGTCGGCGGCGACCGCCTCGCCCACGGCCACGGCGCGCCGGTTCGGCTAGTCGCCCCCGGACGCCGGGGATTCCAGTGGGTGAAGTGGATCGAACGGATAGACATCCGCGCCGAGGGCGATCCAGCACAGTGGGTCGTCACGCTCGTCAGCGGGTTCGAATGAGGCCAGCGGAGCGCGCGGTCACAGCGCGTTCTCTATCGATGCGGCCACTTCGCGTGCGCGCGCCGCGAGGGGGTCGGGGACGGTGCCCGCGGCGACCGCGGCGTCGAGTTCGTCGTCGTCGACGCGGCGGACCTCGCCGCCGGGGCCTTTCACCACGTCGACGTGGAGATCGACGTACCGGACGGAGCGCGGGAAGATCTCGACGGGCGTACACACGTTCACGTACGTGCCCCGGCGCTCCCCGTCCGCGCTTCGGTAGACGGTCGGATACCACCACCGCCCCTCCCGAAACGTCGTCGTCGCGATGTCGCCGGAGACCCGTTCGATCCCGAGTGCATCGTACGTGCCGCCGCCGCTCATTTCCCGTTCGACGGTGATCGAGCCGTCGGGGTCGTACTCGGTGACCTCGCCGCGCCCGAGGGTGATCGTCCGGCCTGCCGGCTTGCCGTGGCGGATCGAGATCGGGTCACCCGATCCGGGGCCGAACTGCCGGGTAACGACGCCGAACGGGAACTCGGTCCCCCCGTCGCTTCCCGGGGCCGCGTCGGCGCCACAGATCGCCTCAACGAAGTCGACGGCCGCGCTGGCGGCGTTCGTCGCGGCCTTGATCCGGTGGTGGCCGGCCATCGTCGTCCCGACGCGGCGGCGGATCGAGTCGAGTTCGAAGCGGCTCTCGCGGCCGAACCACAGCCACGCGGCCGAAACGGGCGCGGCGATTCGCCCCGGCGAGTCACCGTCGGCGGCGGCGACCGCCTGCATCACCGCGTCGGCGCGGTCGTTGGCCCGTTCGAGCGCCGCGGCCATGGCGTCGAGCGAGGCGTCGTCGGCCGAGTTCGCCCACCGTGGCGACCACCCCTCGATCGGGTCGACGGGGAGGATGTCGGCCAGCCTGGCGGTCTCGCTCATCGACCCGCCGTCGCCCCGCCGGAGTTCGACGAGAGATCCGGGGACCCGGAGGTCGGTCGCGAGCGTCGGCCGGTCGTCGCTCCAGGGCGGTTCGGACGAGGCGATCTGCACCCGGTAGCTGTCGCCCACGTGGACGTACCCCTCGGCGCGGTCGTAGGGTAAAAACCCCGAGACCGAATCGCCGTCGACGGAGCCGAGATCGACGACCGCGCCGGAGCCGAGCGTCTCGGTCACCTCGCCGGCGAAGACGGCTCCGGGTGGGGTCGGGTCCGCCCACGCGAGCGTGTCGCGGCCAACCTCGGCGAGTCCGGTCCGGAGATCGGCGACCGCGTCGGACTCGCCGGTCACCCCGACGCCGAGTCGGTCGTCGGTCGTCCGAACCGTCACGTCGGCGACGTCGACACCGAAGGGCGCCTCGAAGCGCTCGCGGATCGGCGGCGACGCGGAGACGATCTCGTGGTCGTCCCGAAGCAGTTCCGTGAGCGCGGTCGTGTAGATGCCGCGAATCCGGACGTTCATAGCTCCTCGCGGGTGGCGGCGAAGCGAACCCGGTCGTGGACCGTCGCCCCGAGCGACAACTCGACGACCGACTCCGAGAGGACCCGGCCGCCCTCGATGGGGACGCCCCAGCCGTCGAAGGCGATGTACCCGCGGAGGTCGTCGGCGTGGGTGTAGAGGTCGACGTACTCGAGGCCGTGTTCGGGAAACTCGGCGCTGGAGTGGGCGAGGTCCATATCCGAGAACACGGTATCGAGGCCCGAAAAAAACGCCTCGATCCGATCGGCGTCGGCCGCGACCGCCGCGACGACCGACTCGGAGATCTCGGCGATCTCCTCGGTGTCGAGCCCGAACTCCCGGAGCGCCGCCTGGGTGTGTTGATCGAAGTGCATGTCGGGGCGTTCGGGGGCAGGGACCGAAAGCGTCCCGGCTTCCGGCCGACGGACGGGCCAAACAGTTAGGGTCGTCCCAAGAGAGGCGTGGATATGAAGGATCCGGTGGAGGCACACTCCGACGACGAGGACCTCTACGACATCGCGTCCTGGGAGCCGCGGACGGCGCTCGATCGGCTGGCGATCCGAACACACCGCGGAGTCGTCCGCGCCGGACGCCGGTTTTTGATCGGGCTCGGCGTGTTGATACTGCTCGTCATTCTCGCGATCAGCGGGGCCGGCGGCCTCATCCTCGATGATCCGTTCATCCTCGGGCTGGCGGCGCTTTCGGTCATCCCGGCCGGGCTGTTGGCGCTGTACATCTACCGGACCGACATCACGACGAAGGAGCCGCCGTCGCTTCTCGTCGTGACGTTCATACTGGCCGTGCTGTTCGCCGGGTTCGCCGCGGTGATCAACACCGCGTTCGCCTTCCTGCAACTGTTCCCGCTCATCGGGCTCATCCTGTTTTTCTACCTCGTCGTCGGCCCCGTCGAGGAGTCTGTCAAACTGCTCGCCGTCTGGCTGTACCCGTACCGCGATCCGCGGTTTGACTCGGTCGTCGACGGCGCGGTGTATGGCGCCGTCGCCGGCCTCGGATTCGCCGCGATCGAGAACGTTCTCTACATCACCCAGAACCTCCAGACGCCCGCGTCGGTGTTGATACAGACCGGCGTCGGCGTCGTGGACGGGTTCACCGACACGCTCGAGGCCGGCGGACAGATCACCGCCGTCCGCGGGCTGGCGGGGCCGGGACACGTCGTCTACTCGGCGTTTGCGGGGTACTACCTCGGGCTCGCGAAGTTCAACCCCGAGAACGCCGGCCCGATCGTCGCCAAGGGGCTTTTGATCGCCGCGTTCATCCACGCCACGTACAACACCCTCGTCGGACTCGTCCCCGGAATCGTCAGTCTGCTCGTCCCGGGGGTCCCGGTCCTCGTGTTGTTCCTCGGGTTCGTCGTCGTCTTCCAGGGCGTGTTTTTCTACGTTCTCTACCGGAAACTCAAGCGGTACGAGGCGGCGTACACGCGGAGCCGCGAGGGGGCAGAGACCGCCAGGAACATCGACTCGGAGTTGGCGGAGTTCGACGCCGAAACCCGGTGATCGGTCGTCTGACGACGGCGGCTGTCGGATTCCGGAGGGCTACTGAAACCGGACGCCGAGGTCGTGAAGTCCGTCGTTTTCGCTCGCGACGTTGATCAAAAGCGGCGTGATCGCCTCGACTTCGGCGGCGTTTCCGAGGCCGCCGGCGTCGAGCGGTCTGAGCCCCCCGATCCCGTCGGCGAGGTCGATGACCACCGATTTGGCGTCGTCGTCGTCGCCGAAGACGAGCGTGTCCCACTCGAACTCCCGATCGAGGTTCGCGAGACCGCCCGCCGGGAGGTTATGGAACGCGCCGACGAGAGGAACGTCGTCGGGTTTCGCTTCGGCCGCGAGGGCGGCGACGCTGCCGGCTCCGGGTCGGTTGTAGTGGAACCCGTCGTCGTCGCGTTTCATCCCGACCGCGGGCGTGACGAGGACGGTTTCCTCGTCGAGGCGGTCGGCGACCTCCTCGACCGTGTCGACGAGGTGGTAGGCCGGAACCGCGAGCACGACCACGTCCGCGCGGTCGGCCGCCATCGCGTTCTCGAACCCCTTGATCGTCGTCTCGATACCACGGCTGTCGAGTTCGGTTTCGTACTCGTCGGCCTTCGTGCGTGCTTTTTGCGGGTCTCTCGACCCGATGAGGAGTTCGTGGTTCGTGTCGAACCCCCACCGGAGCGTGAGTCCCTGCCCGATGTCGCCGGTGCCGCCGAGAAGCGCGATTCGCATACCCGTACGTGGGGCAAACAAAGGTTAACCGTTGTGTGACCGGAGAGGGTTGCCTCGAGCCGGACGGAATCGCGTGATTCGCCTCGGGGCTTGAGCCCGAGGCAGTTCACGCTCCGTAAAAATGACAGTACAATTAAGGTAAAAATATATGTGAGAGACGTGTAATTTTTCAACTATGTCGCGACAGAACGTAAACAGGCGTACGTTCCTCCAGTATGGCGGTACCGCAGGCGCGGTCGCAGCGACAGTCGGGCTTGCGGGCTGTGGGGCGAACGGGGACGACGATGGCAACGGCAACGGCAACGGGGACGGAGTCTCGGAGGATCTCGACGAGATCACGATCACCCTCTCTCAGTTCCCGGACACGATCGATCCGCTCGATCACATCACCGGTGACTACTTCGACGTGCTCGATCACATCTACGAGCCGCTTTTCGATTTCGAACCCGGCGAGGGGATCTTCCCGCGGGTGGTCGAGGGGACGGAGATTCTCGGCGACGGGACGACCGAACTCCGGCTTCGTGACGACGTGGCTTTTCATAACGGCGACCAGCTGACCGCCGAGGACGTCGCATGGACCGTAAACCGGACCGTCGACAACGACATCGGAGTAGCCAGCGACATCGGTGCGTTCGGACTCGGCTCGATTACCGGTGCCGAAGCGATGGATGACACGACGGTTGAGGTCTACTACAGCGGCGCGCCCGGCCTCGCCGAGTTCGAGTTCGGCAACTACGCCCGGGCGATGAACCGCGAGTGGTCGATCGAGAACCACGACGCCGACCAGTCCGGCGAGTCCATCTCGGGCGCTGATCCCGAGGATTTCAACGGGACGGGCCCCTACGAGGTCGTCGAGTTCACCTCCGGTGAGGAGGTCGTCTTGGAGCGGTTCGACGACTACTGGGGCGAGGAGCCGCCGTTCGAACGCGTCGTGTTCAACGCAGACGGCGAATCCAGCGGTCGCGTTAACTCCCTCGAGACCGGCGAGTCGGACCTGACGATCAATATCCTCCCGGAGGACGTCGCAACCGTCCGAAACGCCGACGGGGTCGAGATCAGACAGGTGACGAGTTTCCGGAACATCTTCCTGCCGATGAAAAACACCGTGGCTCCGTTCGACAGCCAGGCGTTCCGGCAGGCGATGAACTACGCCGTCGACAACGAGGGGATCGTCGACACGGTTCTCAGCGGGTTCGGCGAGGCTCGCGGACAACCGGTTGCGCCGGGGATCAACGGGTTCAACCCCGACATAGAGCCCTACGCGCAGGACATCGGGATGGCCGAAAGCCTCGTCGAGGAAAGCGGCTACGGGGGTGTCGAGATCGAGCTCGTCGCCCCGCAGGGCCGGTATCTCAACGACGCGGCGATCGGCGAAACCGCGGCCGATCAGATCGACCAACTCGACAACGTGGACTGTAATGTGAGCATCGTCGACTTCGGCGTCGTCTCCGACGCCAACTCCGCGGGGATCGACCCCGACGTCTTCGATATTCCGTTCTACATGATCGGCTGGGGGACGATCACCGGGGACACGGACTACGGCGTGCAGGGCTTTTTCAGCCAACAAGCCGAGACCCGGACGTTCGATGACGAGGAGCTGAGCGACGCGATCATAGAGAGCCAATCGATCCAGGATCCCGACGAGCGCCGAGAACAGCTCGAGGAGGTCAACCGCCTCGCCCACGAGAAGGCACCGTTCGTCTTCTTGCACACCCAAGAAAGCATCTACGGTGTCCGTGAGGACATCCGGTGGGAGCCGCGGGAGGACGAAAGCGTCTTCATCTGGGGAATGGACGCGTAGCGCCCACGGAAAAAAGCGTATCGGGCACGACGAAAGCGTTAGTACTCCCGCGTTGTTTCGGACGGTAAGTTCAGATGTCGATGGCAAAGTTTCTTATTCGGCGGGTCCTGCAAGGGGTGTTCGTCGTCTGGGGCGTGATCACGATTATGTTCGGGCTCCGGGCGGTCTCGCCCGGTGACCCGGCGACGCTGATGCTCGGCGAGGGAGCGACTGCCGAGACGATCGCCCGGGTTCGGGAACAGGAAGGGCTCGACGAGCCGATCTACGTTCAGTATTTCGAGTACGTGCAGGGGATTTTGGTCGGTGACTTCGGCTATTCGTGGCGGTCGAGCCGCGAAGTCGAGGCGATGGTGATAGAGCGGATTCCCGCGACGCTCGAACTCGCGATCGCCGCGACGATCATCGCCGTCGTTATCGCGATCCCGCTGGGCGTCGTCTCGGCGACCCGCCGAAACCAACCCTCCGACTACGGCGCGACGATTTTCTCGCTTCTCGGAATCAGCACGCCGAACTTCTGGCTCGGGCTCATGTTGATCCTCCTGTTGGGCGTGTGGGCCGGCATCTTCCCGACCGGCCGCCGCGCGGTCGGGTTCGGTCCGGCGGTGATGACGCTCGTTCAGACCGGATCACCGGGTGAGTTGTTCACGTGGCTCCGGTATATCACGCTGCCGGCGATCACGCTCGGGACGTACTTCACCGCGCTCATCACTCGGCTCACCAGAAGCGGGATGGTCGACGAGCTCGGAAAGCCCTACGTGACGGCGACGCAGGCGAAGGGGCTCCCCGAGGTGCTCGTCAGGTACAAACACGTTCTCCGGAACACGATGATCCCGATCGTTACGGTGCTCGGGCTCCAGCTCGGCACGCTTCTGGGCGGGGCCGTTATCACGGAGACGGTGTTCAACTGGCCGGGGCTCGGCCTCCGGCTCATAGACGCGCTTGACGCCCGTGATTGGCCGCTGATGCAGGGGATCATCGTGTTTATCGCCATCGCGTTCGTGAGCATCAACATCCTCGTCGACACGGTCTACAACTACCTCGACCCACAGGTGAGCGCGGAATGATCTCCGATCGGGTCAAATCGAACCTCAAGTCGGCGTTTTCGGCGAGCCTTCTCCCGAAGATCGGGCTCGCGCTATTGGTTGTGATGGTGTTTCTCTCGATGTTCGCCCCTCTCCTCGCGACCCACGATCCGACGCGAACCGGAAGCTTCGACGAGAACGGACAGCCGTACCCGCCGCTCGGGATGGGGTACACAACCGAGGTCGCCGCTGACGGCGAGATCGGCGAGGTGACGGTCTCGCCGACGCGCGAGCACGTCCTCGGGACGAACAACGTCGGCCAGGACGTCTACTCGCGGTTCCTCTACGGCGCGCGGATCTCGCTCGCGGTCGGACTGATCGGGACGATACTCGCGCTCGTGATCGGCGTGCCGTTCGGGCTCGTTTCGGGGTACTACGGCGGCCGTGTGGACGCCGGGATGATGCGGGTCGCCGACGTCATGCTCGCGTTCCCGGCGCTCGTGCTCGCGTTAGCGCTGATCGGCGTGTTCGGCGAGTCGCCGATTTGGGTTCCCGACCCGATCGTGATGGCGGGCTTGGCGGAGGGGATGCCCGAATCCGTGCCGATTCCCGGAACCGTCACGATCGTCGTCGCCCTGGTGACGTGGGTGTGGTTCGCCCGCGTCGCTCGGGGGGAGGCTCTCTCGTTGCGCAACCAGGAGTACGTCAAAGCGGCGGAGAGCTTCGGGGCGAGCAACGGGACGATCCTGCGGAAACACGTCCTCCCGAACAGCCTCACGCCGATCATCGTGTTGGCGACGATCCAGGTCGCGGTCATCATCCTGCTCGAGGCGTCGCTGGCGTATCTTGGCTTCTCGGGGACGACGCTGTCGTGGGGCTACGAGATCGAGCGCGGCCAGGATCTGCTCCGGACCCGACCGTGGATCTCGGCGCTGCCGGGGATCGGCATCATGCTCGCCGTCATCGGCGTGAACCTGCTCGGCGACTGGCTCCGGGACGCCCTGGACCCGAACATGGAAGGGGGGAAGCGGGGTGCCTGAGGTGAGCGACCCGTTACTCCGGATCGAGGGGCTTTCGACGCGGTTTTTCACCGACGAGGGACAGGTAAACGCCGTCTCGGACGTGGACATCGAGATTCGGTCGGGCGAGACGTTCGGGGTCGTCGGCGAATCGGGCTCCGGAAAGAGCGTCGCGGCGCTATCGATCGTCGGGTTGATCGAATCGCCCGGCGAAATCGCGGCCGGTTCGATCGAGTACCGGAATGCCGACCTCGCCGACGCGGTGGGCGGGGACCACCCGGGCGCCGTCGACGGGGAGTTCGTCGACCTGCTGGCCGTCCCGGACAGTGTCCGCCGATCGCTCCGAGGGACCTCGTTCGGGACGATTTTTCAGGACCCCGAGAGCAGTTTCAACCCGACGCTGACGGTCGGCGAGCAGATCGCCGAAGCGGTCGAAGTCCAGCGGCGCGCGAGTTCGAACCCGCGTTCGACCCGCTCGCGAACTCAGGGGTACGGCTTCGGATCGTTCGTCCTCGACTCGATCGTGCCGAAGCGTGATTTCGTCGGCGAGGCGTCTATGGCGGAAGCGGTCGAACTGCTCGAAACTGTCGGCATCCCGGATCCGGCCGAACGGGCCGAAGAGTACCCCCACCAGTTCTCCGGCGGGATGCTCCAGCGGGCGATGATCGCCCAGGCACTCGCGGGCGAACCGGACGTGCTCGTCGCCGACGAGCCGACGACCGCCCTGGACGTGACGATCCAGGCACAGGTGCTCGACCTCCTGGAGGAGTTAGCCGAGGAAATCGGGATGACCACGCTCCTCATCACTCACAACCTCGGCGTCGTCGCCCGGATGTGCGACCGCGTCGGCGTGATGTACGCCGGTGAAATCGTCGAGCGCGGGACGCTGGCCGACGTGTTCGACGATCCGGTACATCCCTACACGACGGGGCTTTTGGGATCGATCCCGGATCTCGATGGGGCGGGTGAGCGTCTCAGTCCGATCGCGGGCAACGTCCCGAGCCTGATCGATTCGCGGATGGACGACCGGTGTTACTTCGCCGACCGGTGCCCGAAGGCGATGGAGGAGTGTCTGCGGAAACCGCCGGAGTTCGCCGTCGACGGCGAACACGCGACGACGTGTTATCTCGCCGACCACGAGTACGATCCCGAATCGGCGCTTCCGGAGGGGTACTTCGATGCGTAGTGCGGACGACGCCGGCGGCGGAACCGATCGCGAAAAAGCCGACAGCGAAACCGGGACGCCGCTCGTCAGGGTCCGTAACCTTCGGAAGCATTTCGATACGGAGACGGCGCTTCTCGACCGGTTGTTCGGGGATCCCGCGGCTCCGGTTCGGGCGGTCGATGGGATCGGCTTCGACATCCGGGCGGGCGAGACCCTCGGCCTCGTCGGCGAGTCGGGGTGTGGAAAGTCGACCGCCGGCGAGACGATACTCCAGTTGCTCGAACCGACCGGAGGGACCGTCGAGTACGACGGCGAGGACATCGTCGGCCGCGACGACCTTTTTTCGTTCCGGCGGCGGGCGGGCATCGTCTTTCAGGACCCCTTTTCCAGCCTGGATCCACGGCTGACGATCGGCGAATCGATCAGCCAGCCGCTCGATATCCACGGGTGGCCCTGGCCCGAGGACGGGGTCGAAACGGCGGCGGAGCTGGGAGCCGAGGGGATCGACGCGGCAGTCTCTGTCGCCGACGACGTCCACCGTGTCGACGGTGTCGAACCGGAGGGCGGCGTCGCGACGGTCGACGTCTC
>LFFM01003077.1_pt1 | contig 10655 bp, 8 predicted proteins | sample 643131 | NCBI WGS metagenome assembly LFFM01 (sample SAMN03777445, study PRJNA286221) | soda lake metagenome | biome: soda lake; feature: Kulunda steppe; material: water; isolation source: sample Tc-Br brine of Tanatar trona crystallizer | place: Russia: Kulunda steppe | collected 2011-07 | reverse complement strand
TCGTCGCCGTCGCCATCATCGTCGCCGTCGAAGTCGTCGACGTCGTCGTCACCACGGTCGGAATCCGCCGACTCCGAGACGAGGAACGCCTCGGCGATGGCGTCGCGGACCGTTCCCTCGCCGACGCCGATCCGCATCTCGCCGAGCACGAGCCGCGAGAGGAACCTCGCCTCCGCCGGCGTCGACCGATTGTAGAGTCCGAACAGGGAGTCTATCTTCCGGGATTCGCTGCCGACCCCCTCGACGGCTGCGAGTTTCCGGAGGGTTTCGTCGACCTCTCGAACGGTGAGTCCGACCATGCCGTCGCCGAACGCCGCGAGTCCGCGTTGACCGCCGAACCCGTAGCTCGCGGCGACGGCGCCGATCTCCCCGCGCTCCGCGAGCCGTGACTCGACGTCCTCACGGGTCACGTTGGGGCCGGCCGCCCGGGCGATCGCCTCGTGGCAAGTCGCGGGGCCGACGTCGAGCGTCCGCACGTCGTGGGCGGGAAAGACGCGTCCGAGAAGAAATCGGGTGATCGGCTCCAGTTCGTCCTCCGCGGCGGCCGCCGACAGTACGTCCGCGACCCGCGCGGTCGTCTCGAGGTCCCCGGACTCGGCGGCCACGTGGTCGGCCCGGTCGGCGAACGCCGCGAACTTCATACCGGCGGTGGGAAACCTGCGCCCAAAAACGCGCCGATGTGTGTCCGCGGCCGTCGGAGCGGGACGCGCGAGACACCGACTCGAGCGATGCGAATCGCTGACGAACCGCCGCGTCGTCGCCGCCCTTTTTAATAACGGCACCCGTCGACCACTGCATGAGCATCGATGCGGGTCCCGCGGACGGCGTTCGCGAGGCTCTGGAGGTCGACCTCGACGAGTTCGCCTCGCGGGCGGCCGAGGAGGCGGAGGTCGTCAAGGAGGGATTGCGACACGGGGCGTTCGACAACCACCAGTCGATCGTCGGGTTCGAGTACGAGTTCTACGCGGTCGCCGACGGCCGCTGGAGCGAGGAGTCGCGAGCCGGCGAGTACGCGCTAATGCGCGTCCCGCGCCGGCTGCTGGAGATGATGGGTTTCGAGAAGGAACTCGGGCTCCACAACGCGGAGATGTCGACGAGCCCGCAGCCGCTCTCGAACCACGGGCTTCGCGCCCAGCTCGCGGAGGTGCGTGCGCGGCTGGCCGCCGCGAGCGACTGTGCCCGCGTGGAGGGTATGCGGCTCGTCTCCGACGGGATCTGGACGGTGCCGCCGGCCGGCGAAACCGCGCGGGAATACCTGACTGACAGCGTCGACGTCGACGGGATCACGGTCGCCGCGAACATGAGCAACGCCGTCCGGTACCATGCGATGGCGAACACGGAGACGGGGGGCTCCGGCCGAGTGAAGCTCGAAGCCCCCGGCGTCTCGATGGCCGCGGACACGGTGATGCCGGAGAGCCTCATCACGTCGATCCAGCCGCACTACCAGACCGCACAGGCGGAGTCGCTGCCGACGTACCTCCGATACGCGCTCCGGGTCGCCGGCCCGCTGCTCGCGCTCGGCGTCAACTCCCCGTTCTTCCCGCCGGACCTCTACGACGCGGACTGGGACGGCGAGCGAATCCTCGCCGAGGGAGCCCACGGCAACCGGATCCACGTCTTCGAGTCCGTTCTCAACGCCCGCACCGACGCCGATAAGGTTCGATTCCCGCGTGACTTCCACGACGTCGAGGAGGCGGTCGACCGGATCGCCGGCGACGAGACCATCGTTCCCATGCCGGACCCCGGCGGAGAGGACCGATTCGACGACGCATTCGCGGCCTTCCGCACCAAACACGGCACCTACTGGCGATGGGTCCGACCGGTGTTCGAGGGCGCGAGCCGGTCGAGCGCCAACGCCCGCATCGAGTTCCGGCCGATCGCCGCCCAGCCGACGGTCCGCGACTCGATCGCCTTTCAGGCGGCCTTCGCGGGGCTGATGGAGGCGCTCCCGCGCACCGAACATCCGGTCTTCGGGCAGAACTGGGCGGTCGCCCGCGATAACTTCTATGCCGCCGTCGCCGACGGCCTCGACGCCGATCTGGAGTGGGTCGCTCACGACGGCGAGCGGACCCGCGACCTCGATCGGATCTACGACGACCTGCTCGATCACGCCGCCGCCGGGCTCGAGGCGTCGGGGTGCTCGGAGGCGGAGGCGGCCTCCTGGCTCGCACCGTTGCGCTGGCGGGTCGACAATCGCGTCACGCCGGCGAGCTGGAAGCGTGATCGCGTCCGATCCCGGCTCGCCGCCGGTGAGCCGTTCGCCGATGCCGTCCACGAGGTCCAACGTGAGTACGTCCGCGCGCAAGCGGGGACGCTGATCGAGGGCGGGTTCTCGGAGTGGTGAGTTAGCGGGGTCGGTCCTCCTGGCGGTGGAGTCGGGCGGATCACCGCTCCATTCGAGCGACGGCGAGGAACGTCTCCGGGCGGTCGTCCGCGCGGACGACCTCGAACCCGGCCGCCTCGAACTGCTCGACCGCATCGTCGATCCCGAAGCGTTCGTCCCGCGGCGGGCCGGCCTCCCCCTCCCCGTCGGCGGACCAGTCGAGCGTCACGAGAACGCCACCAGGGCGGAGCACGCGGGCGACCTCCGCGAGCGACGCCTCGCTCGCGAACTCGTGATACGTCATCGTCGAGAACGCGCCGTCGAGCTCGTCGGTCGCGAACGGCAGGTCCGCGACGTCGCTGGTGACGAGTTCGACGCCGTCCGGGACCCCCTTCTCCCGATAGAGGTCGTGCATCTCCGCCTGGAGGTCCACGGCGTACAGCGTCCGGGCGTAGGGGGCGACTTCGTCGGTGTAGAACCCCGTTCCGCTGCCGAGGTCGGCGATGACGCCGTCACGAACCGGCGCGAGGGCGTCGAGCAGCTCCTCCCGGGAACAGAACCGATACCGACGGCCCGCGTCCTCCAGCTTCCCGGCTCGCTCGGGGTCGAACGTATGGAATCCCATGGCGGAGCTACTCGACCGACCGCGAAAAGTCTCCGGGTGCCGGAGGACTCGGGGCAGGTCGGGAGCGACTCAGGGCTCAGCCATCAGCGCCTCGGCGGCGGCGTCGACTTCCGCCTCCGTCGACACCGCGTGGATCGAGACGCGAACGGCCTCGGGATACGGCAGCGACCGGATCACGATCCGCTCGTCACCGAGCCGCTCGACGGTCGCCTCGGGGTCCTCGCAGGCGACCGTGACGAGCCCGGACTCGAACCGCTCGGGACTCAGCAGTCTGTCGTCGTCGATCCGAGTCTTAAACCGATCGGTGAGCACCTCGATCCGCGACTCGATCGCGTCGAGCCCCACCGCCTCGATCGCGTCGAGGGCCTCGAGCAGCCCCGCATGCGGTGCGGGCGAGGTGGTTCCCACTTCAAACCGTTTCGCGCCCGGCGCGTACTCGATCTCCGCGCCGTTCGGATCCGTCACGCCGCGATAGCCGACCGTCGTCGGCTCCAACTCGGCAGCGGCCCCCCGGTCGACGTACAGGAAGCCGGAGCCCCATGGTCCCAGCGGCCACTTGTGTCCGGCGGCGGCGACCGCGTCCGCCCCCCACTCGGTCACGTCCATCGGAAGGTGCCCCGGAACCTGCACGGCGTCGACCAGCGTGAACGCGCCCGCGTCGGCGGCGACGTCGACGAGCTCGGCGGTCGGGAGGACGGTTCCGTGTGACCAGGTGAGCGCGCTGAAACAGACGAGTCGGGCGTCGGCGACCGCGTCCACGTAGTCGTCGCGGTCGATCCGGCCGTCCTCCGTTTCGAGGACGCGAACCTCGACGCCCTCGCGTTCGAGTCGCTGCCACGGCAGGACGCCGGCGGGATGTTCCAGATCCGTCCGGACGACGACGTCACCCGGGCGCCAGTCGATCGCGGTCGCGATCCGGTTGATCCCGTCGGTCGTGCTCTCGGTGAGCGCGATCTCCTCGGGGTCGGCACCCACGAAGTCGGCGATCCGCGCACGTGCCTCGTCGTAAAAGCCGAACGCGACCCCGTACGGGTCCTTCCGTCCGGAGTCGTACTCGTGGTCGGTCAACATCCCCGAGGCGGCGTCGACGACCCGCCGCGGGCTCGGTCCGTGTGCGCCGAAATTGAGGTACGTCGTTCCCGCGAATGCCGGAACGTCCGCACGGAGATCGAGTGGGTCCATACCGATATCGGCCGGGCGTGGCCCATAAACGTCCCGGCGTCGGCCGTCGGTTCCGGAAGGAGCATCGGCTTTCGTGGTGACGAGATTTGTCCGGATCCGTCTCAAGGACCGATCCATGGAGACGCCCTCCACGGTCCGACTGTTCGGCTACTGCGCCGTCGCCGCCGTCATCGGGGTTCCGCTCGCGGTCGCGCTTGCACTCGATAGCAACCCTGGCGGACTGCTGCTGCTCGTTCCGATCGCCATCCTGGCCGTGTTCATGTTCGCGGACGGCTACCTGTCCGCGACGGGCGAAGCCGAGCAGTCCGGCGATCGCCCCGACCCGTGAATCGGTGGATCGAACTTATACTCGGCTCGAATTTTCCGTAACTCATCGCCGATCCCGGTGCGGTCGGGGTGACCGAACCTCGATCCGGTCTCCCGCGAGCCCGCCGATGCGTGTCGTCTTCGATCGTCCTCGCGTCGGCTACGCCTCGAAGGGATTCGTCACTTCGATCGTCTCCTCGCGGTCGGGACCGACGCCGACGGCGTAGACGGGCGTGTCGACCTCCTCGGCGAGGAACGCGAGGTACTCGCGTGCCGGCTCCGGCAGGGCCTCGTAGCCCTCGGCGGCGACCGCCGTCCAGTCGACCCCGCTCCAGGTCTTGACCTCGCGGTAGATCGGCTCACACCGTTCCCATCGTTCCGTCGAGGTCGGTACCGTGTCGATCACCTCACCGTCGAGCTCGTAGGCCGTGCAGACCTTGAGCTCGTCGAGGCCCGCGAGCACGTCGACGTGGTTCACCGCGAGTCCCGTGAAGCCGGAGACGCGCGCGGCGTGTCGCACCATCGGGAGGTCGAGCCAGCCGATCCGCCGGGGGCGACCCGTCACGGTGCCGAACTCGCCGCCCTTCTCGCGTATCTCGCTCGCGAGCGCCTCCTCGTCGGCGTCGCCGTCGAGCTCCGTCGGCAGCGGGCCGGAGCCGACACGCGAGAGGTACGCCTTCACGATGCCGACGACCTCGCCGGACCCGACGGTGGTGACGCCGACGCCCGAGCCGACCGCGGCGGCACCCGCCGTCGGATTCGAGGAGGTGACGAACGGGTAGTTGCCGTGGTCGACGTCGATGTGGGTTCCCTGTGCGCCCTCGAACATGATCCGGTCGCCCGCCTCCGCACGCCGGTGGAGGTAGTCGGAGCAGTTGACCGTCATCCCCTCGTCGGCGAGTCGCTCGCCGACGGCCGCGAACTCCTCGTGAAGCGCGTCGACGTCGAAGGCGTTCCCGTGGTCCGTCTCGTCGATCGCCAGCCCGTAGACGTCCTCGACGAGCGCGCGCTTCCGTGGGACCGCGTATTCGAGCTTCCCGCGGAGCACGTCGGGATCGAGCAGGTCCGCGACGCGAACGCCCCGGCGGCCGGCCTTGTCCTCGTAGGTCGGCCCGATGCCGCGGCCGGTGGTTCCGACCTCCTCTCCGGCGTCGTCGTCGGCTTTGACCTCCTCCTCGATGCCGTCGAGCACGCGATGATACGGGAGAATGACGTGCGCCCTGCGAGCGACGCGAACGTCCGGATCGAGCCCCCGCTCGCGGAGCGTGTCGATCTCGTCGAACAGCGTGCGCGGGTTGACCACGCAGCCGTTGCCCAGGATCCCGACCTTGCCCCGAACGGCGCCGCTCGGTACCAAAGAGAGCTTGTACTCGTCGCCGCCCTCGACGACGGTGTGGCCGGCGTTATCGCCGCCCTGATAACGGACTACGACGTCCGCGTCCCCTCCCCACCGGTCGACGAGCGCTCCCTTGCCCTCGTCTCCCAGTTGGGAGCCGACGATGGTGACAGTCATACCGCTATTTCGTTCCGAGCGGGAGGTAAAACCGATTACGGTCCGCGGGCGCCGCGAAGGCACGGTCGTGGATCATCCGTGATCGGTTCCCCGATCGACGTGATCGTCCGAGGGCGTTCACCCGGCCGTCCAGCGGTCGGTTCCGATCCGAACCGTTAACTACTGCCATGACAAACGATCGGATCGAGCGTCGCGCCGCCGGCCGGGACAGGAACTTTTAAAGGGCGTCATGACAAGTTAACATGTGGCATGATAGATCGACTTGAGAAAGAGGTAGACATGTTGGAACGGCATCTTCAGGTCCTGAAGATGGTCATCGAGAACGAACCGATCGGCATCGTAAAGATGTCGAACGAGACCGGCTATCCCCATCATAAGGTCCGGTACTCCCTGCGCGTCCTCGAGGAGGAGAACCTCATCGAGCCGTCGAGCCAGGGCGCGATCACGACGGAGCGAACCCACGAGTTCGTCGACGAGCTCGACGAGAAGCTCGACGAGACGATCGACAAGCTGGGCACCATGCGGATCGACGACGCCGCGGAAGTCGAGAGCTAACGTTCGAGCAGACACGCCGCACCCCGTGATCACGCGCTGAACTTCGAGGCCCGTATTGGTCCTTCGAGTCCGCGTACCGAGCCGCACGAACTCGCTCTCGTCCGATGGACGCGTCCGCCAGTGTTTTCTTCACCGTCCCGACGGCGACGACGAACCCGTCAGGACGGCAACGACGAACCCGTCAGAACGGCAACGACGAGTGCGTCGACGATGTAACGACGTCGAGCGCGACGATCCGAGAACGCGTCGGTCACCGGAAGCCGGTGTGCCGGGATTACAGATCGGGAACGGTCAGGTGGAAGCCGCCGTCGCGTGATTCGACGAGACAGAGGTGATAACCCTCCTTGCGGGAGATCTTGACGAAGCTCTTGCGTTTCGACCGGCTGAAGAGGCCGCCGCCGACCGCGTCGCCCGCGGCCTCCAGCGCGTCCGGCTCGAAGAAGCTCGCGGTGACGGCGAACGCGGCGGCGAACGGTCCGTTCGACTGGGCGACGTCGCTTCCGCTTGCCACGAGCGAATCCAGCGTGCCGCCGACGGTAGGGTCACGGCTGGCGTTGAGGTCCGCGATGAAAAGCGGGTTGCCCATGCGGTCGCGTAAGACGAGGTCGAAGGCTCGCTGCTCGCGGTGTTCCTCGCCGTTCTCGCGGGTGACGATGGAGACCGATCCGCCGATCTCCGCGCGGTCGACCTTCGGCAACGCCTCGTAGAGCTCCCGAAGCGAGCTCTCGTTGTCGGTGTCGCGTATCTCGAAGGTGAGGTCCTCGACGAGCCAGCGGACGAATCCGTACTCCATCGTCCCCTCGAGGAACTCCCTGAACGGCAGCCCGTCGACGACGGCGTTCTCGCTCTCGAACCCCGTGTGGTGTTCGATCCGGAGGTTTTCACGGAGCGCATCGCGGTCGACGCTCCCGTCGTGGACGTCCTCCAGCGTTGCGCCACCTTTCGATCCGTATCTGACGAACAGGTTCGTCTCGTTTCGGGCTCGCTCGGCGGAAACCGTTCGTTCGGTATCGGGCAGCTCCTCGCGTGCTTGGGAGAGCTCCTCACGCAGTCGATCGCGCTCCGCCCGGAGATCCTCGAATTCGGCCTTGAGCCGTTCACACTCCTTCTCGAGCCGTTCGCGCTCCGCCTCGTGTTCGTCGCGTTCGGCCGCCAAGGCGTCACGCTCGGCGATCAGGTCCTCGCGTTCGCGCTCGGCCTCCTTGAGTGCCGACTCGAGTTCGGCCAGCCGTTCCCCGTGATCCGTCGACGGACCCGCTTCGGGGCGTTCGGCATTCTCGTCCGTCCGTTTGGAGACCGCCGCACGGCTCCGGCCGCCGGTCGTTCGTGGCTCGGGACCGGTTCCCGTTTGCGCGTCAGCTGAGGCACCCTGTTCGACACCCCCTCCGGTCCGCCCGGACGAGCCCGACCGTTGGGACGAGGCCGACGCACGGGTGCGTCGCGGGGTCTGACGGTCGTCGTGAGCGTCGTTTGCCGCGCGTTCGTCTCGCGGGGTCGACTCCTGCGGGTCGAGCGCCGGGATCGAGCGCGCCTCGCGCCACTCCTCCTCCTCGGAGAAGACGTCCTCGTTCGACCCGGCTGCAGCGCCTGCGTCACCGCCGGCGGCCGACCCCGATCCCGAGGCGTCCGTTCCCGAGGCTTCCGTCCCCGAGACTTCCGTTCCCGAGGCTTCCGTCCCCGAGACTTCCGTTCCCGAGGCATCCGTCCTCGAGGGGGCGGTCGTCGACGCATCCGCCCCCGTGGTGTCGGCTCCGGACGTGGGTTCGTTCCCGAGCGTCTCGCTCCGCCCGTCGGAGTCGGAACCGTGCGGCCCGTCGGCGTCACGGTGATCGTCGTCGTCGACAGCGTCGCCGTCGGCAGCGTCGTCGCTTTCGGCGTCGACGGTGGCCACCGCGTCACCCGTGTCGCCCGCGGCGGTCGAGCCGGGGTCGTAGCCCGGCGTCGGCTCGCTCGGATCGCTTCGGGCGGTCGGATCCTCCGCCTCGACCGCACCGGGCGCGTCGTGATCCGGTTCCCCCGTCGCCTCGGTGTCGTCGGACGTGGCCCCGGCGTCGTCGGCTTCCACCTCGTCGTCGGAGGGCGCCGCGTTGTCGCCGGCGGGTGCTACGTTGCCGTCGGTGGTTTCCACGTCGACGTCGGTCGGCTCGGGGATGTCCCTAACGTCGAGATCGACCTCGTAGACGGTGTAGATACCGACCTCGTCGTCCGCCAACTCGAAGGCGTCCTCGCCGGTCTCCACCCGCCTGGAGTTTCCGACGAACGCAACGGAGCGTGACTCGCCGCCGGTGTACGTCACGTAGTAGTCGCCGGAGAGTACGTTGTCGGCGAGCTCCACGTAGCCGGTGAATCCCCCCGCGGAGAGCTTTCGGTCCGCCTCGGAAAGCGGCGTGTCGTTCGTGTAGTACTGTGCACGCTGGGTGCCGCCCGCCTCCTGCATGGCGAACAACAGCGGTAGCGACTCGTCGGGAGCCCGATGCGCCGTGCCGGAGGCGTCGGCGAACTCGTCGAGGGAGGCGTCGGCCGTCCCGACGACCCGGCCGTTCAACAGGAAGAGCCAACCCGACCCGTCCGTCACCGCCCCCGAGAACCCCCGGTCCGCGAGCGCGCGGAGGCCGGAAAACCCGTCGGAAAAGCTCCGCGCGTCCCACTCGGTGACGTCTTCGATGCGCTGGGCGTCCATTTTGAGATCATCTCGCCGACAACGACGCAAATACTTTCCGGAGCGTAGGACGCTCGTCTGACGCGTCGACGTGGGTTCGTGGCGTCGGCGGGTGATACCTGGCCGGGCCCGAAGCGATCAGCGTCTCGCGTTTTCCACGGTCTCGATGGCCTCACGACCGAGCGTCACGACGTCGGCGTCGAGGTCGCTCCTGCGAAGGTCGCTGGACGTGTACCACGCCCAGTCGTCCGCGTCGGCCTCGTCCGGGCCGGCCGGCTCGATCCGCCGATGGGGGACCCACGCGTAATAGAGGTGATCGATGTGCTGGTGGCCCACCGAGCCGTCGGGGTGGACGTTGATGTCGTGAAGCATGAGGTGGGCGGGCTCCGGAAGGGACCGCCCGTTGGGCGCGTCGACGTCGGCGGTCTCCGCGACCAGCTCCGGGTCCAGCCCCGTCTCCTCGCGAACCTCCCGAATCGCCGCCTCGTGCGGGAGCTCGTCCCGGTCGATGTGGCCCCCCGGCGGGAGCCGGATCCCGAGGCGGCCGTGCTCGTGGAGGGCGGTCGCGCCGTCGTTGACGACGTAGGCCGTCGCGGTGAAGTGGCGGGTCGTCTCCATGCTCGGTGGTGGTCACTCCGCGGATTGAAGCTTGTCGTTCGGATCGGAAAGGAACGGCCGTCGAACCGGACGTTAGCTCACCGCCACGCCCTCGTCGGCCTCGAGGAGCTCGTGGTAGCGGTTACGGATGGTGACCTCGCTGATGTTCGCGACGTCGCTGACCTCGCTTTGGGTTACCTTCTCGTTGGTGAGCAGCGCGGCGGCGTAGACGGCGGCGGCCGCGAGTCCCACGGGCGACTTGCCGGAGTGGATCCCCTTCGACTTCGCCGTCTCGAGCAGCGCGCGGGCGCGGCGCTCGGCCTCGTCGGAGAGGCCGAGGTCGCTCGCGAACCGCGGCACGTAGCTTTCGGGATCGGCCGGCCGGATCTCCAGTTTCAGCTCGCGGACGACGTAGCGGTACGTCCGGGCGATCTCGTCCTTCTCGACGCGGGAGACGTTCGCGATCTCGTCGAGGCTCCGCGGCGTGCCCGCCTGTCTGGCGGCCGCGTACAGCGACGCGGTCGCGACGCCCTCGATGGACCGACCGGGAAGCAGGTCCTCGTCAAGCGCGCGTCGGTAGACGACGCTGGCCGTCTCACGGACGTTGTCGGGGAGCCCGAGAGCGCTGGCCATGCGGTCGATCTCGCCGAGCGCCTGCTTGAGGTTCCGCTCCTTCGAGTCTCGCGTGCGGAACCGCTCGTTCCACGTGCGCAGTCGCTGCATCTTCTCCCGCTGGCGGCTGGAGAGGGACTTCCCGTAGGCGTCCTTGTCCTGCCAGCCGATGTTCGTCGAGAGCCCCTTGTCGTGCATCATGTTCGTCGTGGGGGCCCCGACGCGACTCTTCGAGTCGCGTTCCGACGAATCGAACGCACGCCATTCGGGCCCACGGTCGATC
>LFFM01003075.1_pt1 | contig 10660 bp, 6 predicted proteins | sample 643131 | NCBI WGS metagenome assembly LFFM01 (sample SAMN03777445, study PRJNA286221) | soda lake metagenome | biome: soda lake; feature: Kulunda steppe; material: water; isolation source: sample Tc-Br brine of Tanatar trona crystallizer | place: Russia: Kulunda steppe | collected 2011-07 | reverse complement strand
CAAACTCTCCAGTTTGATATAGACGCCTGCTGCCCGCTCCACCCGAAGGTGGTGCAGACAACGATCGTCCTGTACAGTTTGGTCTCGGTGTTCGCTTTTGCCGACGACTAAAACGAATACAGAAGCCACCGGGCGGTCTATGTCAGACCGCACAAAACTTCTATATTCTTGCCGTCGGACCGCAATCGCCTGCCGGGAATCTGTCCTCCGGACTTAAAAGTTGCGTATTGCGGCGGTCGACCCACCTGCACAGTATTGCTCGTTTCGAAGCGGTTGTGCTTGTGACAAGACCGTCACTCCAACGTGTGGACTGAAGCGGTCCTGTCTGGATTCCTATGAACTTGTCAAAGATCCGCCGCAACAAGCGGCGTCTCGACGGCCCGTCTCATCTGAGCGGTTTCCGTCGAAGGGCGACGAACCCTAAGGCCGTCTACCCCGGTCGTCAAGGGTGTTTTTGAAAATCAGCCCTCGACGACCTGTCAGTACTTCGACGCGCTTTTATGTGGTCGGCGACCGCGTTGAGCAGTAGCCGGCCCGGCGTCGAAGGGCGACGGAATATAAGGCCGTCAACCCCGGCTGTCAAGGACTAATTATGAAATCCTGAGCAACCTCACCTCGAGTCATCGGTCTCCGATTGCCGTCGCTGCGGCCACCGGCTCCTCGTCGAGGGACGACAGGTTATAGAGGCAGACCGGCAGTCCGTCAAGTGGCCGGGACAAAAACAACCAACGAGGCGATCGAGGCCAGAATCTTTCGGTTCTGGCTACCGAAGTGGTGAACCACCAGACGGGAGCTGATAACCGATAATCACCTGAGGGACTGTTTCCAATACGATGAAAAAGCGGTTACTGTAAGGAATGCAGACATCGCCGGGGCATTGCCCCGACTGTACTTCTCCCACTCATTGAGGTGATCCCGTTGAGTCCGGGCGCTTCCCAAGACAATGATGACGATCACTTGCCGTCGCGGCTTCCGCGCCAGTGGCTGGAACAAACCTATGGGACCAGCCCGGTCTCGACGCTGGTGCTCGACGAGCAGTGCAACGTCGTGTTCATAAATGACGCAGCGCGACAGCTATTCGACGTCGAAGCGCCACCAGAGCCACAAGCCCTGGGCGATTTGAAGCTAAACGACCCTGGACACAACCGATTGTTATCGCTGATCGATACCGCGATTACATCGAAGGGTTTGGACCTACATTTCCGAAGCAGCGCGGAGCTTTGGCCGTCGACCTATGCCGACGTGGACTGCATGCCACTACCTGCCCCAGAGCCGATGGTATTGTGCCGAGTCCAGCGTCATGAACGCCCCGAAACGGATGGTCAAGACGGATTCTTCTCGACCCTCGCCGGTGCACTCGACCACCATCGGCGTCTCGACGACGCCGCCGGGCACCTGGCCGATCAAATTTACCGACATCTTCACCGTCCGGTCATTCTTGTCTGGTATAAAAACGGACGAAAATCGGCGACCTGGACGGCCGGTGAGGCAAAGCGATGTCATCAGATGGCCCACAGCACGCAGGCCCCGACGTCAGACACGGCGTCCTCGGTAACATGGATTGATGATAGGCCGGGGACGATCCGAATCTCGATGCGTCCGGCCGACAACATCACCGCGGTCCTCGAGATCGCCACCCGCAACCGCGGCCAAAAACAGGTGCAGCCCCCGTCATTCTGGAAGAATCTTCAGTCCAGCGCCGAAGCGATACTCCACAGTGCAACGATTCGCGAACGCAACCGACGCAAACGCCACCGGCTGCGGGCGGTCCTCGAAAAAATCCCGATGGCGGTCATTCTATTCGATCCGGACGGATGGGTGCTGGATATGAATTTCAGGGCTCGATTGCTCGTCGACCGGCCCGACTGGAACCATATCACCGAAGGAGATCCACCGTACACCGTGCGCGACGACGATAATGAGGAACTTCCCCGCGACCAGTGGCCTCTGACTCGGGCGGTCAACTCCGGCCAATTTTGTGAGGACGAGACCTACGTCCTCGATTTTGGTGACCGTCAACGCACCGTCTCGGTCACCATCATTCCAATCACTGACTCTCGCGGGCAACTCAGTTCCTATATGGCCACCGGTCGCGACGTTACGCAGCGCAGCGAACGGCAGCAACGCAAGGACGCATTTCTGTCCATCGCAAGCCACGAGTTGCGCGGCCCCCTTACTCCCCTCTCGGGACTTCTGCATCTGGCGGCGGAACAACAGCGAGTCGACGAGCCGGTCGACCCCGAACTCATCGACCGCGCCCGTGCCCAGGTCCGTCGTCTGGAACGGCTCATCGATGGACTCCTCGATCTGTCCCGAATTGAAACCGGTGCTCTGCCAATTCACCGCCAGCAACACTCATTGACGGACCTGGTCCGACGACAAATGAAGTGCTGGCTCGACGGCCAGTACGGCGATCGGATCGACATCGACTTGCCGACCCGACCACTACCAGTGGATCTCGACCCCGATCGCATCGAACAGGTCCTGACCAATATCCTCGACAATGCGATCCGACACGGACGCGACGACGGCGCTATCACGGTTGCGCTATCGGCCCGCAGTGGCGAAGCCGTATTGACCATCGAGGACGAAGGTGACGGAATTCCCAAGTCGATTCAGGACCGCATCTTCGACCGCTATTTCGTCGGCGGCGATCACTCGCAATCCGGCACTGGACTGGGGCTGTATGTGGCGCGTCAGATTATCGAGGAACACGACGGTCACATCTCAATCGAAAGTCGACGCGGCGCTCCAACGACAGTGACCATCGCATTTCCCCTCGGCGACGTCGAATCACCCTGAGCTCTGGTGTGCCACCGACCGACACCGGAAAGTGCGATATCGCCCGTCGAAAAACTGGCGTCGATTGCAGATACCGTCGACCCCTGTTAATTCTGATCGCATCGATGAGCACTCTTTGTTTGGATCCGAATTTTGATCGCATCGGCGCGGCCCGCGCATCATCCGGCCGTCAGCTCCCGATGCACAACGCGTAAACTGGAGACACGATGGGAGATCTCAGCCAGGCATGGCGCGCCTACCATCAAGGTGACCACCAACGGGCCGCCGAATTATTCGACCGCAGCTCCAATTCCCGGGCCATCGCCGGCAAGGCCGTTTCCCTGTCGGCAATGGGTCGTGGAGATGAGGCCATTACTCTGGTCGAACATCAGCTCCAATCGTCTCCATCGTCCTGGATGGAGGCCCTGGTCGCCGATATCAAAGGCCGTCAGGGATATCGCTCCAACGCTGAAGGCGTCCTCCGCCAAGTCATCGATCGCGAATCCGACACCGGGCTTTATCGATCCCTTCTGGGGGAGCAACTGATCCGCCAGGGCCAGTGGGAGAATGGAACCGATGAATTCGTCGCCGGTCTCGACACCGGCGACCCCCGGGCCGTTCAGCACGTACAGCGCGTCATCACCGACATGATCGACGCCGTCGCCGCCCGACGCATCCCTCAGCGCGACGCCGCCAAATTTATCAACCGCATCGATTACTCGGTGGCCAACAAAACCGACGAGATGTCCCAATTTTTTGCTGAAGCTCGGCGGACTCTCAACAGCAACCGCCGGATGGAGCGCGGTGATCTCGTCGAGCACTGGTCGATGACCCCCGACGGCGCCGCCCCGTCGACCTCTACGGCCTCGGCAACGCCCGACCGGCGGGCTCCTTCGAGGCGACAACCCTCACCGAGCTCATCGACGTCCTCCGATGCCACTTCATCGAACCCGGCCTCCCCTCCATCATCGGCAAAATCCCCGCCGAACTCGTCGTCTTCTTCGAGTTCGCCACCGGATCGCAAACAGCGAAAAGAGAGGATGCAGCAACAGCTCTCGGAGCGGCCGGAGGAGTCGCAACCGGAAGACGAACCGCTTATCGAGGCCAAACGCAAAGATATGGCCGCCGTCATGGAAAGCGAGCGCCAGCGCAACGAGGAGCTTCAGGAATTGACGGAGCCGGTCAAACCGCCGACCTGGCCGTCGGAACTCAAAGAGCCGATCGACAACATCGATGCCATCGGCTACTCCGCCAGCACCATCACCACCGGAAGTAATGACATCGAGACCGCCAACTTCCGGATCACCGGAGGCGATATCGGAGTCCAGATCACCCTGGAGCGCTGCATGCACAATATGGTGGCCGCAGCCCAGCGAACCAAGCCCACGACACTGCCCACAACCCTGGAGTCGATCCCGCGGCTGGAATTAAATTTACTCGATGACTTTCTCGACAATATGCCCCGACTCGGTGACATGTACACCGATGAGAACGAGGTCGACGATCCGCAATTGCTCGGTGTCGGCAAATTTATCGGGGAATGCATCGTCCAGTCCTACGGTGGCTCCTGGAACCACGAAACACCGGCCCACAAGTCGGTGATCCACCTCGGCGATCACGTTCTGGAGCCCATCGGGCTGGCCGCTGAATTCTTGGCCTCCGAGGACTTCGACGAGATTCGATTGCGACAGATTATCGACGAGGCCGATGCCGCCGTCGAAACCAGCACCGCACTCTCCACCTTTGCCACCTATGTCGATCCGACCTCCGGGCTCGGCGACGAAGCCCTGACCGCCAGTCTCGCCGAGTTGTGGGTAGGTTACCGATTTGTGATGGCTGATACATCGGTCCAGGATGTGGCAGACTCCATCGAAATCCTGCGCTCTACGGAACACCTCGCGGTCGCCACCATCGCTCCCGAGCATCTTCCGACGTTGAGCCGATCCGACGCTCCGGGCGCCACCGGTCAACAGCAGCGCGCCGCCATCGCCTATGTGCGAGACACCGGGGAGTTCCTGCTGTTGAGGAGTCGAAAGCACTTTACACGACTGCTCGAAATCTCCCCCCTCGAATTGAATCAGGATCATGCGCCGGAGATCGCCGACTGGGTCCAGCGCTGGTTTCGACCCGAATGGGAACTGATGGTCGATCGGGAGACAACCGATTACTGGCGAGAGCGCTACGAGACCGATAAGTTGAAGTCGCCATCCCTTCAGCACCGAGATGAGCAGTACGAATTGGTCCTCCACGCCCTGGACACTCAGCCTGCAGGCCGAAAAATCGTCATCACCCACCGTCCCTCGGCGACGGCCTCCTGGCAGATGACCATCGAATGATCACGGCGGTTGCATCGGGCGGCGGCCATCACCGCCCTGTTGCCACCCCCCCTATCAGGTCTTCCAGTCCTGCATCCGGGCTTCGATATCGCTTCGAAACTCTGCGGGACTCACGATTTCGACATCGGGAATCATGCCCAGCACAAAGGAGCGAAATTCCGGGCAGAGTCCGATATCAAAACGGACGCGAAGCCCGTCGTCGGTCTCCTCATTGGTCTGTGAGGGATGGACCCGATAGCGCCGCAGGTATTGCTCCCAGGATCCACGGACGATGAGTTCGACCTCCTGAGAATCATAATTGGTGGCAAAGATCCCGAAGGAATTGGAGAAATACTCGTCCTCTTGTTGCCGCGTCCCGTACTCAAACCAGTCTTCGATATCGCCGCGAACGACCTCCTGGATTGCCTGTCGGCGACTCGATTCCAAGTCCTGCTCATCGACGGCATCGCCGTCATCGCCATCGGAGCCATCAGAATCCCGGGGTTCGTCGAGTGATGACTTCTCCAGGCGGCGCTCGGTCAGGCGATCGACGAGGCTTCTTTGCTCGACGCGCTCGACGGCCTGGACTCCGGCGACATCGAAGAGCTTCTGCTTGCCGGTGTCGACGGCCTGCAACCAGAGGCGACTCTCGTACCAGATAAGACGGCGCGGAATCACCAGATATTCGCCGACTTCACCATCGGAGCGCTCGTAGGTCATCTCCACACCATTGCGAAGGCCGATGGCGTCGAGAAATTCCTCCAATGTCTCCAGCATCTGCTCTTCGTTGACGGGAAGCCAGGTCCGGCGAAGGACCAGCGCATTGGAGAGTCGATCGAGTCGCTCTTTATGCGCCGTTCCGACGCTTTGGCGCAACTGACTGACCAACTCGTCGATGCGCTCGCCGTAGGGCGTATGCTTGAAGACATCGAGCGCAATACCGCCGAGTTCGACGGCCGCTGCAATCCCTATCTGGCGCTCGATATCGTCGGCGCCGGGCATCTTCCAGACTTTGACACGCCCATCGCGATGAGTGGTCAGATCGTATAACTCCTCGAGCAATTTCAGATCCGCACGGGCCTGAGGATACTGGATGCCGAATTTCTCACTGACTTCGCGGATCTTGACCCCTTCCCCCCGTTGAAGTCGTTTTAGAATAGCGTGAGAACGGCGCGTCGCGGCGAATGTGTTGCGAGCAGACATCAATAACTCCTGGGTCGGGGACAACCGCGTTGGACTTACACGGTACGGTCGGTATTGTTCGTATTTCGGTTGTCTGGAACGGATGATTGTCCGGGCTCCCCAGGGGCCTGTCAAATCACCGCCCAGCGCCAATAGGGCGATGCTCAACGTTGGATCTGGCAGCGGTTATTCGGTGCGGCTTACGGCTTCTGTAACGCGTCGGGCCGTCGGGGGCTCGACAACTGCCAACACCTGGCAGACAACTCCACAGACTCCAAGGCAGCGGTGGCCGACGTCTCGATCGACCGCCCGAAGCCAATAACAGCCTTCAATCAACAGGGTATCCATCATCGCCTGGTGGCGTTGATAACCACGACGGTGTCGTAGTTCAAGCCATGGCGACGACAACAACAGCGAAGCAGACACCTGGTGATATCGACCGACCTTCTTCTACAGCGCAACCTCCAGCGCGCTGCGGTCGCCGGACTCAATGCTGGTCAGATAGCGCTGGACCTTCGGCAACAACTGATAGACGAAAAACGAGGCGGTGTGAATCTTATTTTCAAAGTACCGGACGTCTTCGTGCTGGTCGGCAAGCTCCGCACGGGCCTGGCGATCGTCGTCATCAATATCATGCTCGCTCCACAACTGCTCGAGCTCTGCACGGGCCGTCGTCGCCTGCTCGAGAAGAAGCCGCGCAGATTCGACGTGACCGAACATCCGCAAAAATGGCGTGGCGTGAAGCAGGGGCATCTCCGGATCCTCTTTGCCCTGTGCCTGAAATCCCAGTGCCGCCTGGCTCAGTGTATTTTTGGCTTCGTCGACCTCGGTTGCCAACTCACCGAATACCTCGTCTTCGGTCCATTTGCCCAGAAACTGCGAGGCATCGTGTACCCAATTCATAAACAGCGCCCCGCCATTGCGGCGCATCTTTCGTCCCAGCAAGTCCAGGGCCTGAATCCCGTTGGTCCCCTCGTAGATCGAGGCGATTTTGACATCTCGCATCTTCTGTTCGACGCCGTACTCCTTGATGTACCCGTAGCCTCCGTAGACCTGCATCGCCAATTCCGTCATCCGAAAGCCGATATCGGAACAAAACGCCTTGCAGACCGGTGTCAGAAGGTCGACGAGCCCCTGTGCGCGATCGGACTCCTCGCCGGAGCTGTAATTGGCGATATCGCTGATGTAGGCCGTATTGTACGACAGAGCTCGAATCGCCTCACCGTAGGCCTTCATGGTCATCAAGTTTCGACGCACGTCGGGGTGTTCGATAATCGGTACCGACTTCTTGTCGTCGCTGCGATCCGTGACTTTCGGTCCCTGTTGTCGCTCCCGGGCGTAGGCAAGTGCATCCTGAAAGGCGGCGTTCCCGAGCGCCACGCCCTGCAAACCGGTGACAATCCGGGCCTCATTCATCATCTGAAACATGTAGGTCAGTCCCTGGCACCGTTCACCGACGAGCCATCCACGACAGTCGCCGTCGTCTCCAAACGAAAGCGAACAGGTTGGCGAGGCATGAATGCCCATTTTTTCCTCGATGCCCGTAACCGTCACATCGTTGGGTTCGCCGGGCGCACCGTCGTCTCCTGCGCGGCGCTTGGGCACAATAAACAGGCTGAGGCCTTTGGTCCCCTCCGGATCTCCGTCGACACGGGCAAGCACGAGATGAACGATATTATCCGTCAACTGGTGATCGCCGGCGGAAATAAAAATCTTGTTGCCACTGACGTGAAAATAATCCTCGCCGTCCACCGGTTCGGCGGCCGTCGTCAACGCCCCGAGTGACGAGCCGGCCTGGGGTTCGGTCAGGCACATCGTTCCCGCCCACTGACCGGTAAACATCTTTTCGCAATACAGCTCGACATCCTCTTCAGTGCCGTACTCCTCGATCAGATGAGCGGCCGACGACGTCAGCCCTGGTGTGAACATGAATGAGCCATTGGCCCCGATAAACATCTCGATCAGCGCCACACCGAGTGCATGCGGCAATCCCATGCCGCCCAACTCCGGGTTGTGCACCGGAGAGAACAATCCCATTTCGCAAAACTCCTCGTGGAGTTCTTCATAGCACTGCGGAACCTGGACCTCACCATCTTCCAGCCGGCATCCCTCGGCATCGGCCTCTTGAGAATGGGGCGCGAGCCGTTCTTCGGCGAATCGCTGGGCATTGTCGAAAATGATCTCCAGCGTCTGTCGATCAAAATCCGCGTAGCGAGGCAACTCCAGCAACTCCTCGATTTGAAGATGGTTGTATAGCGAAAAGTCGACGTCGCGGCGATCGAAGCGAAATTTACTCATCCGAATCGTCCTATAAGTCAAAAGTCGTGGTTGTGGGCTGCCGGTCCAGTGCAGCGTGCAAATAAACGGTCTCGCCCGTGACTGAATCAGCGTTCATTGTGTACACCGCCCTCCAGAGTTCAAGGTCGGTCGCCCACTTCCTCGTCGCAACGGCGTAATTCCCTCACGCGTCGTCAACAGCGTATATCACGGTTGACACTCCGGAGTCGCCTCGGTACACCCGTTTGGTCAGAAACTGGTTGGTGCCGCAGGCGCACCGACATCCACGGAGGTTCCATGATACTGGTGGTCTTGACACTTATCCTGATTCTGGTGGGAATCGTCTCCTACTTTGTAGGCGCGATCAAACTCGCCAAGTACGGGTTTCGCATCAGCAACGCGGTGGGCTGGGCGGTCATCTTATTTCCGCCCTACACGTTCTACTTCGCGTTCAAGAAACTCGAGGTCGACGGAAAAGAATTTCCGACAGCAATGTGCTGCTTCGGGATTGTTTTGACTGCATTGCTCACTGCGATTTTCTGGCAACCGCTGTCGATGACGGTCCAGGGCAACCTCGAGGAGGTCGACGAAATGATGACCGCCGAGACCGCCCCGGCAGAGATGACCGTCGAGGAAGTCGCCGAAGCCGTCGCCGATGATGACCAAGACGTCCTCGACGAAGTCGACGACGATGTCCTCGAAGAAGCCGAAGAACTCGAGGAAGATATGGACGAGGAAGACGACGAAAGCGAAGCCGAAGAAGAAGACGACGACGGCGAGAACGGTGATGACGAAGAGGACGACGACGAAGAAGACGATGACTGATTGAATCTCGTCGAAGAACTTCAGAGCGCGCCCGTCAATATCGAAATTGGCGGGCGCGTTGTCGCTTCTTGGCCTATGAACTCCGCTCTTGATGTTCATACACCAGTCGCAAGCCTTGAAGCGTCAATCGTTCATCGACGGTATCGATAATGTCGGCTTCATCGGCGAAAAACTCCGCCAACCCTCCGGTGGCGATCACCGCTGCTGTCCCACCTAACTCCTCTTTCATTCGCCGGACGACCTCCCGAATCTGGCCGATGTATCCGTACAGTAGACCGGATTGAATGGACTCCACGGTATTGCGCCCGATGACCTTCGGTGGCTTCGCAAGTTCAACGCGGGGAAGTTTACTGGCTGCGCTAAACAGGCTCTCGCTGGAGATCGTGATTCCCGGGCAGATGGTCCCCCCCATATACTCGCCGTCTTCGGAGATCGCATCGAAGGTCGTCGCCGTACCAAAGTCGACGACGATCAGCGCCGTCTCGAATCGCTCCCAGGCCGCCACGGCATTGACCAGCCTGTCGGCACCAACTGCCGATGGATTGTCGTACAAAATGGGCATTCCGGCATCGATGTCCTTGCCAACGACGAAGGGATCGCAGGCAAAATAGGTGCCGATCATCTCCACGAGCAACCCCTCCATTGGCGGAACAACGCAGCTGATAATGGCACTTTTGACGTCGCCCGCATCCAGTCCCGAAAGCTCGAAGAGTTGTCGAAGAAAAATCCCGTGCTCATCTGACGTCCGCCCGTGATGGGTTTGCAGTCGCCAGTGGCGAATCAACTCGTCGCCATCATAGACGCCGAGTACGGTATTGGTATTTCCGACGTCGATAACCAGTAGCATTACTCACTCCGTGGCATTCATGAGGGACCGTTTGTGATCCAATGAGACCGCCACGGTTTCAGATCCGAACGGTAGTTGTCCAGCGCGCTCGTGCGCTCGCACACGGAGACTGGACGCGCGGTGCCGCGGCGGATTTCGAATGAAATCGTCACCTGAATCGATGCAATTGCGCAGACGCACGGGTGCGCCCCGAATCCGGCGGTGTCAAAATTTCGCGGGAACATCAACGAATTCGTTCTATTCGGCCCCTCCGGCCTCCGCCCCATCCTGTTTCGGGGCGACTTGTTGAATTGTCGGGACCTGGCGCGCCTTCGGATGACCGCTGTCCTCGGGATGTATTCCGTCGAGTCGAGACTGTCCTTGTTCGACCCTGTGTTGCCGACCCGATGGGGGTCGTCGTCTCATCTGATTACCCCTGTGAAGGGGCGGGTTT
>LFFM01003074.1_pt1 | contig 10662 bp, 11 predicted proteins | sample 643131 | NCBI WGS metagenome assembly LFFM01 (sample SAMN03777445, study PRJNA286221) | soda lake metagenome | biome: soda lake; feature: Kulunda steppe; material: water; isolation source: sample Tc-Br brine of Tanatar trona crystallizer | place: Russia: Kulunda steppe | collected 2011-07 | reverse complement strand
CGGACGCCGCAGGCCGAACGCGAGCTGGTTCCGGGGGCGCGCGTCGTCACCGGGATCACCGTCGAGGAGGAGCTGATCGCGGACGCCGACCGGCTGGAGCTGTTCGCGTGTACCTTCGCCGGTACCGACCACGTTCCCGTCGACGCGCTGACCGACCACGGGGTGACCGTCACCAACGCGGGCGGCATCCACGCGCCCGGCATCGCCGAACAGTCGATCGCCAACATGTTGGTCTTCGCCCGCCGGCTCCACGAGGGCTGGCGGCGCAAGTCGAACGCCGAGTGGCGCCACTTCCAGTCGTACGAGTTCACCGACAGCACGGTCACGGTGATCGGGCTCGGCTCCATCGGTCAGGAGATCGTCAAGCGGCTGCAGGGCTTCGAGGTCGACACGATCGGCGTCAGGTACACCCCCTCGAAGGGCGGTCCGACCGACGAAGTGGTCGGCTTCGAGACGGACGCGATCCACGACGCGCTTTCCCGGAGCGACTACGTCGTGGTCGCCTGCCCGCTGAACGACCTCACCCGCGGGCTGATCGGCGAGGACGAGCTGGCGACCCTCCCCCCGCACGGCGTCGTCGTCAACGCCGCCCGCGGCGGGATCGTCGACACCGACGCGCTCGTCTCGGCGCTCCGATCCAGCGGGCTTCGTGGCGCCGCGCTGGACGTGACCGATCCCGAGCCGCTCCCCGCGGACCACCCGCTGTGGGACCTCGAGAACTGCCTCATCACCCCCCACACCGGCGGGCACACCCCGAAACACTGGGATCGACTCGCTGACATCGTCGTCGACAACGTCGCGGCGCTGGAGTCCGGCGGGGAGCTCCGCAACCTGGTCGCGAACGCGACGAAATAGCCGACGCGGGCAAGAACGGCCACGCTGCATGCGTTTTCCGACCGGGGACGGCGACGTCACGCGTGATTCCGGACTCGGAGCCGGCACAAAGCATATGTTTAATATCTCAACGAGCATATAACAGTCGGTGAATCAAGGATGGCAAGAGACGCATCGTCGCCGGTGGAGGAGATCGCCGCGGAGCCCGAGTCGCTCGACGCCGAACCGATCGAGGTGGAGACGACCCCGGAGGCGTCCGCGGAGAGTGGAACCGGGATCGAACCGAACGTGGCGGGCGCGTTGAGCTATCTGCTCGGGCCGCTGACGGGGATCCTGTTCTACGTGCTGGAGCCCGAGGACGCCTTCGTCCGATTCCACGCCGCACAGAGCACCATCGTCTTCGGCGGACTCTTCGTCGTCTCGATGGTGCTCTCGATCGCGTTGACCGCTCTGGCCTTCGTTCCCGTCGTCGGCTGGATCGCCGCCGCCGTGCTCGGCGTCGCCAGCCTCGCCATCGGACCGATCGCGCTCGTCGCATGGGCCTTCCTGATGTACAAGGCCTACGTCGGCGACGAGTACGAAGTCCCGCTCGTCGCGCCGTACGCTCGGAAGTACGGCGCGGTCGAGTGAGCGGCGCGGTTCGAGCGAACGAACGCTCCGCAGACCCCCCTCAGAATCGGTACGGTCGAGCTCCGTTTTGTACGTGCTTTTATATCGCGTTTTGCCTTTTAATCCTCAGTTTCATACTGCGAGCCGGACAAACCGGCCGCCGTCGAATCGGTCGTCCTCGATCAACCCCGTCGAATCAGTCGTCCTCGATCAACCCCGTCGAATCAGTCGTCCTCGATCAACCCCGTCGACCCGTCACTCTCGACGACGATCACCGGCACCGCGGCGTCATCGACGACGGCGTCGGTCGTGCAGCCGAAGACGAATCGGCCGATCGTGCCGGTGGTCGGCGCGCCGACGATCACGACGTCGTAGTACGCGGACTGCTCGACGATCGCGTCGGCCGGCGTGTAGCTCTCGACGAGCCACCGATCGGCCCGCTCGAATCCGTCGAGTCGGTCCGCTGCGGCGTCGAGCAGCCGATCCCCTTCCGCATGCTTCGTTTCGGCCTCGGGGTCGGACGCCGTCACGGCCGCGGAAGCGACGTGGAACAGATCGATCCACGCGTCCGCCTCCTCGGCGAGCGTCCTCGCGAAGTCGACGGTCGCCCCCGAGTGCGGCCCGCCGCCGACCCCGACTAACACGGAGGAGACCGTGCCGTTGCGTCCCGCAACGTCATCGGCGTTGAGCGTTGCTCCGGCGACCGACTCCGTCGTCGACGCCAACTCGCCGATGGTCGAACTCGACAGGTCGAAGCGACGGACGCCGGCGTCGATTGACCCTTTTCGCCCGGTCGGCTCGGAGGGCTCGGCGTCGCTTCCGTCCATACGGATCGGTCCGGTGGACCATCCGTATATAGTGATCGATCCTCGTAAATACGCCGTTTCTCGGGCACACACGGTCGTCATCCCGCGCCGTTTATCTCCTCGACCGTCCGAGAAACCGCCGTGGAGCTTCACGTCCGGTACGAGGGCGACGACGACCCCGACAAGTGCACCGCCCGCAAGCTCGCGCGGTTCGACCTCGCCGAGCTTCATCGGTCGGATCGGGCGACGCCGTACGGCGTCGTGTTAAATCCACACGCGGAGCGGGCGCTCTCGCCGGCCGACGCCGACCTCGCCCGCGAGGAGGCGCTCGTCGCGCTCGACTGCTCGTGGGAGTCGGCCGGCGAGAAGCGGTTCTCGCTGCCCGGCGAGCATCGCGCGCTGCCCTACCTCGTCGCGGGCAACCCCGTCAACTTCGGCCGCCCCATGCGGCTGACGACGGTCGAGGCGTTCGCGGCCGCCTCGTGGATCCTCGGCGAGCCCGACGTCGCCGAGCGGATCCTCTCGAAGTTCACCTGGGGCGAGACGTTCCTCGAACTCAACGCCGAGCCGCTCCGGCGGTATGCGGACTGTGCGGACTCCTCGGCCGTCGTCGCGATCCAGCAGGAGTATCTCGACCGGGAGTGAGCGGCCGTCCCGTCATGAACGCAGGAGAGCGGGATCCGTCGCCTCAGCCCTCGTCGCCGTCTCGCCGACGTTCGTCCGCTCCGTCGTGGCGCAACCCGCCGACGCGCCGTCCGGAAGGACAAGAGTCAGGACGCCGGGCGGCCACGGAGGAGGTATGAGCGACGACGCGGAGATCAACGGGGAACGCGACGGCGGCATCGAGGATCCGGAGACCCACGGCGGCATCGAGGATCCGGAGACCCACGGCGGCATCGACGACGCGCGGATCGAGACCCGGGCCATCCACGCGGGCCAGGAACCCGACCCGGAGACGGGCGCGCTGATGACGCCCATCCACGCCAACTCCACCTACGAACAGGACGGCCCGGGCGACCACCGCGGCTACGAGTACTCCCGAACCGGGAACCCGACGCGAAGCGACCTCGAGGCGAACCTCGCCTCGCTGGAGTCCGGCAGCCACGCCCGCTGTTTCTCCTCGGGAATGGGCGCGATAAACACCGTTCTCAACCTCCTCGAGGCGGGCGACCACGTCGTCGCTGGCGACGACGTCTACGGCGGAACCCACCGGATCCTCACGCAGGTGTACGACCAGTACGACCTCGATACGACCTTCGTCGACACGACCGACCTCGACGCCGTCCGCGACGCGATGCGCGAGGAGACCGCGCTGTTGTGGCTGGAGACGCCGACGAACCCCCTGATGAACGTCAACGACATCGGCGCGCTCTCGGAGATCGCGCACGCCAACGGCGCGCTCTGTGCGGTCGACAACACCTTCGCGACGCCATATCTCCAGCGCCCGCTCGAACACGGTGCCGACGTCGTCACGCAATCGCTGACGAAGTATCTCGGCGGTCACTCCGACGTCATCGGCGGCGCGCTGATCGTCGACGACGACGACCTCGACGAACGGCTCGGCTTCTATCAGAACTCCGTGGGAGCGACGCCCGGCCCCTTCGACTGCTTTCTCGTGTTGCGGGGAACGAAGACGCTGCCCGTTCGGATGGACCGTCACTGTGAGAACGCCGCGGCGCTCGCCGAGTGGCTCGACGACCACGAGGACGTCGAGCGCGTCTACTATCCCGGGCTCGAGTCGCACCCACAACACGAGCTGGCGGCCGAGCAGATGGACGACTTCGGCGGCATGCTCTCCTTCGAGTTCGACGGCACGCTGGAGCAGGGGTCGACGGTCGTGAGCGAGACCGAGGTGTTCACGCTCGCGGAGTCGCTCGGCGGCGTCGAGAGCCTCATCGAGCAGCCGGCTGCGATGACGCACGCCGCGATCCCGCGCGAGGAGCGGCTCGCCGCGGGGCTCACCGACGGGCTGATCCGCGTCTCGGTCGGCATCGAACACGTCGACGACCTCAAAGCCGATCTGCAGGCGGCGTTCGACGCGGCGCGGGAGTGACGGCGCTCGGCGGGCCGGAGAGAAACACGACGGCGCTCTACTTATTTATCGCTGGCGCCCGATCGGACGTGCATGACCGAGGTCCCGATCGACGTCACCCCGAGCGTGGAGATTCCCCCGGACGAGATCCCGGAGGACGTGCCGGGCGAGTCACGGATGGTCGAGACGAACGACGTCCGGCTGCACGTCGTCGAGGCGGGCCCCGAGGACGGGAAGCTGCTCGTCCTCCTCCACGGGTTCCCGGAGTTCTGGTACGGCTGGCACGAGACGATCGCGCCGCTCGTGAACGCCGGTTACCGCGTCGTCGTTCCCGACCAGCGCGGCTACAACCTCTCCGAGAAACCCGGACGAGTCGCCGACTACCGGATCGACGAGCTGGCGGCCGACGTCGTCGGAGTGATCGACGCGTACGGCCGTGAGACCGCGGCGGTCGCCGGTCACGACTGGGGCGCGGCGGTCGCCTGGTGGCTCGCGTTACATCACGACGATCGGCTCTCGGAGCTGGTCGCGGTCAACGTTCCGCACCCGACCGTCTTCGAGCGAACGCTCCAGCGGTCGTGGGACCAGCGGCTCAAGAGCTGGTACGTGCTGGCGTTCCAGCTCCCGAGGCTTCCGGAGGCCGTCGCTAGCGCGGGCAACTGGCGGATCGTGACCCGGATGCTCCGTGACACCAGCCTTCCGGGGACCTTCGACGAGGAGGACCTCCGGCGGTATCGACGGGCGTGGAACCGCGGGGGCGCGTTCGAGGCGATGGTGAACTGGTACCGAGCGATCGTCCGCGATCGACCGGAGCCGGCCCGGACCGAAGTCGAGGTGCCGACGCTCGTGATCTGGGGCGCCGGCGACCGCTTTCTTCGCAAGTCGATGGCGGGGCGGAGCGTCGACCACTGCACGGACGGTCGCCTGATCACGATCCGCGAGGCGACCCATTGGGTCGTCCACGAGGAGCCCCACCGGGTCGCGGACGCGATCGCCGACCACATCGATCCGCTGCCGCCGGGCGCGAGGGAGTAGGGTTCGAGACGGTGCCGCGGCTCAGGTCCGCTGCTCGTGAAACGCTCGAACGACGTCCTGTCTGGCGATGAGCCCGACGAGGATCCCGTCCTCATCGACGACCGGAAGCCGGTTGATGTCGGGATCGCTTCCGGAGAGCAGGCGGAGGACCTCGTCGACCCCCGTGTCGGGCGTCACCGTCGCCACGTCGGGGCTCATCACCTCGGTGATCGGTCGATCGGCGTTGCGCACGAGGTCGACGCCGAGGTCGAGGTCGCGCCACGGAGGTTTCACCTGATAGGTGAGCGTGTCGACGAACGGCGGGAGTCCGATCGGGACCCAGAGGGTCTCCCCCTCGGGCTCGAAGAGGTCGACGAGGTCCGACTCAGTCACGATCCCCACGACCGTTCCGTCCGCCTCGACGACCGGAAATCCCGAGAACGAATGGCGGGCGAACTTCCTGAAGACGTCCGAGACGTCATCGTCGGGTGCGACCGTCACCACGTCCTCGACCATCAGATCGCGTGCCTGCATACGCGTCTCCTCGTCGTCCCGACCGGTAGGTGTTTCGGAGATCGAATTTAAAAAGGTAAATCAATAAAGCGGTGAACGAAGGGGAGAGCGACTCGTTCACTACGCCATGGGCGAGTCGACCCCACCGGACGGCGGCCGGTCGAACCGCACGAACGAACACGGCTCCGAGGGCGGCGTCGCCGATCGCCGCCCCGACGCGGACGTCGTCACCGGTGATCTCCCGGTTCCGCTGCCGGCCGAGGACGAGGTGACCGTCGAGTTGGTCCGAGACGCCGTCAGCGTCTCGCGCGGCGAGCTCTCCGACGAAACGTTCTCGGATAAGTACGGGCTCGGTTCGTCGAACGATCCCTCGAAGTGATCGACGGGACGGCGGCAGAGTCCCGTCAGGGGACGATCGATTCACTCCACGTTCGACGGCTCCTGCTCGGCGAAAAAGGACTTCACGACCTCCTCTTCAGCCCGGTGGAGCGTCTCGCTCACGGTTGATTTCGCGAGCCCGAGCTCCTCGGCGAGTTCCGTGAGCGAGCAGCGTCGAGGGGTGTCGTAGTAGCCATGCTCGACGGCCGCGAGGACCGTTTCACGTTGTCGGTCGGTCAGCGTTCGGCTCGGCGGCTCCCAGCCGGAGACGCGCTCGATCCGGTAGGAGAGTCCGAACTCCTCGAACCGTTTGCCCAGTTCCGGGAGCCGCTTGCGTGCGCCGACGACGGTAACGGTCGCCTCGCCCTCGGCGATCTCGACGGGCATCCGGATCGGCACGCCGGCGCGTTTCGCCGCGCGGATCAAAAGCGGCGCCGAGGTCTCGAACTGGACGGTCGCCTCCCGATCGGATCGGGCCAGCACGGTCCGGTCGGTCACGCCCGAGTGGTCGGCCATGTCCGAAAGGATGGCCTCGACGTCCGGCGCGGTCACGTTGACCAGCACGCAGCCGGGGCCGTCATCGGGGAGCGCCGCAAGGACCCGGAACGTCGCATTCGGGTGATCGCGGGAGACGTCAGCGACCCAATGGCCCTCGGGGAGTTCGACGACGAGACGTGCGTGTGTCATGGGATGGATCCGTTGATGCCGTTCGTATCCAGCGTCCGGTGCGTTCAGTTCGTCAGGTGCGTTCAGTTCGTCCGGTGCGTCCGAGGAGCGGGACGGGCGTGACGTTCGATCCGGAGGATCTCACTACACCACCACCGCGCTTTTCCGGTCGACGGCCTCGTGTAGCGCACGGAAGGAGCCCTCCTCGGCGGTGACGGCGTGGCCGCCTTCCTCGCCGGTCGCTCCCGGACGACGGTCGGTCCGTGATCGCCGGCGATGGCCAGCGAGAGACGCCGCGACTTCCGGGCAGCCCTCCGCAACCAGGGGTGTGCCCGGTCACGGATCCGTCCATGCAGTCACCATCGTCACGTTCGGTTCATCCCGACGCCCGCTCCGATTCGGTGAGGTAGCACTTCGGATCGGGCGCGAACGGGTCGCCGTGGACCGCGAGCGCGCGGAGCCGCGAGCCGCCTCGACAGATGTTCTGGTACGCGCACTCCCGACAGCGACCCTTGAGGTGTTTCTCCCGCTCGCGAAGCCGGGCGAGAAGCGGGTTCGACTCGTCGGACCAGATCGCCCCGAAGGGGCGGTCCCTGACGTTTCCGAGCGCGTAGCCCTGCCAGAACTGCGTGAGGTGGACGTTGCCGACGGGGTCGACGTCGGCGACCCGCTCACCCGTCGGGTCGCCGCCGTTCCGTTCGAGGTGCCGACGGATCGCCCGGGCTTGGTCGTCGCCGAACTCGCGGCGGGCGTACTCGACGAGGTAGCCGGCGTCGGCGTAGTTGCCGACGAGCAGCGTCTCGATCTCCTCGCCCGTGGCGTGATGCTCGCGGGTGAGCGTACAGAGACGGTCGACGGCCTCGCGCGTCGCCTGGGGGGACAGGTCCGCGCCGGCGACGTCGGCTCCGCGGCCCCCGTAATCGAGATGGTAGAAACAGAATCGGTCGACGCCGACGTCGACGAGCAGGTCGACGACGCCCTCGAGGTCGGCGACGTTGTGCTCGGTGATCGTGTAGCGGAGTCCCGTCTTTAACCCGACGTCGAGGCACGCCTCGATCCCCCGGACGGCGGCGTCGAACGCGCCGCGCTGGCCCCGAATCCGGTCGTTTCGCTCGCGAAGCCCGTCGACCGAGATGCCGGCGTACTGTAGCCCCGCGTCGCGCAGTTCGCGGGCACGCTCGCGAGTGAGCAGCGTTCCGTTCGTCGAGAGCACCGGGCGGAGCCCGCGGTCGGCGGCGTGCGCGACGAGTTCGGGAAGGTCCCGGCGGACGAGCGGCTCGCCGCCCGAGAAGAGCACGACCGGCACGCCGAACTCGGCGAGGTCGTCGAGCAGCGCCTTTCCCTCTGCCGTCGTCAACTCGCCGGGCGCGCTCTCGGTATCCGCGGCGGCGTAGCAGTGTTCACAACGGAGGTTACACCGCTTCGTCGCGTTCCAGACGACCACGGGACGACGCTGGCGCTTCTCGGTGATCTGTGGCTTCGAGGACTCCTCCGCGGCGTCATACCGGAGACCGTCGCTTTCGGCGTCCAGATCACAGAGGAGTTTGCTCACCGAGATCATCGGTCCGCTCCTCCGACGTCGGGGTCCTCGCTTGGTGTGCTTTCGTGATCGGCGTCGTCATCCGCGTCGTCGCGGGTGGCGTCACGGTCGATGTCGCGGTCGGCGTCGCGGTCGGCGGACGGTCGCGGCCCCCCGCAGGCGATCGTCGGGGTTCCTTCCGTCTCCTCGTGGACGCGAGGTTCGCCATCGTCGTCGCCACCGCGTCCAGGACTCCCGTCGCCGTCCTCGCCGTCCGACTCGCCATCCGTCCCGTCGCCCAGCGACTCGGCCGAGTAGCGGTGGACCTCCGCGGCGGGTGCGACCCAGACGTCTCGAGCGTACCAGCCGAAGAGCGTGCTCGCCTCCTCGTGGGCCGCATCGGGCGTGGGCGCCGCCACGGTGCCGACGTGTCGCATCGGATCGGCGGCCGCGTCACGGATGAACACCTCGAACCGGCGCCCGTCCGCCGACCGCGGCCCGCTCTCGCCGCCGCTTCGGCTCGTCTTCTCGACCATGCAAACGCGTTCCCGTCCGGCCCGGAACTCGGTTTCGTACGTTCTCGATCCCTGAAAGCGGCCCCGAACGTGTTCGGGATGACCGTCAAGGACGAACGGATCGAAGCCACGGCCATGTTCGGCGAGGTCGATCTCGACGACCGGCCGGTGGTGGCGATCTGGGAGGTCACGCAGGCGTGCGGGCTCGCGTGTCGGCACTGTCGGGCGAACGCGAACCCGACACGGCATCGAGACGAGTTGACGACGGCAGAGGGAAAGGCGCTGCTCGACGACCTCGCCGAGTTCGGCGAGGGACAGCTCGTCGTCCTCTCCGGCGGCGACCCGCTCGCTCGCGAGGATCTCTTCGAGCTGATCTCGTACGGCGACGACGCCGGGCTGCGGATGACGATCACGCCGAGCGGGACCGCGTCGTTGACCCCCGACCGCGTCCACGAGATGGCCGACGCCGGCATCGAACGGATGGCGTTGAGTCTCGACGGCGCGACCGAGGCCGCCCACGACGCCTTCCGTGGCGAGGAGAGCTTCGCGGACACGATGGCGGCCGCCGCCGCGGCCCGGGAGGCGGGTCTGCCGATACAGGTGAACACGACCGTCTGTGCGGACACCGTTTCGCGGCTACCGGCGATCCGGAAACTCGTTCGGAAGCTGGGTGCGGTGCTGTGGAGCGTCTTCTTCCTCGTGCGTGTCGGTCGCGGCGGGATCCTCGAGCCCGTCGCCCCCGAACGCGCCGAGTCCGTGATGGAGTGGCTCCACGAGGTCGACGCCGAGGAACGGTTCGGCGTGAAGACCACCGAGGCGCCCTTTTATCGCCGCGTCGGCGCCCAACGCGAGGACGGCAGCCGCGACGGATCACGCCGCCGAACCGGGATCACCGCCGGCTGCGGCTTCGCCTTCGTGAGCCATACCGGGGAGATCTACCCCTCCGGATTCCTCCCGCTGTCCGCCGGCGACGTCCGCGAGGAGTCGATCGTCGACGTCTATCGGGACGCGCCGCTCTTCGAGTCGCTGCGCGATCCAGACGGATTCTTCGGGAAGTGCGGCGCCTGCGAGTACCGACACGTCTGTGGCGGAAGCCGCTCCCGCGCGTACGCCGAGACCGGCGATCCGACCGGGAGCGATCCGCTCTGTCCGTACGTGCCCGATGGATACGACGGACCGCTTCCCGAGCGTCTCGCGTGAGCGGAGCGGTTCGGAGGGGCGGGTCGAGGGATCGCCCGTTCGTCCGCACGCCGCCGACCCCGCAAGCCGGTCATCGCGGATGCCCGGAGTCCTTCGCCCCCCGGCACCGACGGCGGTTGCCCGGCAGGCACGCACTCGACCGTTGCTTCGTGCTTTCGTCGAACGGTGCGTCCGATCCGTTCCGATTTCTGTCATATATTCTTATGAATTAAATTGCTTCAAATTACATGACTCCTTCAAAGAAACCGTCGAAGGTTACAAACGACTGTTTCTTCACACCACACTTATGTTCGCTCTCCTCAAAGAATAGTTTGATGAGTTCAAAGCAGGATGACCTGAAGGAGACGAACACCGAAGCCCGCTTCGAGTTCAAAAAGGAGGAGAAATCCGCCTTCAAGGCCGACAAGGGGCTCACCGAGGAGACCATCCGCGTCATCTCCGAGGACAAGGACGAACCCGAATGGATGCTCGAGCGCCGCCTGCGCGCGCTCAAGCAGTTCCAGCGGATGCCCATGCCCACCGACTGGCCCGGCCAGCCCGACCTCACCGAGGTCGACGTCAACGAGATCGTCCCCT
>LFFM01003073.1_pt1 | contig 10663 bp, 7 predicted proteins | sample 643131 | NCBI WGS metagenome assembly LFFM01 (sample SAMN03777445, study PRJNA286221) | soda lake metagenome | biome: soda lake; feature: Kulunda steppe; material: water; isolation source: sample Tc-Br brine of Tanatar trona crystallizer | place: Russia: Kulunda steppe | collected 2011-07 | reverse complement strand
GCACCTCCCCCACCGGGGGAGGCGACGTTTTAGTGCTGCTGATGCGTTGTGGTTCACCTAACCACCACACAAACCCCCACACCATCATGACGCCACAGACGTCATCTCCCCCCGTGGGGGAGACACCGAGCGCAGCGAGCAGAGGGGGCACCGAAGTACCTCACACCATCATGACGCCACAGACGTCATCTCCCCCGTGGGGGAGACACCGAGCGCAGCGAGGAGAGGGGGCACCGTACCACCCCACACCGTCGCTACAACTCCTGCGGATCGGAGGGAAGCGGCGATTCCGGCGGCCCATCGCCGTGATCGTCGTCATGGCCGTGATCGTGCAGATCGAGGGGTCCGCCGTGGTCGTGGTCGTGTCCATCCATGTCGATCTCGGGCTGCAACTCCGGCGGTACCGGCTCTCCGGCCTCTTCTAGGCGCTCTCGCTCAATACGATTTTCCAGCTCCTCGATGCGGTCACCGAGTAGCGAACGCTCACTGCCGACGGGAAATTTCTCGATTGCAATCTCGAGATGTTCAATCGCCCCCTCCGGATCGTCGAAAAAATCGCTGAGTAGCGAGGCATACTGGACCCGGAATACCCGCTCTTTATCCGGTGGCGGGTCCAGCTCCAGAACCGACTCAAAGACAGCGGCGGTATCGCGGTAGCTGGCCCGGCGCTGGAGGGCCGCGGCGTAGACTTCGTAGGCCTCCAGATACATCGGTGCAGTCCGCACGGCCTCTTCGGCATTGTCCAGAGCCGGTCGCACGCGATTTTCGGCCAATTCCACGTGGGCTGCCAGGACGTGAAATCGGGCGTCGTAGGGCCGCATCTCGAGGGCCTCCTGGATCTCGTCGGCGCCGGCTACGGCATCGCCCTGGATGCGATAGGCCACCGCCTGGTTATACAAAATCCCGGGATGAGCGGGATAGGTCTCGTGCGATTTCTCATACCAGGAGATGGCCTCGTCAAACTGGGAGTGCAACATCAGGTGGTCGCCATAGCCGCGCTCCAGCGAGGCCTTGGCGTGAAGCACCGCCGGGATGGCCATGGCCACGGCAACCAGCGTCACCAGCAGCACTGTGCCGTAGCGCACCCAGCCCTGCTGTTTGCCAAAGGAGACGACGGCCAGCCAGTCGTTGGAGGAACTTCGATGAGCACTGACGGAGACGGCCATCGCGGCGGCTCCGACCCATACGACGGCGGAACTGACCAATTCCAGAAGCGGCACAAACCCCATGGCCGCCACGCCAACCACAAAGGTCGACGCCAGCGCCCACATCACCAGGCCATCTTCAGCGTCGATCAGCTCGTTGCTTCGCAGCGAGCCAATGATGGCCGTGGCCACTCCGAGAAGCCACAGCACAAATAGCAGCAGCCCCAGTGCGCCCTGCTCGACGGCGATTCGCGAGTAGTCGCTGTGCGGCGATTTGAAGGCCGGATAGCGATCGAACATCGACGCGATGTCGTCGTCGGAGACATCGACCACATCGCTTTGCATCAACCACCATCCGCCGGCACCGTGACCAATAATCGGCTCGTCCTGCCACAAGCCGAGGGTCGTACTGTTGAGATAGGATCGGTACTCTTGGCCCGTCTGCGATTCCATGCGATCAGGAGCGAAGAACCACCATCGCGCACTGTCTTGGCGGGCCATTTCAGCGTCAAATTCCGACGACTGCATCACGCGCGGCAGGTCATCGGCCAGATTCGGGGCATCCGGTCGATCGTAGAACACCAGGGCCCCCAGGGCGACCGCTGCGATCAATGCGGATGAGCCGATCGCGATCTTCGATGGACGCTCCACAGAGGCACCGCCGAAAGCGCCCATCACCAGGGCACTGAGTCCCATCGCTCCCACCAGAAGCCCGAGCAGCAACCCGTCAATCAGTACGACTGTGTGCAACGACGCCACCACTAATGCCACCGCCACAAACCAGCGCCTCAGCCCCCGACTGATTGCCACCGCTGCCACCAGAATCGGAAGGGCCACCAGGTAGTAGGCGGCGCCAAAAGCCATGGCGTCAAAGCCTCCGGTCGCCCCTGCCGGCTCCCACACTGGCGTCAACCCCGAAAAGCCGAATAGATCGTAGATACCCAACCCACCGGCGCCCAGAGCACCGGCGGCCACGGCCGTCGCCCAGTCCAAAAACCGGGGACGGCGCCCCACCGGTGCTGACAGCACCAGAAATACGGCCCCCAGACTGACCCACATCACGGCGCTGAGCGCCCCGAATTCGAGGATTCCACTCCAGGCAAGGGAGACGGTGACACAGCCGACAAATCCGGCGCCCAGTGCCATGGTGCCCGGCGAGGCCATCGACGCACTTCCGCGCCGAACCAAGCCCACGCCCCAACAGATCAGAGCCAACCCGGCGACCACCGCCAATACGACCTGACGGGGTCGCTCAAAGTTCGAAAATCCGGTGGCCACACTCAGTGGCACCACCGCCGTCAGTGCCAAAACCAGCAGCGTCGATACCGACAGCTTTTCGTCACTATTGGTCATCATCAATCCGGCTCGAAAAGTCCAATCTACGCGCGTTGTCCCTACTCCACGGCCCGGCAAGGCCACCGCATCCGTGCCTTCGATACATAAACCAGATCGGCAACCGTGCCAAACATCGCACTGCCACCTCGTAGATACGTGCAAGGGACATACCGTAATTTTACGAACAGCCGATTTTGTTCCATGAAGCTCCGCCGGACATCGTCGGCGCAGGGCCAAGCGACAGCGGCTTTCGGATGGCATCGGTCCCCCCAGGAAAGCCCAACGCCCCCACCAGGTTGACACTGCGAACGCCGGGGACCTAACTTTTGGCTCCACGGTTGCGCCGGTGCGCCGGGCAACGCGCCGACGAGACGCCCTCCCGGGCCTTGCACGAAAGGGTATATGGACCATCACGACCCACCATCGGATCCGGCCAGTGACGACGGACACCCCGTCGTCGCTTCGCTGTTATCGCTTCTCGCCCCCGGCCTCGGCCTGATCTATGCCGGACGACTGCTCGCGGGACTGGTCGTCAACGTCGGTGTCGTGCTGTTGGTCCTCCTCTTTGTGATCGCCGGCGTGGTGCTGCAATTTTTCCCGCTTTATCCGGCGATGGTCATCGTCGCCGCCTGGCTCGTCAGTTGCGTTTTCTCGAGTTGGCGAGCCGTGGAATTGATCGACACCGGCAACCACAGCCGCTCCCGGGCCTACCAACATCCCCTGATTTACCTGCTGATTGCAGTGCTCACCTTTCTGGCCCCCCTGGCGGTGACCGGCCACTTTACGGTCCGCCACCTGATGACCGTGGTCTCCGTCGACGACACATCGATGCTTCCCGGAGTCCATCCCGGCGATCGAATGATCGTCGACCGCACCGGTTTCCGGGACCAGCCACCACAGCGCGGTGATGTCGTCGCCATCCGCTCCCCGCATTCCGGCGACCTTGTTGTGATGCGCATCGTCGCTATTCCCGGCGATACCATCCACATGCAGGGCTTTACGATGGTCATCAACGACACCCTCGTCCATCATGACGCCGCCGACGGCATCGACGTCGACGACATCGAAGTGTGGCTCGAACACAACCAGCAGCAACGCTATCTGGTAAGTCTCGTCCCCGGAACCTCTGTGGACGCCACGCTACCGGAATCGGAACTCGGCGACGATCAGTATTTTGCGCTTACTGACAACCGAAGCTACGTCGATGCCAACGAGGCTGCTATCGACAGTCGGACCATCGGCAGCATCGACGTCGACCAGATCGCCGGCCAACCACTCTACGTGCTGTGGTCGACATCACCGGAGTCGGAGGCGATCCACTGGGAGCGCGTCGGACTGCCAATGCCGTAGTCTCTCCCGGGGGGATGTCCGCCGGCGGTCGAAATTCAGCAGTTGAAGTCCAGCCCGATCCGCCGTACCGTTGGCGCCACTTGCGGTCTGCCCCCCAAATGCCGGCCGCCACACACCACTTCCTAAAACGGCAACAATTCGATCAGCGTCCGACCTCTCGGGCCCTGTTGGCGATGTATTTATGGCCCCATCTTCTCTTCGACATTCCGACGACGACGAATTTGAGCTCGACCCGGAGGTTCGCCGCCGGCGCCTGTGGTCGTACTTCAAGCCCCATATCTGGCTCTTTGTCGCTGGTGCCGTCTTTTTGTTGTTGACCAACCTGATGACCTTCGCCATCCCGGAGTATCTGGGCGGAGCCATCCAGCAGTTGCGCGATGCCGCCGACGAGCAGGACCTCGATCTGCTGGCCGCCATCCGAACCGACGTCATCGATGCCGCCAAATTGATCATGGTCCTCGCCGTCGGCGCCGGCATCGCCCGGGTCTTTAGCCGTATTACGATTTTTAACGCCTGTCGCTACATCGAATTCGATATCCGCAACACGCTGTACCGGCACCTGTCGCGGATGACCCCCAGTTTTTTCGGTTCCATCTCCACCGGCGATCTGACGAGCCGTGTCACCAACGACGTGACCTATGTGCGGCTGTTGTACGCCATTCCCTACCTGCACATCGTCAACACCCTGATCGCCTACGTTATCGCCATCTACCGGATGGCCGGTGTCGACTGGCGGCTGACGATTGCCTGTCTGTTGCCCTATCCATTCTTGCTTCTGGGCATCCGCAAGGTCATCTACGCCCTCTTTTTGCAGACCAAGGTCGTCCAGGCCCGGCTCTCCGATCTATCGACGCACGTCCAGGAGAATCTAAGCGGCATCGACGTCGTCAAAAGCTATGTCCTGGAGGGACGCGAGACGGCGCGCTTTGGCGATGCCAACGAGACCTATTTTGACGAAAACCTCAAACTGGCCAAGATTCGAGCCCTGCTCAATGCCCTGGTGGTTCTGATTGCCAGTACGGGAACGCTGATCGTCCTGCTTGTGGGCTCGCGCTTTGTGATCGACGGGTCGATGTCGCTCGGCGAATTTGTCGAATTCAACGGCTATATCGTGGCCCTGGTCTTTCCGACGATTGCCCTGGGCTGGGTCTTTGCGATCTGGCACCGGGGACTGGCGGCCTTCGATCGAATCAGCGAACTCCTCGAGGAGCCACCGGCGCTGACCGGCCCCGATGATCCGGCGCCGCTCCCGGCGGCCTCCGGCGGCCGCGACGTGGGCGCCATCCGCCTCGACGACGTCAGTTTTAGCTACGATGATGACGACGGCAACGACGAGGCACTTCAAAATATCACCATGGATATCCCGTCGGGCTCGACGGTGGCCATCGTCGGCAAGACCGGCTCCGGGAAATCGACGCTCGTCAAGCTCATCAGCCGGCTGTACGACCCCGACGAGGGAACCATTCGCGTCGACGGAGTCCCCGTCGACCGCATCGACCTGCGCGAATTGCGCGGCGAGGTCGGCTTTGTCCCCCAGGAACCATTCTTGTTTTCGATGACCGTCGGCCAGAATATCCGCTTTGGCCTCGATTCGCTGGCCTACGACGAATCCCTCGACAAATTGCCGCCTCAGACGCCGCTCCTCGACGACGGAAGCGGTGACGCTGACTCCGTCACCCAGGACGAGCGCATCGACGAGGCCATCGATATCGCCGCCCTCCGCAGCGATATCGACGGCTTTAACGAGGGCCTCGACACCCTGGTCGGAGAGCGCGGCGTCACCCTTTCGGGCGGGCAAAAACAGCGCATCACCATCGCTCGCGCCCTGCTCGTCGATCCCCGCATCTTGATCCTCGACGACGCCCTGGCCAGCGTCGACACTCAGACCGAACGGCGCATTCTTCGCCAGCTCAAAGTGATTATGGAGGGCCGAACCAGCATCCTGTTGACCCATCGCTTCAACGCCCTGACAGAAGTCGACAAAATCTTTGTCCTCGACGAGGGCCGCCTCGTCGAAGTCGGCAGCCACGACGAGTTGGTCGAACAGGACGGCCTCTACGCCGATATGTACCGCCGACAAAAACTTCGGGAGCAACTCGACCAGTGAGCCAACACGAATCCACATCCAGACAAGACGACGCCGACAGCGACGATAATAACGGCAAAAAAGAGCGCCCCGACGGCGCCGCCATCGGCTCCGGCTTCCAGGAGCGCAAACTCGACAAGTTTAGCGACCTCGGGATTGTGCGCCGGCTGTGGACCTACATGCGGCCCTACAAGTGGCTATTTCTGGTCTGTCTTTTGCTGCTGCCGGCGGTCACCGCCGTCAACCTCGTCCAGCCCTGGCTTCTCCAGATCGCGATCGACGACTACCTGATCGCCGAAGACCTGGAGGGTCTGTGGATTATTTTGGTCGTCTACGCCGGCTCCGTTGTCGGCCACGCCGTACTGACCTACGCCCAGCAATACCTGATGAAATACGCCGGTCATCAGGCCCTGCGCGACCTGCGTCAGGACCTCTTTGAACACGTCCAGACACTGGCCTCTTCGTTCTTTAAGGAGACGCCTGTCGGCCGCTTGATGACACGGATGACCAGCGATGTCGAAAACCTCGAAGAGGCCCTGTCGTCGGGCATCGTCACCATGGCCGGCGACCTGTTGACCCTGGTCGCCATCGTCGCCATTTTGCTATCGATGAACTGGCAATTGGCGCTGGCGAGCTTTGTCATCGTCCCGTTTTTGATCATCTTTACCCTGTTTATCCGCCACTTCTTGCGCAAAGCCTATCGCAAAACGCGGGTCAAAGTTGCGCGCCTGTACGCTCACCTCCAGGAGAGCATTACGGGCATGGAGATCATCCAGCTCTTCGTTCGCGAAAACGTCAGTCACGACGAATACCGCGACATCAACGCCGAATACCGCGACGCCAATGTGGAGGCGATTCGCTGGGACGCCATCTTGTATGCCGTCATCGAAGCCGTGGGCTCGATCACCATCGGCGCCATTTTGTGGTACGGCAGCGGTCAGGCCCTGGAGGGCATCGTCACCCTGGGCGTGCTCGTGGCCTTCATCGAGTATATGCAGAAGTTCTTTAAACCCATTCGCGACCTCGCCGAAAAGTACAATATTCTGCAAAACGCAATGGCCAGCAGTGAACGGATCTTCGATCTGCTCGACAACGACGACCAGATCGAGGCCCCCGATGACCCGCAGCCCATGCCCGAGCGCCCGTATCGCGTCGAATTTCGCGATGTCCACTTCAGCTACACCGACGACGAGACGGTCCTGGAGGGACTGAGTTTTGAGATCGATCCCTGTGATCGCGTCGCCCTGGTCGGCCACACCGGTGCCGGCAAGTCAACGGTCATCAATCTTTTGACACGGCTGTACGACATCGACGATGGCCAGATTCTCATCAACGGCCAGGATATCCGCAACTTCGACGTCCAGGAGCTGAGGCGTCAATTCGCCGTCGTCTTACAGGACGTCTTTTTGTTCCACGGATCGATGCGCGAGAACCTGACGCTGGGCGACGATTCCGTCACCGACGCCGACATCGCGCGCGCCACGGAGTTGGTCTGCGCCGACGACCTCCTCGACGATCTGCCCGGCGGCCTAGACTTTGAAGTCGCCGAGCGGGGATCGAACCTGTCGTCCGGCGAAAAGCAGCTTATCGCCTTTGCCCGGGCGCTTATTCTGGAACCCGAAATTTTGATTCTCGATGAGGCGACGGCCAACGTCGATACCGATACCGAGGCCCTGATCCAGCAGGCCATTGAGCGACTGATGTCCAATCAGACCTCACTGGTCATCGCCCACCGGTTGTCGACGATTCAGAGCGCAGATCGCATCCTGGTGCTCGACGACGGCCAACTCGTCGAAGAGGGAACCCACGACGAGCTTCTGGAACTCGACGGCCACTACGCCCGACTCCACCAGTTGCAATACGCCACCACCGGGACCACCGGTGGTGAGGACGGCTTTACCGGGCAGGAGCCATCGGCCGGATAGGAATCCGCTGGCGTTACTCGGGAAGTTCGCAGGATTCCGTCGAGATATCGGCGCAGACGCGAGTCGATTCCTCATCGTCCGATTGCTGATCTTCGGAATTGCATCGGCGCTGACACTGATTGGATGCCTCGCAGGGCTCTCCCGGCTCGAGCAGCGGCGCGCACTCGCCCGCTTCCCCCTCGTCGCGATCGCAGTACAGGCCCATTTCGCAGTTGCGACCATCGACGCAGGTCTCGCCTTCACCGACCAGTGGTTGGCAGGTGAGACCGTCGTCGGCTTCGGTTAACACGCAGGCCGTTCCCAGCTCACAGCCCACCACCATGGCATCGAAACCAGAGCACGACTCCCCTTCATCGACAATTTCGATCAATTCCATGGGGTCGTAGTCGCAAAATCCATCACTTCCGCAGGTGCCCTGGACGTCCTCGCAGTGCATATCGTCTTCACAGGGAATCATCGACTGGCTGATGCAGGTCGGTTCCCCGTCGAGTTCGGCGCATTCTTCGTTGGGTTCACAGGTCGTGTCTCCGCAGTCTTCGAGGGTCTCCTCCTGGGGGACGCAAAGGCCGTAACAGACGTCGTCGTCCAGGTCTTCATGACCGCGTCGGCACATCCCGCCATTGGCGCACTCCATGTCGTCGATGCAGTACCCACCGGCGTCGACCTGACCCTGGACGGCCTGGCGACACTCCGGAATCCAGAGCGTCTCCTCGAAAAAGAACATATGCTCATCGCTGCACAGATTGCTCTCGAGGGCCGATGAACAGGAGTCGATCCGGTGGCCATCGATTTGAACCCGGTTTTGATCGACGGCATCTTGCAACTCCTCGCTATCCCAGCCGTCGGTGATAAACTCTTCGCACTCCTGACGACTACTCAATCCGTCGTGCTGCAATTCCTCGCCGAGAAACGTCGCCGGCAGCGCTTCGCCATAACAGCTCCAGATCCCGTCGCAGATCCCCTGGGCATAGGCTTGCTTGACCTGGTCGATAGCCGGGGTGCCGGGATCACCGTGGGCTCCATTCCCTCCACTGCCGCCCTCTGGTGGATCACTGCAGGCGAGGGCCGCGACAAGAGCGATGGAACATACTGCAATTATCGAGAATTTGCGCATCATATCGAGTCCCGTGTATCAACAATTGGAGTCCGGCGATGACCTCAACGCGATGAGATATCACAACGCATATCGCATCCGGTTGCAAAATTGTCGGCCCCCCGACCCGTATCCGCAGACTCCCGGTGGAAACCTTTTAAAGTTTCACCTACCATAAGAAAACGAATTCGGTTTACACATCGGGTACACCTGCCGTGCCCCCTTTTTCTGAGATGTGCCTATGAGTTGCGAACCGCGATACGGCGTCATCGCCGGTGATATCGTCGGCTCCACCGAGCTTTCGACTAAGTTGCGGCGGCGACTGCCCGAAATTCTGGAGTCGAGCTATCGAGCCCTCCGCAGCGCCTACCGCGATCAATTGCCCTACGAGCTGGCAATCGCCGCCGGAGACGAGTGGCGGATCGCCGTCGACGACCCTCATGTTGCCCTGGCTGTAAGCCTGGCATTCGCAACCCGGCTCAAAGCTCGCGACATCACCTCTCGCGTCGTCGTGGCCATCGACACCATCGACTTTATCGAAGACGGCGACCTGCACCGAAGCGACGGAGCGGCCCTTCGGCACGCCGGACGGGGACTCAAGAAACTGGAGCGCGGCGACCGAAACTTCGATCTCGTCGTACCCTCGACAAGCTCGGAACCCTGCGCGCTATCGGCGGCGTCCATCGCCGATCTGGTCGACCTTCTGCTCGACGATCTGACCGCCGCCCAGTCCCGAGCCGTGGCATCCATGCTCTGTGGCGTCGACGACGGGACCTATCCGACGGCTACTTCGATTGCCGAGGATTGGACACCGGAACCGATTTCGCGGCAGGCCGTCGGCAAACACCTGAGCCGGGCCCGGTGGCCGCGAATAAAGGACACCCTCGATCGCTTCCAACAACTGATGGAACTTCTCGGACGTCATGACACCTGAAGTTATCGCATTGATTGCCCTGGTCGCCATTGTCATCGTCGGCGGATGCATCGTCGTCTTTGCCGGCGACTGGTTTGTCGGCTGGTCCGTCGATCGATGTCTGGGCGACCAGCTCGACGATGATCGAGGTATCGAAGGCGCCGGCCGCGCCATCGGCTGGGCGGAGCGGACATTGATCTACGTCTTTATTCTCGCCGATGCCGCCACCGCGATCGGCCTTCTCATCGCCGCAAAATCCATCCTTCGCATCGGCGACATCACCAACAACGCCTCCTCCGATGACGACCCACCATCGGGGCCCAGGGCCCGCACGGAGTACGTGATCTTCGGTACCCTCGCCAGTTTCGCCTGGGGGGTCTCCATCGCCTTTTTGATGCGCTGGATTGTGACGGCCTGGCTCATTTGACGGCCGCGGACTGGACTTTTCGACCTGCGCTCCCAATTTTCCTCCACGAACGCTGTCGCTTATCTGCATGTCATTCCCGTTGTACCGGCTACTGCCATGACTACACGACGTCCCCGCCTGTTCTTCGACCCACTGACCATCGAACACGACACCGGCCACGGCCACCCCGAACGCCCGGCGCGCATGACGGCCATCCGAAATCACCTCCGCGATTCTCTACCGGATGTCAACCTCCAGACCGCTCCCGCGGCCTCGATCAACGCCCTGGAGACCATCCACACCCGGGAGTACATCGACGCCGTCTTGGGATTGCGCGGCGAGCACGGACAACTCGATCCGGACACCCGGTTAAGCCCCAAGAGCGTCGACGCTGCACTGGCCGCCGCCGG
>LFFM01003072.1_pt1 | contig 10665 bp, 13 predicted proteins | sample 643131 | NCBI WGS metagenome assembly LFFM01 (sample SAMN03777445, study PRJNA286221) | soda lake metagenome | biome: soda lake; feature: Kulunda steppe; material: water; isolation source: sample Tc-Br brine of Tanatar trona crystallizer | place: Russia: Kulunda steppe | collected 2011-07 | reverse complement strand
CCCAGCGTCGAAAGGATCTCGTCGGGAAACTCCCCGGTGCGGTCGGCCTCGGCCGCGCTCGGGGCGATCTCCTCGGTCGCGAACGATCGCAGATCCGTCCGGAGTGCCTCCTGTGTGTCCGTGAGTTCGAAGCGCATAGCGCCCGTTCGCCCCCTCCAGGGGAAAAGATGTTCCCGAACCGCTCGGACTCACCCGTCGACGTCCCGTCGGCCGACGATGTTGTGCGATCGCACCGACATCACCTTTCGATCGGTGAGGGTTCGACGCTCGAACTCGACGTACCCCCGATCAGAACGGCTCTCGGAGGGTGTCTTCTCGATAACTTCGATCTCGATGCGGAGCGTCTCACCGGGCCGTACGGGCTCGTGAAACCGGAGGTCGTCCATCCCGAACCCGCCCATGTTCCGGAGCTCCTCGCCGCTTTTCACGAACTCGGTGACGAACAGTCGGGTGGACAGACAGAGCGTGTGGAGCCCGCTGGCGACGAGTTCGCCGAACACCGAGTCTTTCGCCGCGTCCTCGTCGACGTGGAACGGCTGGGGATCGAACTGCTCGGCGAAGTCGATGAGTTCAGCTTTCCCGATCGTATACTCGCCGACCTCGTACTGATCGCCGACGGACAGATCCTCGAAGTACAGTGGCATGGCGAGTGTGTTCGACGCTGACTGTCTTGGATCTTTGCCGCAGCTCTCATCCCCCCAGCGACGCCATGATTTATGTCGATCCCCTCGGACGTGACGGACATGCTAACGGAACGCATCCCCGAGAAACGCGGGGCATCGTTTCGAGTCGATGAGGGCGAACGGTTCGAGATAACGGACCCGAACGGACGACAGGTCGCCGATCTCGTCGCCTTCTCGGCCGAGGACGTCACCGAGCGGTTCTCGCCGAAGTACACCTACAGACGCGAGAACAAGCTCCGGCCGACGACCGGCGATCTACTGTATACGACCGAAGGCGAGTCGATCCTCGAGTTCGTCGCGGACGACTGTGGGATCCACGACATGCTGTACGCCCCGTGTAACCACTGGGTGGTCGGCGACTACTACGGCCAGGAGGGCGAAGGCGGCTGTCGGGAGAACCTCACGGAGGTACTGAGTGGAGCGGGCGTGCTCGAACGGGACGTCCAAGAGACGCTGAACGTGTTCATGCGCTCGGAGATCGCCGACCACGAGATCGAGATCGCCGAGCCGACCTCCGATCCGGGCGATACGGTGGTGTTCGAGGCGAAACAGGACGCCTTCGTCGGCGTCGCGGCGTGTTCGGGCGAGTCGACGGTCAACGCCGGCGACACGAAACCGATCGACGTGACCGTCCCCGAAGGAAGTCTCATCGACCGGAACTACTGATTATCCGGCCGAAGAGAAACGGGAGCGCCGGTCAGGGGAGCTCTCCGTCGTGAGTTTCGATGATGTGGGACGGAAGCTCACTCGAGTGAACGACCTCCTCACAGCCCTCGGCGGGGCACGTCGGCGGATGGTCGAGGCTTTCGAGGCGGTGGGGCTCGCCTTCGTCTTCGGGGTCCTCGATGAGAAACCAGTGTTCGCAGGCCGAACACTTCCGGAGCTGAATTCTCTTTTCGTTCGAGAGAAGGAACTGATCTCTCTCCCCACACCGGGGGCATTCGAGCGTGTTCCAGTTCATACCGGACAGAGACACCGGGGCGTTTAATTCCTGCCGGAACGGGGCCCATCACTCGTCGGGGTCCTCGATCGCGGAGACCGTCTCCCGGTCCATCTTGAACGCGTTGAGGACCGCGATCGCCACCCCGCCGACGACGATCACCGCCCCGGCGACCACTCCGCTGAGTTCGACCCCGACGAGCCGGCCCGCGAGCCAGTTGATGAGGATCAAAAGCCCCGAAAGCACCATCCCGGTGCCCAGGCCGTACCCGATCGCCAGTCGGACGTCTCCCCGATCGCTCATACGTCGACGCCGTTGTACTTCAGATACCCGTCGGTGATGAGCGCCACGTAAAAGGACGCCACCTGCTCGTCGTACGGCGGGGCGATATCGAGCAGCTCGTCGCCGACGGCGTCGTGTGTCGCCTCGATCGACCCGGTCGACTCATAAATTTCCATGATCCGGTCGTCGAAGCGGTGCAGTTCCGTCCGTGCGGTCTCGAACGCCGCCGCCGGATCCTCCGGCCAGACGCCGAAATGCGGGAAGACGATCCGGTCGGGGTCGAGCGCTTCGATCCGATCGATCGCGGTTTCGGAGGCCTCGACGTCGAAGCTCGGGAGCGTCGACGGCGGGACCCAGCAGTCGGCGGTCTTCAGATAGCCGCCGAGACACTCCGCGGTGAAACACAGCCCCCGTTCGGGGTTCCAGACGGCGAAGTGGTCCGGCGAGTGACCGGGCGCGTAGACGAGTTCGAGACTGTGTTCACCGATATCGATCGTCGTTCCCTCATCGGGGACGGGGAGGATACGCGTCTCCGGCACGGGTTTCTGTTCGCCCATCGCCTCGAAGTGCTCGCCCATTGCCCGCCGACTGCTCTCGATGAGTCCCGTCGGATCGGCCAGATGCGGGGCGGTCATCTCGTGGAGATACACGTCCGCGTTCGGAGCGTGCTCGGACAGCGATCCGGCGCCGCCGGCGTGGTCCGTGTGGACGTGTGAGAGAACGATGTTCTCGAGGTCTTCGGGATCGACGCCGAGCTCGGTGAGCCCGTCGATCACCGTTCCGACCGTCGCTTCCGCCCCGCTATCGACGAGCGTCGGTTCCTCGTCGTCGAAGAGATACACGGCGGTGAACGACCCGCCGAACAGCCCGGTGTCGATCCCGTAGACCCCGTCCGTAACCTGGAACGTCGCCATACCGGAGTATCCGCCGTCGCTTCTAAAAGCGTTCCGTCCCGAGGGATATCCGATACGGGCGGATCAGAGGGGCAGTAAACAACCTCGGACGCGGTGTTGACGCGAATCGGAGATTTGCGAAAGCCGAAAACCGTCGGTTTTCGGAAGGGCGGAGAACTCGCGCTGATTTTCGTTTAGACAGAGCGCGGCGGCGGAACGAGCAGAACGTTTCCGGCCGCTCTGGCGATGACCGTATCGGAGACGCTGCCGAGCAACAGCCGTCGGAGCCGGCTGCGGCCGCGGGAGCCGAGCAAAAGCGTGCTCGGTTCGTGCTCGGCCTCGGCCGCCAGAATCTCCTCGGCCGGGTCGCCGCTCCGGAGATCGATCCGGGTGTCCAGATCCCACGCCGCAAGCCGATCGGCGATCGCCTCGAGCTCCGCTTCGGGATCGCGATCAGCCTCCTCGAGCCCCTCTTTCGGGCTCCGGACGTGGACCAGCGTGACTTCCTCGGTGGCATGCCGGAGATACTCGAATACCTCAAGCGCGCGCTCGGCGTTCTCGGAGAAGTCCGTCGCATAGAGTGTCCGACGGAAGAGGTGTCGGCGGACCGGCTCCGGATCCTCGACCGCTCGCTCGATCCGATCGACGAGCAGCGGGGCGACGGTCGTCCGCGCGAGGTTCCGCGCCGTCGAGCCGATCACCCGGTTCTCCAGGGGGCTTTTGCCGCGGGAGCCGACGAGGATCAGGTCCGCGCCGACCGTGCCGGCGATCCCGTTTATCCGCCGATGGGGCGTCCCGCGAACGACGTGTGTCTCGGCCTCGAACCCCGCGTCCTCGATCGTTCGCCGATAGCGGTTCAGAGCGCGCTCGCGACGTTCCCGAAAGCCCATGCCGGGCATCCCGGAGTGAACGTTCGAGGGGACGACCGAGACCAGGTGGATCCGGTCGATACCGACCCGATCGAGACAGCCGAGCCCGGTCTCGGAGTTGATCATCGTCTCGCTGGCGGTGGAGAGGTCGGTCGCGATGACCGCCGACTTCCCACTCATCGGCGGACCGGACGACGGATCGCCGCCCAACCCCCCATTATATTGTACATACCGAACAATACATCAACCGAGATATTAAGCGTTTGGTCGCTATCCTCCACGGCGGAGAGAACGCCGAACAACGCCGCCGTTTCAGGGAAAATATAAGACGTCGGAGTCGTATTGATCATACGGATCGTAACCGGTTCAGGATCCAATCTAATTCACATCATGTATCAGTGTAAAACGTCCCGCGTTTCACCTTCCACGGGGAACACTCCCGTCGACGAACCGAGCCGATGACGGTCGATCGTGAGGTCAAAATCGACGCCGGTATCATCGCCCTGATGGGCCTCTATGGGTTCGTAATCGTTCGCTCCTCCCCGATCCTTGCGGTCGCCGCCTGGATCGTCGGCGGGGCGTTGCTCCTCCGTCACACCGTCGAACCGGTCGGCGAGTTCGCCGACGAACACGAGCTCGTCTTCATGCTCGTCTTGCTGGTCGTACTGACGGCCGGCTTCCTGCTCTCGTGAATCGCTTCGGGCTCGAGCGATTCGAGACGCCCCGCGTCTCGGCGTCACGGAAGGCTCCGAACCCCGGACGTTCGGCCCGGTCCCTTCGATTCGATCCTCGGCGATGACCGTCTCCGAGACACCGCGTTGGCTGTCCGTCGACGGCCGATCGCGTGCCGTCGTGCGCTATCGGAACGATCGATACACCTGAACGAGCGCCGGGATTCCGAACGCCAACGCGATACCGATCGTGACGACGGCCGTGGAAACACCACCGAAGGGCATCAGCCCGATCCACATCGACAGCGCCAACAGCCCGCACAGGAGCGCCAGACCGAGGTACACTCTGCTCCAGAGGAGTTCGCGTTCCGGAGTGTACTCCATATATCGGAACACGTCCGTGGCGTCCTCCTCCACTTCGATCGTGCCCCGTTGGCGATCGAAGTCGACGACGTCGTGTTTATCGAGTTTCGGCAGGTGCGTCTGTCGGAGCGACGTGTAGACGGCCTTGCGGTTGCTCGAATCGAACTGATCGTCGGTCGCCTCGTTCTGCCACGCCGCGACCGTGTCGACGACGTCACGGAAATCGAGACTGTCGTCTGCCCCCCGAATGCATTGAAGCACCAGCCGTCGACGCTCGTTGCTCAGGATTTCGAAGATCTCCTCGCGCCGTATCGAATCGGCCGCCGGGCCCTGGGTATCATCACCGATCCAGTCGGTATGATCTGCTTTCGGTTCTTCGATGTCGGACCGGGGAGTACGTTTCCGTGTCCGTGTTTTACTCGCCATATCGATCGTCCCCACTTTGAGAGTACATTTGGATTGCCCCCGAGGAGGGGTAATGGATGTTAGCACTTAATTAATTAGAGCCTGCTCAGAATAAGCGATTGTTTCGGGTATTTAAGCGCTGTTCGAGAACGTGTGACAGTACCCGTTGTTGTCATGATAAATGATAACAAGGTTTTTCCGTTCGGGTCGGCGTGTCTGAGCGAGAATCGCCGGGCATCGAGTGGTTCCCGGAGCGGCTCTACGGAAGAGTTCGATCGATATTTACATGCTACATTGAGGAGAAACCCAGTTTCAATCAATAAAACAACCCCTAAATTTATATATTATTACTTACCGGTGGGCGGCTGTGACGTCTCCCCACGACTGAAGTCGTGGGCTTTCCACGCCCGTTTGGGGCTTACGTTTCCGACCCGACACGCCGATAGGAGTGCCACGCACCCGGTAGTTCTATCCCACAAGACACTGTTCCCGACGGACTCCGTTCACTGATACGCCACTACTGTTTCGATAGCAGACCGTTCGACGGCGACGTACGGCGACGGATCCACCAGTAGTAGCCGAGGGACGTACACAGAAACGTCGCTGAACACCCCACGAGGAGCCAGATCGTCGGTGTGATACCGATCCACCGGAAACCGACCGCGACGCCGATCCAGACCAGCGACTGAGCCAGAAACACCGTTCGCCACCGCAATCCGTCGGAGATCGGGGGGTTCAGATACGGGTATAACCGGAGTCCGGTGTCGGTGATGGACACCTCGTTGTCGTCCGTCTCGTGGACGACGACGCCGGCATCGGTCAACTCGGGGATATGCGTCTGATAGAGGGAAGCGTACACCGCCGCGCGGCGATCCGAGCGGTCGGATCTCTCGCTTCGCTCGAACTCTCTGTCGACGACGTGAGAGACCAGTTCACCGAGCGGCACCGACCGCTCCTCGAAGAGATACGACAGCACGTACCGACGGCGTCGGTTGCTGAGAAGATAGTACACGTCCTCGCGTGCCAGCGGCTGTGTCCGGATCGTCGGACCCGTCGTTCGGCACGGTTCATCGATCATCTGTTCGGCGGTCGTCCCGGTCGGCGTTGCGGTGCGAGTGCGGTCCGCTCTCGATCGATGGATACTCGACCCGACAGGAGACGGCCGCGGCGCTGGGAAAGCCATCGAACGCGACGGGGACAGCTACTCGGGACATCCGTACCGTGTTCGTGTGTATGGGATGCATTAACTAATCGTTCGTTGTCCGGTACATAACCGCGGATTGTCCGGCTGCCGCCACCGGTACGGGCCGATTGTGAGTCCGAAAGCCGCTCGGCGGCCGAACGGGCCCGACGTGAGCCGGATACCGTCGATCGGGCACCGACGGCCGATCGAAACGACGGTCTCACCACCATCCCGAGCGGGCGTCGCGGGTTCGCTCTCTCGTCCGGACGGTCCCGGTCCCGACGAGGAGCAACACCGGCAGAGCGAACAGGAGACAGATCACGGCGGTCGCCGCACCCATCGCGAGCCACGGGTGAAGGGCGTGAAGGCTCAAGAGCACGGAGGGAGGGAGGAACATGAAGTACCGATACTCCGTGTACGAGCGGAGGTAGGCCCCCGTCTCCGGGGGAGCCGTCAGTTCCACCGTCACGTTCACCGACTCGCCCCGGTCGAGCCGAGCGTGATCGGGAGGCCCGGTCTCGATCCCGTTGCTCGAGGGTTCGACAGTCGTGACGACAGGGATGAGACCGCCGTTGTAGAACGTCAGGTTTTGCGTTTCGGTCTCGCCGGCGGCGATTACGTCCGGGCGATCGGAGTCGTAGCTCGCGCTGACGATACCGATCTGCTCGGCGGAAGACATCGACAGCATCGTCCCCGTCGAGACGACTGCGATAAACAGGACCGCCGCGAGAACGATCCGTCGACCGTCGTAGACGTTTTGCCGCGAGCGCGACCGCGAAGGATCCTTCCGGATCCGATCCGGCCCCTTGAACAGCCCGAACGCGTACGCGAGGATCGAGATCCCGAAAAAGAGGTACGAAAGCCCCTGCATGCCGAGGAACGCGTCGATGCCGAACGTCCTCGCGAGCCACATCTGAGCGCTCTCGATACCGCCCTGGAGACCCATCACGGCGGTCCCGAACTGCGGGATGACGACGGGTTCGCCGTTCACCTGAAGCGCCTTCGCGACGATCTGGCCGTCCGTGACGTGTGGCTCGGCGCCGTCCTGATCGGTCACGGGGTTGTTGTCGCCCTGTGTTATATAACCCGCGTCGGTCTCGTCGACGACGCGGTGGGTGGTCAGCCCGCCGCCGTGGAGCTCCCGGGCCTGGAAGGTCACGACGTCGCCCTCCTCGACCGGTCCCGCGACCTGAGCCGGAACTGCGATGAAGCCGTCGCCGGTCTCGATCGTCGGCTCCATGCTGCCCGTCTCGACGAACGAGAGCAACACCGGCGTGCCGAAGAACTGCCCGGCGAGGACGGCGGCGACGACGAGTATCGCCAGGATTTCGAGCGTGTAAACGGCGAGCGAGCGTGCGTTCATTGGTAGTTGTGTTGTGGTGTCGTCGGGTGTGGGTAGTGTAGCGGCATCGTCGGCCGTCCGCGCCGCGGGTTTCGGTGGCGGTCGTCCGATCGACGGCGGGCGAGCCGCACCGGAGGTCGGTTTTCGTCAATCGCCCGTCAGTCGTCCGCCCCGGCGGCCGTCCCGGAGCCGTACCGGAGTTCCGGCGGCTTTTCCGTCCCGCCGAGCCGCTGGCGTCGCATGTAGTAGTGGTGGCCGGCCGCGAACACCGCCACGGACACGAGCACGAAGAGTCCGACGGCGATGTCGGGCAGCGCCGACAGGGGCCACACCCCCGCCCAGGCGGCCGCCATCGCGCCGACGCCGATCGTCGAGAGCCCCAGATAGTAGCCGCTCCAGGGGATGTCACGCCCCTCGACGAGGTCGACGTAGACGTCCATCGCGTCCATCGCCTCGGTCGCCTCGACGATTCCGGCCCGGTCGTCGAAGTCGACGATCCCGGCCTCGTCCATCCGCGGAAGGTGAATCTGCTGGAGCGCCGTATAGACGCGCTTGCGCTGGGCCGAAGAAACGGCGTACGGCTCGATCCCGTTCTCCCAGGCGGCGATCTGTTCGGCTAGCGGGCCCAACCGGAGCGGCTGCTCCTCGCGTTCGAGCAGGTGAACCGCGTACCGCCGACGGCGGTTGGAGAGCACGTCGAACAGTTCGTCCTCGGTGACCTCGGTGTCGGGGCTCGGCTCCGAGTCCGGCTGTGCGGGTCCTGGGAGGTCGACGTCCGGTCCCACGGCGGCTGTCATACCCCACCCCACATGTCGGATATTTATATGTAATCCCTGCGTGCGTGTTTCGGTGGCGGTAGCAATGAAATGTTTCTCGCCACGGATCGGATCGCATTCCATCGGTTTTCCGCCGTCGGTCGCGGGCGACCGGGCCGTTCAGTCGCGGCTCGATCAGGGGGTGCCTGAAACGAAACGAGCGGCTGTACGGACCGGCCTGAACTCGTGTGTGATTCAGTAACGTTCCATTGCTGCACTCGGAGCCCTCGATCGTCGTTTTCAACGGTCCCGAGATCCCAAATGTTGAATACGTATTCTCATAGAGAGGCGACCTCCGGGTCGTCGATACCTCCGAACGGAGTTGCTCGACCGAGTCCCTAGCGAGACGGTAAACTGTCCGCCGTCTCGGTCGGCTGTTCGGTAAAAAACGAGGACGGATCGACGGGCGGTTCGATCGCCACGTCAGTCGTCGTCGACCCGCTGGAACGCGAGTTCGGCGTTGTTGAACGCATCGAGACAGTCGGCGTGGGCCAGCGCGACCTGTCGCCGATCTCGGGTCACGCCGCCGGGTTCGGTCGGGGGCCCGCCCGGTGGTCCGAGGTAGCTGCCGGTGCCATCGAACCCGATCTCTCCGAGCAGCGCCTGCCCGTTCTCGATCACGTCGTCGACGGTTCCCGCCTCGAGATCCTCGCATTCGTCGTCCGCCAGTTCGCCGGTGGCGGCACCCTCGGGCCTCGGCCCTTCTTCGGCGTCTTCCGGGGCACCTTCGACGTTCAACTTTGCCGCGAGCAGTTGGGCAGCGAGCGCGTAGGCACCGTCGTTGGCGCGATTTTCGCCACCCAGATCGAGCCTGCTCAGGATGTTTACCGCTTCGGGGCAGGCGTCGTCCTCAGTCAACGGTAGCTCGCCGAGTTTGATGGTTCGCCCGGCGTCATCGGCCTTGCCGAGCGTCGCGCCGAGAACGTTTTCCTGATTTCCTTCGGTGCAGTCGCCGCTCCAGTTCCGCCAGAATCCGATGGTGCGGGGGCCGCCCGGTCTCTCGCGGCCGTTCTCGGACGGGTCTTCTGCCCGATCAGCGTCACGGTCGGCGCTGATGCGGATCTGTCGAGTCAACTCACGGGTGTCTTTTCCTGCCCGCACGTACACGGCGACCGTGATGTACCCACCCGAGGGAACGTTTTCGCCGATGATCGCCCAGCTGGGGGTGTCGTCGTCATCGTCCGGCAATCCGACGCCCGAGTCGCCATCACCGTAGAGGTTGCCGAGCTTACTGTCAACCCCGAGCCAGATATCACGGTCCGTGGAGCTGTTGTTTTGGATCCTGAAGAGGTAGTTGTCCCTGGAGACCACGACGTCGTTGTCGAACATCGGCGGAACCGACCCGTCGCCATCGCGGGCGGTCTCGCTTCCGGGAACGCCGCCGAACTCGTCTTCCCCACCGGTATACACGCTGGTGTACCATTGAACGAACGTATCCTCCTCGAGATCTCCGTAGCCATGCTTCTCCTCGAAATTCCCGTCGACCTCGAGGATGTCCGCTGGAGCACTGCCGCCGACGGCGACGTCGCCGAAGAGGTAATGTGAGTTCGTGTTGATACCGTCGCCAGCCCCCAGGTCGATCGTCAGATCGCCGTGGTCATCGATGTACGCGACCTTGTCACTTTCCGCACCGGGCACCAGTGCGATCGATGCCATATCGTCGTTGACGACATCGACGGTCATGTCTCGACCCGTCGTCGTCATCTGCGTGAACGCGCCGGAACCGACCGCCGCGCTGCTTCCAGCCGCCAATGCTCCCAGTCCGATTACGAATTTGCGTCGTTCCATGGTTCATTTCACCCCCCCACAACCGCTCCGGCCTCTGTGGGATCCAAGTTCGGCGTGTACAGTCCGTCCTGGAAGCCGGCCCGGAAATGATCCTCGACCAGTTCGAGCCCCCGAGGACTGTCGCCGACGCCTTCTATCTGGGACGATCCGATGGTCCTTCGCCACGATGACGTCACCGGCGTCGGCCACCGCGATCCCGCTCGTGGACGCATCCGTGAGTACCGCTCCGGTTGACGCTTTGATCGCCGTTCGTCTGTCGATGCTGTAGTCGTCTCGTCCGTCGTTTGGGCGTTGCATGGTGTTGAATTCGTGTCGCTTCCGTTCAGTTCTCGGTCGAATGAAAAATCAGCCAGCGTGCGGAGCGCCTGTCACGCCCGAAGAGCGTGGTGGTTCTATCGCGGAGGTCAGGTGTTATTCCGCAGCTTCCACTT
>LFFM01003071.1_pt1 | contig 10667 bp, 11 predicted proteins | sample 643131 | NCBI WGS metagenome assembly LFFM01 (sample SAMN03777445, study PRJNA286221) | soda lake metagenome | biome: soda lake; feature: Kulunda steppe; material: water; isolation source: sample Tc-Br brine of Tanatar trona crystallizer | place: Russia: Kulunda steppe | collected 2011-07 | reverse complement strand
GTCTGCCGGTCGGGGCAAGCGAGGCTAGTCTGCCGGTCGGGGCAAGCGAGGTCGGTCTACCCGTCTGCACGCATCAGGCGGCTGCTTCGACTGCCGCGTGTCGGAGAATACCCGACCCGACCCCCGCCGAACGCGACGGATCCGGCGATTTATTCGTCGGGGTGTCGGAGTGGACGCATGCTGATCACGCTGGAGGGGCTGGACGGGAGCGGCAAGACGACCGTTTGGGAGGCGCTCCACGACGTCTACCCTGACGCCGTCTTCACTCGCGAGCCGACCGACTCCTGGTACGGGGACGCGGTGTACCGCTCCATCGGCGACGACGGGGCCGATCCGGTCGCCGAGCTCTTCTTATACACCGCCGACCACGCGGACCACCTCGCCAACACCGTCCGACCGGCGCTCGAGCGGGGCGAGCTCGTCATCTCGGACCGGTACTCCGACTCCCGGTTCGCTTATCAGGGGGCGAGCATCGCCGCGAGCACCGCCGACGTCACTCGGCCGATGGAGTACGTCCGCGGGATCCACAGCGCGTTCTCACGACCGCCGGACGCGACGATCTACCTCGACCTCGACGCACGGACGGCTGCGGAGCGATCGGGACGGACGAACAAGCTCGAGCGGGACGGCTACCTCTCGGCGGTTCGGGAGAACTACGAACGTCTCATCGAGGCCGAGCCCGAGCGGTTCGTCCGCGTCGACGCGACCCGCTCGCCCGAGGAGGTCATCGAAGCCGTCGAGGGCACGCTCGCCGACCTCCTCGGGGAGTGAACGGAGGATCCAGCAGGACCGGAACCAACGGCGACTATCGGGTGTCTGGGAGTTCGTACTCGTCCGGGGGCTCCACGTACACGTAATCGATTGCGATCCCGAGAACCGCCGGAAGCACGACGAGCACCGCGATGACGACGGTCGGTGTGCGAAGGCTCACCCCCCACCCGACGTCGAAGAATCCCGCGAACACCAGTGTCGAGACGAGCAGGAGCATCGGCGTCAGGATCACCGTGTACAGGACCCGCCCCCACGACGTCTCCAATCGGAGCCTGAAAAAGCGGGTCGCTATCCCGGCCAGCAGCGTGTGGAACGCCACGAGCGCGATGAGGAGCGCGAACCCGATCAGCGCGAGCATGCGCCTCGTACGATCCCCGCGCTTTTGCCCCTATCGACCGAGACGAACGATTCCGGAGCGGGAACCACTCCTTAGAACGCCCCGCCGTCGGCGGCGTCCTGGCCGTGACGTCTCGCCGACGAGATCAGCCCGGCGACCGGCTCCGTGTAGTCGTATCCGGGGATCACACCTTGGACGTACGTCCCTTCGACGAAATCGATCAGTGCGCCGGCATCGTCGACGCCACGCCGTTCGTTGATCTCGGTCAGTTCGAACCGGACCACGAGCTCGTCGGCCTCCCGGGACACGTCGGGGTCGAACCCGTGGTCGCCTCTCGTGACGCCGCCGACGTCGACGACCCGTCGTTCGAACGTCTCGGCCCAGCCGGTCTCGACGACGTCGGCCACGTCGTCGTCGGTGACGGCCGACAGCGTGGGGACGCGAACGGTGACGGCGAACCGGAGACGGCCGTCGGCCACGGACTCGACGGCGACTTCCCCGTCGAACGCGGTGGTCTCGGAGACCCAGATCCCCGCCTCGTCCCCGGCCGAATCGGACCCGGCGGGTTCGAACGAACCGTGCCCGTTGAACGCGCGTCGGACGCGACCGGGCAGGTCAGTGTCGCTCTCGGCATCGGACTCGGATTCGTGCATACGGACGGAAGGAGTCGAGACCTCAAAAACGCGCCGGGACCGTGGGTCGGGGGCGGACGGTGTCGTCCCCGATAGTGGCACGCGGCTCCGGTACTGGTGGCCCTTTGTACCCGGGTCGACGATCGGGGGTATGGCAGACCGCTTCCGTTCCACACGGGGATTGATCGACGCGCTCGAGGACGCGTCGTTCGACCGCCCGCCCGCACTCGTCAGCAACGCCCACGTCACGGGACTCGGGGTCGCTCGGGCGCTCGACGCGCACGACGTCCCAGTGATCGCGCTGGACCGGCCCGCCGAGGGCGGGACTGGGGACGTAGGAACGGACACGACCACCGTCACCCACGACGGACTGGCCCCGCCGTCGGACGCGGTCGATTTCGCTGGCGCGGTCACCTACCCCCTTGCGGACCTCGACGCCTTCCGCGAGGACGTGGAGGCGATAGTCGACGCCGCGGGCACCGAGACGGTCGCGTTCGGCTGCATGGACGAGTGGGCGCTGGCGTACGCCGAGGCCGATCCCGATGGCGTCCGGCTCCCCTACTCCGGGATCGAGACGGTCGACGACGTGTTGAACAAGTCACGGCTGTACGCGACCTGTGAGGCGCTTGGCGTCCCGTACCCGGAGACGCATCGCCTCGGCGGTGCGGGTGGCCCGGACTCCGTGGACGAGTCCGCGCTCGCTGACGCCGCCGACGCGCTTGCGTTCCCGCTGGTCATCAAACCAGCGCGCAAACGCGAGTTCGAGGAGGCGTTCGGGACGAACGTGATCGAGGTCGCCGATCGCGAGGAGCTCGAGGAGACCGTCACGGCCGCGGCCGCCGAGGAGGTCGAGGTGATGGCACAGAAGCGTGTCGACATCGCCGCCGGCGAGGACCGGTCGCTGGCGTCGTACGTCCCGTCCTCTGGGATCGACGACGCTCTTTCGGTCGTCGGCAACGCCGCCGTCCGGTACCCGCTCCAGTTCGGGACCTCGTGTCTGGTCGAGACCGTCGCCGATCCGGAGATCGAGGCACGGGCGCTCGGCGTCCTCGACGACGCGGGCTACCACGGGATCAGCGAGGCGGAGTTCGTGTACGACCGGGACCGGGAGGAGTACCTGCTGCTCGACGTCAACACCCGCCCCTGGAAGTGGATCTCGCTGCCCGTCGCGGCCGGCGCGAACCTCCCGATGGCCGCGTACGCCGCGGTCACCGACGTCGAGTACGAGTCGTCGGGGATCGAGCCCGCACGCTGGGTGTACCTTCGGGATTACCTGGCCGGGCTCTCGGGCGGGGAGGTCGGGGACCTGCTCGGCGTCGACGACTGGCGCGCGCTCGCCTCGGGCGCGTTCGAGGCGGACGAGTCGCTCACTACCGGGGTGTATCGGCCGTCCGACCCGGCTCCGACCGCGAAGCTGTTCGAGACCGAGTTCGCCGACCGCGAGTACTACTGCGCCTGCTGAGTGCCCGGCGCGTCGACACACCGTCGCGTCTCAAGGACGGTGTTCAACAACGCTTGCCGGAAACGGTTATATCGATTCCCGCGTATTGAGCGCATATGATTCCGGTGGTCGCGTGATCTCTGACGTCCTCCGTCCCGTGATCGCGAACCCCTACGGCGTGACGCTTCTCGTTCTCGGCGCGTCCCTCGTCGGGGGCGCGGTGATGAACTTCGTCGTGATCCGCTACCTCCGTCGGTACACGGACCGGACGGCGACGGATTACGACTCCATCGTCGTCGACAATCTCCACATCCCGCTGGTCACGACGGTCTCGTTGATCGGGTTCTCCGTGCTCGCGAGCGTTCCGTCGGTGACGGAGAACACGTTCCTGACGGCCGATCAGGTGTCGACGTTCGTGGGTCGTCCCGCGATCACCGTCATCGTCGTCGTCTGGGGGTTCTACCTCAACCGCGTCGTCAATCGGCTGGTCAAGAAGATCAACGAGGAGGGGAAGGCCTCCGACGCCCGCGGTCGTGCCTACGAGTTCGCGCCGGTGTTCTCGAACATCTGGTCGCTCGTCGTGATCACGGGGACGATCGCGGCGGTCCTCGTGTTGTGGAACTACGACATCTCGCCGATCCTCGGCGCGGCGGGCATCGCGGGCATCGCGCTGGGTATCGCGGCGAAGGAGAGCGTCGGTAACTTCCTCGGCGGTCTCGCGCTGTACGTCGACGACACGTACACCATCGGCGACTACCTCGAGATCGATACCGGCGAGGCGGGGACGGTCGTCGCCGTCGGGATCCGCTCGACGACGCTACGGACCCGGGACAACATCGACATCACGCTTCCCAACTCGATGCTCAACGAGGAACGAGTCGTCAACCTCTCCGAGCCGCGCGGACAGACCCGGCTCAAGATCGACGTCGGCGTCGCGTACGGCTCCGATATCGACCTCGTCGAGGAGGTCCTCGTCGGGATCGCGCTCGACGAGGACACGGTGCCGAACAACCCGGAGCCGAAGGCCCGATTCCGCTCGTTCGGCGGTTCGGCACTGGAGTATCGTCTCGTCTGCTGGGTCGACCGACCCGAACACAGGGGCCGGGTGAGACACCTGCTCAACCGCGAGATATACACCCGGTTCACGGAGTACGGAATCGAGATACCGTACGACACGCACGACGTGAACGTGTACCACCGAGACGGGGCCGACGGCGGGGACGGGTCCGTGAACGGTGATCGGGCGGCACTCTCCGAGGCGGTCGACGCCGAAGACGACGCCGGACTGGCCGGTTCGATCGATCCCACCTGACCCGACCGGGTTCACAAGGAGGTGGCGGTCCCGTCTCCTCCATTTGCCGGTCGAATCGGCATCCGACACCCGAGGGTCGAATCGGTGTCACCCACCCGACGCTCGAACCGGTGTCACCCACCCGACGGTCGAATCAGTATCCCGCACCCGACGGTCGAACCGGCAACGCACTCCTCCGGGTCGAAGCGTTATATTCCGGGGGGTACATCCGTGTGCTATGTACGCACTCGTGGACGCCGTCGTCCACACGGCGACCGATCGCGGAACCATCGAGGGGAGCGTCGTCATCGACGACGGGGAGATAGCGGCCATTGGGGACGTCGACGTGCCGGACGACGCGACCGTGATCGACGTCGGCGGCGACCACGTCACGCCGGGGCTCGTCGACGCCCACAGCCACGCGGGCGTCGCCGAGTGGGGCGAGCCCGAGGACGCCGACATCAACGAGGGGACCGATTCGGTCACGCCACACGTCAACGCGCTCGACGGGTTCCACCCGCGCGACGAGGAGCTGAAACGCGCGTTTCAAAACGGGGTCACGTCCGTCTCCGCGCGGATGGGATCCGGCAACGTGATCGGCGGCGTCATCTGTTCGATGAAGACGTACGGACACACCGCGGACGACATGCTGATCCGCGAGGACGGGATGAAGGCGGCGATGGGCGAGAACCCGAAACGGTTCCACGGGGAACGCGAGGGGCGACAGCCCTCGACCCGCCCGGGCGTCGCCGCCACCCTCCGAGAGACGCTGATGGCGGCCGAGGACTACGTCGACCGGCGGGAGCACGCTCGCAACGAGGGCGAACCGTTCGAGCGCGACCTCGGGATGGAGAACCTCGCACGCGTACTGACGGAGGGGTTCCCGCTTCGCGTCCACGCGCATCGTGCCGACGACATCATGACCGTGTTCCGGATCGCCGAGGAGTTCGGGATCGACGCGTTGTCCATCGAACACGCCACGGAGGGACATCTGATCGCCGAGGAGTTCGCCACGCGGGACGTCCCCGCCGTCGTCGGGCCGTCGCTGTACTCCGGCGCGAAACACGAGCTGCGAAACATCACCTTCGAAACGCCGGGTATCCTCCACGATGCGGGCGTCAAAGTAGCGATACAGACCGATGCCCCGGTTCTCCCACAGCAACACCTCGACGTCTGTGTCGGACTCGCGGTCCGTGAGGGGTACCCCGCCGACGAGGCGCTGGAGGCCGTCACCCGGTATCCGGCGGAGATCCTCGGGATCGATGATCGCGTCGGGACGATCGAGCCCGGAACCGACGCGGACCTCGCGGTCTGGGACGGCGTGTTCCACGAGAACGGTACGCGGACGACCCACGTGTTCGTCGACGGTGAGCACGTCTTCGACCGCGAGCGGGACGCGGTCGACCCTCGTGCGGAGTACGACTGGTAGATCGTCCGACCCGTGTAGGATACGGCTGTGTTCCGTGCGTTACCCGACGACTTCGATCCGTCCGTTCATTCCCTGTGTTTGATGCGGGGTACAGACGTACTCATACACGCCGGGCTCCTCGAACGTGTGCTCGAAGGTGTGTCCCGCGTCGTCGACGAGCTCCGAGGCGAACGCCTCCTCGTCGATCTCGACGACGTCGTGGCCACCCCCCTCGCCGGTCCACTCCCAGACCACCGTCGTTCCGACGTCGATGACGAGGTTATCGGGGTCATACGACAGTCCGTTTCCGGCACCGACGATCACGTCAACCGTGTCCGTTCCGGTGCGGTCCGTGGGATCGCTGAACTCGCGACCGTCGTCGTCCAGTGCAGCACAGCCCGCGAGCCCGAGGATCGAGAGCGCTCCCGCGGACGCAACGACCGCTCGACGGCTGCGTTCGACCATAACGTTCGGAAGGTGACGAACGGGCTAAAGCCTCTCGCCGGCTCCCGATCGATGGGAACGGTTTTTCAACCGTCATCGCTCATGAGCGACTATGAGCGAGTGGACGGACGCGATCGTCGGCGAGCGAATGACCGTCGACAATCAGTTCAACGACCGCGTGGCTTCGTCCCGCTTCTCCAGTCAGGAGTGGGGTCTCATCATGACCGCGACGGAGTTCGAGATAGAGAACTCCGAGGATCCCGATGACGCGCGGATCGTCGCCGACACCTCGAACCTCTCGGCGGTCATGCCCGAGTTGAAGAACGTCCGCGACCAGGTGTCGGCGATGGGCGGTGCGCCCGCCGGAGGCGGTGGAGGCGGCGGATCCGGGGGCGTTCTGGACTCGATCAAGCGCGCGCTCGGCTTCGGCGGCGGTGGGGGCGGAACCGGTGCGAGCGACGAGGAGATCGAGGCGGCCGAGCGACTCGTCCAGGAGTACGCCGACGAGCTACAGGCACATCTGGAGGACGTCGGCAAGTGGGAACAGGTGCGGATCGCGTATCAGGAGTAAGGATCACCGGCTGGAGTGGACGCCTCCACGCTCCCGCTCACTCCATGCCGCTCCCACGGAACAGCGCCAGCTCGCCCGCCTCGTAGGTGGTGATCAGTTCGTTTACGAGCTCGTCGTACTCCTCGTCGTCGACCCGGAGCGCGTCGAGCCGCTCGACCGTCTCCTCGTCGAGGTGGATCTGGGGCATACGTCGATGTTCGATCCCCAGCGATGAAAACACGAGGATCGAACCGGGGTCGTGGGACCGATCGATGGCTCCGGAGTCAGTCCTCGCCGACGCACAGGAAGCCGAACGGTTCGGACGCCTCCGACGCTTCGGATCGGGCCTCGATCGCTCGTCTCGCTCGTCGTTCGATGTCGGTCTCGGTGAGCTGGTCGTTCCGAAGCAGGACCTCGCCGTTGAAATCGACGATTGCATCCGGTTCACTGATCGATTTGAGCGTCTCGTTCGTCGAGATATCGACGACATCGTGCCGTGAGACCCCGGCTAATTCTCGCTTGAGATGCTCCCACCTGATCGAGCCGTACTCCGCGCCGACTCGCATGGTCGTCGTCGGTACGGCGTGTACCGAAGCGACACCCTCGGATTCGCTCGTCGAGCGGATCTGCACGATCCGTTTCGCTTGCGTGGTCGTATTACTGACGACGTCGCGACCCGGATCCCCGGCTACCCGGACGTCGGCGACCGACGGGAGCCGGGCGAGCGCGACGCTCGCCGCGAGCGGAACCCCGCTCGCGAGGAGGCCGAGGAGGGTGCGGATCCGGTCGGCATCGAGCGTCCCGTCGACGGCGAGCGCGCCGAGTGCGCCGCGTTCGACCCCGCTGGCCGCGGGCGCGACGGTCGTCGACCCCTCACAGACCGCGGCGGCCGGTTCCCACTCGGATTCGCCGAAGTCGACGACGCCGTCCGGACAGGCGACACGGTCCTCGTCCGTCGGCAACGCACAGTACAGCAGATCCACGTCGGGATCGGCGACGATCGTGGCGAGCTCTTCGGCGGTCGGTCGATCGTGTATCTCCCACGACCCCACCCCATCGGGCGGTGCCGGGTCGGCGATCGCCCGGCGGATCGCCGTCGCTCGATCCGACGAGTCGACGACGAACGCCACGTGAACGTCCCCCTCGGTCGGTCGAGACCGCGACAGATAGTGCTCGTAGCTGGCGGAGCTCAGCGCCGCGGTGCCTGCCGGCAGGGGGTCCGCGTCGGGGCTCGGGACCGGATCGACGGGGAGGTACGGCGACGTCGCGACCGCGAGCGGTGTGAACCGGCGTCGCGTGGCGGGCGTCACTCCGTTCTCGTCGGGGCCGGGGAGCGCCGATCCACGGACCCGGATCGGCTCGAGGACGTGTGCGAGGTGGCCTAACAACTCGATTCCGGCGGGACCGGGACGAAGGACCGCTTCCGTGGGCCACGCCGGGAGGTACGGCTTGACCGTCGACGGGTCCACTTCGAGGTACTCCATCAGACGCTCGCTCATCGAGTACTCCGCGAGCGTCGGCGGATAGAAGGGGAGCTCCGGCCCGACTGCCTCGTACTCGTACCGATCGGATGGAACGTATCCGTCCGTGCGGGCGAGCGAATCGAGGAACACCGTGTGACGGAGCAGCTCCGAGACCCGGTCCTCGAGCGCCGGCCCGTCCGCGGGAAGCGGCTCGACGTACCCCGTGTCGAGCCGTATCTCCGGGGCTCCCGGAACGAGGTCCGCACCGAGATAGTACGCGAGCGGGGCAACGCGATACACGTCGGCGAACCTGGCTGGAACCGCGATCTCGATCCCCGTGTCGGGGGTCGAGAGACGGGATGGCACGTCGAGGGTCTCGCCTCGTTCGATCCGGGGCGGGTACCCTCGAAGGGTGGGCCACGACCGCTCCGGCGACCACTCGGCGATCGACGATCCGAGCGCCGAGACGGCCGTCATCAGTGCTTCGGGGTCGTCCGGTACGGTGATCGTCGCCTCCGGACGGGCGTGAAGCGACCGTCCGCCGACCGTCACCGTGGTCGGCTCGCCGAACCGGAGTTCGACCGGGCCATCGCCGGCCATCCCGGCCGCGTCGACGGCGACGTCCTCGACGCGCACGAGCGCCTTCGTCACGCCGACGACGTCGAAACAGTACGATCCGCGGTCGAGTGTACGGTCTTCGGTGAGGCTGGCGACGAACTCCCCGGCGGCGTCTCGGACGGAGACCGAGGAGTACGCGGGGATCGACAACGACTCGGCTTCGAAACTGACGGCCCGGTCGACGGGAAGCGGGAACAGGTCGTGGAGCGCCGGTTGGGGGTCGGGCTCGCGATCCAGCTCGATGACGAGCCGCTCGTTTTCGAGCGCATCACGGACGAGAAGCGTTCTCCCATCGACCGCGAAGCGCACTCGTCTGTCCGCGTCTCCCTTCTCTCCATTCACACCCCTGAAACAGCCGCGTGGCTGATGAGGGTGTCGGTCGTTTCTCACCCGTGAGAACGCTGCAGTGCCGGAACGGTTTTACTGGTCCGTCCGTCACCGCCGATATGGACGACCCCGTGGCTGCCGCGCTTCCCGAAGCGTTCCCCGATCGGGTGGTCGAGCGGCTCGTCGGCGTCGGCCCCTCCTGGAACGGCGGCAACGACACCGTCGGCGTCGACTTCGCGGACGGCGGGCGGGCGTACCTCAAGGTGGCAGTCGACGCGGACGAGAGGCGGATCGCCCGCGAGCGGGCGGTGATGGAGCGCGTTCGAGCGATGGGAGCGGTTTCCGTCCCCGAAGTCATCGCGGCGGATCCGAACGCGGACGTGCCGTACCTCGCCACTGCGCCCGCACCCGGCCGGGACCTACTCGACGTCTACGATACCGTCGACACCGACGCCGAGCGCGTGGCATTACTGCGCGGTGTCGGTCGGACGCTGGCGGCGCTCCACGAGGACCGTTTCGAGCACCACGGCGAGATCGTCGGGAGTCGCGGTGTGTCGGGACTCGACGTGTCGACCGGTAGCTGGACCGCGGTGTTGCTCGCGACGATCGAACGGACTCGCGAGATCGGGACGACGGACCGGCTCGCCGCCCACTTCGATGCCGTCATCGACTGCGTCGAATCGAGCCGTGATCGCCTCGACGAGGCGCCCGCATCGCTGCTTCACGGGGACGTGGCCAAGCCGAACGCGTTCGTCGTCGACGGACGCGGAGGAGGGGACCCGAAAACGGATCGTTCCCGGATCGGGCTGCTCGACTGGGAGCTCGCACACGTCGGCGACCCCGCCCGGGATCTGGTTCGGGCCCGCGACCAGCTCTGTAACGAGTTCGACCGTGACGGTCCTGCACGATTCGGCGACGCGGTGTATGACGGCTATCGCGATCGAGCAGGGTCCCTTCCCGACGGATTCGCCGAGCGCGAACCGGTCTATCGGGTGGTCCGGATCCTCGGTCGGTCCGGGTTCCTCGACCAGTGGGCGTCGTACCTCGACACGCCGATCGAAGCGTTGGAGGAGCGGATCGACGCGGAGCTGGACCGACGACTGGCGGCGGTGTAGTCGGGTCGGGCCGCGTTTGCGGCGGTCGGAAGGATGTAGCGACCGTCCCCGGCCCTGTGAGCTCGCGACGTGCCGGTCAGTTCCAGGCGGCGTCGTCCGGATCGATCAGGCGGTCGCCGTCCGCCAGCCCGTCTATCGCGTCGAGATCGGCCGAGGGGAGGTCCAGATCGATCGCGTTCAGGTTCTCCGTCACGTGATCCCCGGTCGATTTCGGGATCGGGACCACGTCGCGCTCGAGCGCCCACGCGAGCGCGACGACCGCCGGCGAGG
>LFFM01003070.1_pt1 | contig 10675 bp, 11 predicted proteins | sample 643131 | NCBI WGS metagenome assembly LFFM01 (sample SAMN03777445, study PRJNA286221) | soda lake metagenome | biome: soda lake; feature: Kulunda steppe; material: water; isolation source: sample Tc-Br brine of Tanatar trona crystallizer | place: Russia: Kulunda steppe | collected 2011-07 | reverse complement strand
TGATTCGCGCAGTAGAGGAACTGTTCTTTTGTCTGATGGAGATATTCAGCCGCATCACTCGATACATCGAGTTTGATGACGACTGTGCGATGCGGCGGGTTCTCCATCGTTACTTCACATTATACAGTCTTGTCTTATAAATTCATGTGTTTGTGAAATGTGCATGTCGGCTTCCTCCACGGGGTTAAGCCCCGTGGCATCCGCCTTGTATTTCTGTGAATCTGGGACTGGGCGATCAGGGATGTCCGGACCGTTACGACAATCGAACGGTGGCTACTCCACTACCCGAGTGTCAACTCGGAACGACCCGATCGATCCAAAAAAAAGAAGCCGCTACTGGTGCGTTCACGCCGAAAATAACTCTACTCCGGCGTTTATGAGTTCTCCAGAAGGCGGATTTCGTCGTCAGTGATGGAGTCAATGCTGCTCTCTTCGAGCGTGAAGTCGTCCTCGTCGGACTTGCTCCATCCGAGCTTCGATCGGATCGTATCCGCGAGTCCCGGGTCAGCGTCGACATACGCGGTGCCGGAGCGTACTTCGGTTACCAGACCGATCTCCTGACCGGCCGCGTTGACTACTGTCTTTCCTTCATCGTCGTCGATAATGTGGTTTCGAACCATCGCACTCGTCAAACGTCTCTCCGGAGTGTTTGTTATACTGAGGTATCTGAGCGAGCGGGAAAGTAGACCTGCGTTACACCCGTGTTTTTCGATACTTGGAGCCGTTGAAACACTCCGTGAGATGCACCGGTCCGGCGATTCGGGACCTCGTATCCAGCGTGTAACAATACCCACTGCTGGCAGTGTCTCACAGTATATGCACGACGGGACCCGAACGATAGTTGCCGAAACGGCCCGAGTGGGCGAGGAGTGTCTGGTGAAAAAGGTCGTCGACGAGGAGCCGTGGGTCCCGCCGGCGATGCTGCCGCGCCACAATCAGAATTCGCTCCCACATCACCAATGACGCCGCCTCAAGACGGCCCGGATACCCGGGAGAATGACGGAGGTGCGAGCGCCGGCGAGCCCGAGCAGAAGCTGCGTGACAAGACGGTGCTCGTGACCGGTGGCGCCGGCTTCATTGGCAGTCATCTTGCGCGAGCACTCGTCGGAGACAACGAGGTCCGCGTTCTCGACAACCTCACGACCGGTACCCCGGACAGTGTTCCCGACGGCGCGACCCTTATTGAGGGTGATGTCAGGGACGAAACGGCAGTCAAACGAGCGATGGCAGGCGTCGACGTGGTGTTCCACCAGGCCGCGGTCGTCAGCGTCGAGGAGTCGGTCGCGGATCCGTCGCGGTCCCACGGAGTGAACGTCGACGGAACGCTGGCCGTGTTGGAGGCCGCTCGGGAGGCCGACGCGCGCGTCGTGCTTGCTTCGAGCGCCGCCGTCTACGGGGATCCCGAGTCGTTGCCGGTGACAATCGACGAGGCGATGACGCCACGGTCACCTTACGGCGCCGACAAGGTCGCGATCGACGCGTACGCCCACGCGTACGACGCAACGTACGGCATCCCGGTCGTCGCGCTCCGATATTTCAACGTGTACGGGCCCGGTCAGCGTGGTCCATACAGTGGCGTGATCGAGGCGTTTCTGCAGCGAGCCCTCGACGACGACTCACTCACGATCCACGGCGACGGCGAGCAGACCCGTGATTTCGTCCACGTCTCGGACATCGTCAGGGCAAACGTTGCAGCGGCGACAACCGAGCATACTGGGACCGCATACAACGTCGGAACCGGCGAGAGTGTGACGGTTACGGAGCTCGCAGCGATCATTCGAGAGGAAACCGGGAGCGACGCCGGCGTCCACCACGAGGATGCTCGGTCGGGGGATGTTCGGCACAGTCGCGCAGCGACGGAGCGTGCACGTGACCAACTGGGGTTTGAAGCCCGGGTCCCGCTTCGAGAAGGGCTATCTCACCTGATCAACCAACGACGAGAGATTACGCAGAGATCCGAGTCAGTGGAGCCAATCTCACAAGAAGCCCCCGACAACGGAGATGGCTGATACACACGCGGTCGATCATCCTCGCTTCCAGCTTCGGTGGCTGTTTGATCACGAACACCCTGATGGGCGCAAATGTACTCTCGGGAATCACCGGGGTCACGGGGATGTTCCACAACCGCTCAACGACGACACGTTGGTGCCGCGAGGGAACCGGGTGCTTTACGACCGCGTGAAACACGGGCTCTCCGCGGCACTCGACGCAATCGACCGAAACGGGACGGTCCTGTTGCCAGCGTACGTCCCTGGAGGAGTGACCTGGGCCGTCCGCAACGCCGGATTCGACGTGCGATACTACCCCGTGAACGCCGACCTCTCGCTTCCCGTCGGGGCGGTCGCTGAGCGCATTGACGAGCTCGATCCGGCAGCAATACTGTTCATCCACTACTTCGGGTTTGCTGACGAGGGGTTTGGCGAGTTGGCGTCGCTCGCACGGGAGCGGGACGTGTTCCTCATCGAGGACTGTGCACGAGGTGTCTTCGGACGCGGCCATAACGGGCGGCTTCTCGGGGAAACCGGGGACCTCGCTCTCTTTTGTCTCCATAAAACGCTCCCAGTTCCGAACGGTGGGCTGGTCGTCGCCCGGGATGCACCCGTTCCCCGTCCGACCGAGCAACGGAGCGAACGAGGGACGATTCCACGCGTCGCGGCGCTATCCGTCGCCCGTCAAGCAGGAATTACCCTGAACTCGACGCCGACCATCGAGCGGGAGCCGAGAGCGGACATCGAGTCGGTCACACCCGGGCAACCGGGGCGAGCGCCCGGCGGGCTCACCTATCGCGGACTGAATCACTGTCGACCCGAGGCGGTTCGTGCGATGCGCTGTGACAACTACCGAACACTCCGGTCGCTGCTCGTGGATGACAGCGGTCTGCAAGTCGTCACTCCCGAGGCGCCGGACGGCGCCTCGCCCTATGGCGTCGCAGCGCTCGCCGCGGATGCCGAGTCACGACAGCGTCTCGTCCGTTCACTTCGAAGTCGCAGACTCCCGTGTGAGGCGTTTACGTGGCCTGCCGTCTACCGTCATGCCGAAGCGCAGGCGTCGGTCGGCGCCGAAACCCTTCGGGACCGCTTGGTCGTGTTCCCAACCCACCAGGAGCTCGGTGGCAGGGCGATCGAGAGAATGGCAGCGGTCGTCGCCGGCGAGCGCAAGCCGTAATTGGGAAAATGACCGAATTCGCAAAAAGACGGGTGGAAGATACGATCGACAGTGATCGGCCATCATCCAAACGTCGGACCGCGGGACGAGTCGATCGTCCCCCGCTTGGGTGGACACGCGTATCGGAAGCGCCCATTAGGCCGACCCCTCGTTTTCGACACCGCAATGCGCGGCTGACGACCTAGTCGTCGTCTTCGGTTCCGTTACCGTTGTCCGAATCGTCATCTTCGGGCGTCTCCGTTTCCTCTTCGTCCTCCTCGTCCTCCTCGTCTTCAGGAGTCTCCGTTTCCTCCTCCTCCTCTTCCTCTTCTTCCCCATCCTCGTCTTCGTCGTCGTCCTCATCATCCTCATCTTCCTCTGCCGGGCCGACGATGAAGTCGCCCACGGCATCGAGGACTTCCTGTTGGGACATTGCAGCGTCGAACGCGTCAGGGAACGGCGAGTCGCCATTGACACGGTTGAACACCGCGGCGTGACGGGCCTCGACGCTGTGAATGGAGACGGCAGCACTCACGAGATCGGGGCTCTCGATGTACGGTGCAGCGCCGGCGTACGCCGCGACACCAGTGTTCTCGACGACCTGTGCGAGTTCGAGCACGTCACCGACGCTCTCGAAGCCGAAGTCGTACTCCATCTCCATGGCCGGGTCTCCGCCAAGGAGCTGCACGACCTGTGTGAGCACATCGACGTGCGTGGACTCGTGTTCACCGGCGACAACGACGGCGTCGTACACCTCGTAGCGGGCCTCCTCGTCGAACTCAGCGAGGGCATCCGATTCGACGAAGTCCTCCTCGTCGAACTCGTCGAGCGCTTCACGATAGAACGCGTCCTCCAGGTTCTCCAGCGTGAGCGCGTAGTTCAAGACGTCCACGTCGGTGCCACGGTCGGTGAATGGCGCCATCTCCGGTTCCTCTTCCGCCTCCTCTTCTTCCTCCTCATCCTGAGCGACTGCCGTCCCGCCACCGAGTGCCAGTAGGGCACCGCCGGCGACCGCGGACTTCGCGAGGAAGCCGCGCCGCGAGTCCTCGTCGTCAGTGATCTGTGATCGAATTGAATCCGCAATGCGCTCTGCTCGTTCCTGTGTCGTGTCCATCTTCATTGCCGTGTCTAGTTCTGTCATAGTGGGTTTCGTGTCGGACATCTCATATGATGAGCAACATTCGTCACTCGCCATCTCGTCCGACTGATTACTGCTTCACCCGTTGGTCGTATTGTTATTTGTTGCCATCAAATTCCGGCGTATTCATTTGTTTTGCTTACTCTATCTCCCGAATTGCTTTGGTTGGATTACCGCCGCTCCCAGTCGGTTCCTGTGTATCGGAGTAATTTAGTATTGGTTTGCTCACCAACGCGAGAATACGGCGTTTGGATGCGGAGCCAATATCGAGAGTAAGCAGAGTAAACAACTGTCGGTAGATCACCTACCGTGGCTGTCGGTGCTTCGTAAGCCAAAAAGACTCGTCCATATCGACTGCTGAAGTTCGGTTCATGGCACCGATATCCGACGAGTTCCTCTCCAAATGGCCGCATTAATACTAACCTACCGAAACAAATTGGTCAAAAGCATCTGCGGGTTTTAATGGGCTGATTGGATATGGGGTGATTGTCACTATGCAAGTCACACCATCGGGGGTGAGCCACTTTCGAAATCTTTTGTGGCCAGTCTCGGAAGCACGAGTAGTTTGTGAAAGGGTCGTGGAGCTTGGTGTGAGCGGTTGTACGGTCGGAAAGGGGCGGTCACCAACGTCCACTCGGAGAGGTCAGCATCACGAAGCGAGAACAACACACCAATGAGCGCGACAGAGATTACCCCAGAGACAACGGAAGTTGATGAGAGTAGAACGGAGTCCGCATCCAGCGAGCAAAACGCCGAACGATCGCCGGTGGCCAACCTCTCACTTGACGTCGTTTTCAACGTTCTTCGAAACCGTCGTCGACGGTTGGTACTGAAAGCGGTCGAAGACCAGGACGGCGCCACAACGCTCAGCAACCTTGCTGAACACATCGGCGGCATCGAGAACGACAAGCCCCCGACGGCGCTCAATGCTCAGGAACGAAAACGCGTGTACGTTGGCCTTTATCAGTGCCACCTTCCAAAAATGGACGATGCAGGCGCCATCGAGTTCGATAAAAACCGTGGAACCGTCGACCGCGGCCCCATGGCTGATACGTATCACACGTACCTCGAACGGGAGTTCGAAACCAGCAGGTCGTGGGCGCGCTACTACTGTGGCCTCACTGGCGTCTCCGCTGTCGCACTCGCTGGATCAGTTGCGCTCTCTACTGGATTGAGCTCGGTTATTTTTCTGGTGACACTCGTCACCCTGGCAGTCCTTTCGGCGTGGCACTGGTCCTGTACGAGCGACTCATAACCGCCGCGCCAATCTCGTTTTTCCGTCCGATAGTTGTTCAGGGTTTCGTCTTCAGAGCAGGCTGAGTGGCGATCGGTGTGCGTGAACACATCCATGACCCCCACAGAAACTCTCTACTGGAGACGGCCCAAAGTTGCCACTCCATAACAAAGCACCGATCCCGTGGATTTCGCAACGTCGTTCCACCCGCACGGAACGGACGGACTCAACTCATGAATCCACAGACGAACCCAGACGATCCACGATCGCTTCGCCGCGAAATCACCGACCGAGCGGGGTCGTGAAATGTGTGGCATCATCGGCCGCGTCGGTGACGGCGATGCACTCGCATCGCTTCTCACGGGGCTCAGAAACCTCGAATACCGCGGGTACGACTCCGCGGGTGTCGCCGTTCGGAGCGAGGACGGGATCGACGTGTGCAAGCGACAGGGCGAGACGGACAAGCTCGACGCCGCCGTAGCCGAGCGTCACCTGCCGGGTGACATCGGCATCGGTCACACGCGCTGGAGCACGCACGGTGCCCCCTCGGACGCCAACGCGCACCCACACACTGACGAGGACGGCCGAGTCGCCGTCGTCCACAACGGGATCATCCGCAACTACGAGTCGCTTCGGCGCGAACTTCGCGAGGACGGCACCCGGTTCACCAGTGAGACGGACACGGAGGTCGTTCCTCACCTCGTTGCTCGGGAGCTCGACGCCGGCTTAGATCCCGAAGCCGCATTCCGAGCGGCGACGGAACAACTGGAGGGGAGCTACGCGCTCGCGATGGTGGTTGACGGTGCGGACGCCATCTACGCAACCCGTCACGGGTCCCCACTGGTGCTCGGAGTGGGCGACGATGCGAACTACCTTGCCAGTGACGTGCCCGCGTTCCTGGAGTTCACGGACCGCGTCATCTACTTGGAGGACGACGACGTCGTCGTCCTCGACGAGGACGGATACCGGATTACGACGACGGAGGGAGAGTCGGTCGAGCGCCCAGTCGAGACGGTCGACTGGACCGCCGGGGACGCACAGAAAGGCGTCTACACCCATTTCATGCGGAAGGAAATCGACGAGCAGCCTGCTTCGCTCCGCCAGACGCTGGAGGGGCGAAGCGACGGCGGTGAGACCGTTCTGGACTCGTTCCCGCCGGGCTCGCTGTCGGATATCACCGATGTCGTCTTCGTCGCCTGCGGAACGTCGTATCATGCGGCCATGTACGGGAGCACGCTGCTTCGCCGGCGCGGAATCCCGGCAACCGCGATGCGGGCGAACGAGTTCGCACACGACCCGATGCCCGTGTCCGATCGGACGCTGGTGATTGCCGTCACCCAAAGCGGGGAAACGGCCGACACGCTCGCATCACTTCGGGTTGCAAACGACTCGCCAGCGAGGACGCTGGCAGTCACGAACGTCGTCGGATCGAGCGCCGCGCGCGAGGCGGACGACGCGATGTTCATCCGGGCCGGTCCCGAGATCGGCGTCGCGGCCACCAAGACGTTCTCCTCGCAAGTCGCGTCACTGGCGCTGCTCGCGGACCGTCTTCACGCCGACGGCGCCGGGATCGAGTCCGACGACGCCGTCCGGACACCGGCAAAACCGGTAGCCGAAGGGGCGAGTACGACGGACGGAGGCGTTGAAGCCGGCACGATACAGTCGCTGCCGGACAATGTCGAGACGGTCGTCAACGACGGTGGCGCTGCCCGACTGGCGGAACAGTATGCCGACGCCGACTCGTACTTCTTCATCGGTCGGGGGGTCGGCTACCCCGTCGCGCTGGAAGGCGCACTCAAATTCAAGGAGATCACGTACGAGCACGCGGAGGGGTTCGCCGCCGGCGAGCTCAAACACGGGCCGCTCGCGCTCGTGACGCCGTCGACCGTGATCGTTGCGGTGTTTACGGGGCGAGACGACGAACGGACGCTCCACAACGTCCGTGAAGCTCAGACCCGTGGGGCACCGATCATCGGTGTCGGACCCGAGTCCGCGACCGAGATCCGGGATGCGGTCGACGAGTACCTTTCGTTCCCGGATACGGATCCGGAGCTCGCCGGCGTGCTCGCGAACGTCCACCTCCAACTGCTGGCGTACCACGCCGCGGAGATCCGCGACCGGGCGATCGACAAACCGAGAAACCTCGCCAAAAGCGTCACCGTCGAGTGAGGGCGGCGCTCCCACCCGTTTCTCCGCGATTTCGGCCACCAGTCGGGCTACTGACCGTCGTGCTCCCACCGAGTGTACGTCTCGTCCGTCCCGGCTCCGGTCTCCGCTCCGCCATCCGGTCGGATCGCTGCCTTCCCAACCGAGAGTTGCTGTCGTGTTAAACACTCAAGACAGCCATAAACCGTGTTTCCGACGCCGAACACACGGACGAACCGTGAGCTGACCGCGGAGCCACAGCGCTCACACCGGCGGTTCGAATCCGTCGTGTAGCGTCGGTCGGACATGCCTGCCCGATTCTTGGACATCCGTTTGGTTAGTTGGGTGATACCGCCAGTGAACGCGGTCGTCTCGGAGCACGGCGTCAAGAGAGAACGTCCCCGAGACGAGACCCATTGAGAAGGGAAGCAATAACGAAATGGTAACGGTTCGTTCATACACCTGCCCGGACACCCGACGGTCATTCCCTTTCAGCACCCCCCCTGTCCACGGTCGTCGGGTGACGGGGTACTTTTCAGATCGGATAGACGATAGCTTGAGAAACGGCCTTTGCGCCGAAAGCTGGCAACGTGTCGGAGAACAGCGGCTACCCCCTTGTTTGGGGGGGTTCGACTGCTTCCACGATAACTGTCCCCTCCCCAATGACGGTTACCTCACACCCCGCATACATGAATGACAACGTGATGTCCGCCATATCTCGCTTCTCGCCGGTACAGAGTGCATCGAGTGCATCAGTGTCGATCGTGTCGTTGAGCGTCGGAAGGTCGATCGGGTCAACGTTTGTGACATCGCTCACCGTCTCTACGACGGCAACTGACGGCGGAACTGCGTCCCATTCAAACCGCTTGACCGTCGAGTTCGGTGTATCATCCACTTTATACTCACCCGTGTTGGAGGAAGCGATTTGAGTGCGTTCTACCGTGACAATCGTCTATGGATAAAAGAGCGGCCATCTAACATCTCCAGTTTCGGCCGGAGAGACCTTTTGAGTTCTGGTTCTCCGCCCGGATTGCCGACGGAATCGGAGTGCGACGACGCCACCAACGAGTATCGGATCAGGATCCGGGGCCGTGCTGTGGAGTCGTTTGCGTCGACTGTTTTGGCTTACCACACGTCGACAGCGCTTCGGTACCGTCGATGAAGACGCGTTCGACGACGGGGAATGGCTCCGGGTCGACAACGAGAACGTCCGCACGAGCGCCGACCTCGATTCGCCCCTTGTCGTGGAGTCCGGCGGCCTCCGCAGGGTTCCGAGTGACTCGATTGGCTCTGACAGGTAGCGGCTCTCCGGTGTCAACGAACGGCGCTGCAAGCAACGACGGCGGATGATAATCCGAACACAACACGTCGACGACATCCTCGTCGATAGCCGAGCGAACGGAGAGATTGTCCCACAGGCTCCCACCTCTGACGAGGTTCGGTGCTCCCATCGCCACGGTCATGCCGCATTCGGATGCGCGGCCGGCGGCCTCGATCGTGAGCGGATATTCGCTGATCGACGCGCCGTGTTCGAGCTGCCGCTCGACGTCCGCCGGCGATTCGTCATCGTGGGACGCGAGTGGAACGTTGGCAGTGGCGGCCAACTCGGCAATCCGCTCCGATAGCGACTCACGGAGCGGCCGTGAGAGCGTCTCGCGGTCGGCGGCCGCCTCCGCGACGCTCTCTCTGGGCCAATTTCGGTCCTCGACGTAGTGACGGACGAACTCGTCGGCGTCGAACTGTCCGTCCCCAGGTGCATGGTGCATTATCGAGACGAGGTCGAGGTCGACATCGTCCGCCACGCGCTCGACGGCGTCGACGCTCGCCGGCGAGAGCTCACAGCGTGCGTGCAACCGGTTATCTCCGAGCATGTCGGTCATCGCCCCGATTTCGCGCGCGAGTTCGTCCGCGTCAGCGAAGCTTCGGTCCTCGTCGGGAGAGTCCTCGAACGCGATGGCGTGGAACTTCGTCGTCACACCAGCCATCACGTTGATGCGGTCCGCCATCGAGAGCGCCCGTCGAGTGTCAACCCGAGCTCCTGAACGCGGATACAGCTGCTGTTCAACGTCGTCCCCGTGGAGATCGATGAGCCCCGGCATCACGACGAGGCCCTCCGCATCCACCGTCGTCGCCCGAGGTAACGGGTCCGATGGCGTCTTTCCCACCGAGACGATTCGAGTTCCCGCGAGCACGACGCGCCCGCCGTCGATGACGCGAGTCGGGGTAACGACCCGTCCGTTGCGGATTTCGGTGATCTGCGTCATTGTGCTGGAGTTCCGGCGGCGTTCGGTCGTCGAGCGCGACGAGTGACCTTGGAGAGTGGAGAGAGTGACCGTTCGTGTGACGAGCGAACCGTCGTCTCCGTCGGCAGTTTGTCGGTGGACGAGTAAGAGAGCATAGGGAACGCTATTTCAGCAGATTATCTTTGTTAATCACACCCAACACAACCTCAGAGGAGACCCACTCCGGTGAGTAGGGTGCTACTACTCGGGTGATCAGACGCCAAGGTTGTCACTCGGTTAATCAAAAGAAATGTGGATTCGAAATTATCAACATCTTATAATAAGTGAGTGTGTTTTGTATGGTATGACTTCCACCGATCTTGACATGTATCTCGAGTTGGTTGCTGATCGTCAACGTCGTTGTGTCCTGCAGTATATCCAGGATAATCCGGGCGACACGATAGGAATTGATGAGCTCGTAGGCGCAGTTGGTGAGAGGATGGCGAGAGAGAAGTGTGAGTCCACAGTTGATCAGGAACGTATCGTGATCAAACTGTCTCACGTCCATCTTCCAAAGTTTGCGGATCACGATATCATCGATTACGACCGAGATAGCAATACGGTTCGCTACAAGCCGAATAACCAAATTGAGTCCTTGTTGGACTTGCTGTGTTGAATAGGTTCTGAGTCACGGTTACAGCGGCTCACACAGTGGTTCTATGTTGGTGATGGCGAACATCAAGACGATTTCACGGAACTGCCGATACCAGCCCAGCGCTCGCACGGCGTCGC
>LFFM01003069.1_pt1 | contig 10678 bp, 8 predicted proteins | sample 643131 | NCBI WGS metagenome assembly LFFM01 (sample SAMN03777445, study PRJNA286221) | soda lake metagenome | biome: soda lake; feature: Kulunda steppe; material: water; isolation source: sample Tc-Br brine of Tanatar trona crystallizer | place: Russia: Kulunda steppe | collected 2011-07 | reverse complement strand
TGATCTTTAATATTAATCTGATAATCTAAATAGCCCTCATTTGGAACATAGAGTTGTTCTAACTCCTCGTTACCAAATTCTTCTGGCTTATATTCAATCAATTCGGCCTCAGCTTCTTGACGAGCTAAATCAACTGTTTTAGTAGTTGATTTGTCATTTTCTTCTACCTCTAATTCAATCTGATCATAATTTATTGCTCTATAATTTAACAACTCTAATTCATTAGCATCAGCAATTATTACAGAACTTCCATCCTCTCTTTTAATTAAAGTTTCAAACTTTAAATCTAACTCTTCAATCTCTTCTCCATCTTCATCACGAGGAATGATATCATAATCTACTGTATTACTATCATCATTAATTGTAGGAATCTCAACTTCATCAGGGCCAACGATATCAATCTCAGAAATTGCCTCACCATAATCTATTTCAGCAATAAGATAAGTTTCTCCTTTAATTTCATATTCAATTTCTTCCTCTGTAGAAAGATAATCTCCTTGCTCAGCCCCTTTCTCTCTCCAGCCTAAAAATTCTCCACCGGCCTTAGGTTCAATCTTTAGGGAGATTTCTTCCCCTTCTTCATACTGCTCAGTAAAAGAATCATCAGTTATTTCTTCCCCTTCAACCTCAACCACAGCTGATATTTGGCCCGTACTATCAGGTTCTTCTAATACTAAAACAAAGTTATGGGTATTAACTGGTGATTCTCTCTCGCTACAAGCACTTTGACTTAAGATAACTACTAGACATAATAGCATAAGCAGAGCTGTTCTATATCGTTTCATTTTTATCCCTCCATAAAATCAATCTACAATCAAAATGTCATATTTATCCCTAGGCTAGCTTCAAAACCGCTAAAATCAAGTTCAACTTCTGGATTAGAGTGTTGGTCATGATTAATAAAACGATAATTTAAACGAGTATTTAAGGCTAAATCTTCTATAACCCATAGGTCAAATAAATCTCGATTGAATTCTAGCCCGACTTTGCCTGACCAAATATTTTCGTCATTCTCTAATTTAGCTTCTCCATCTCTTACAAAGCGAGCTTGATGGAAGCCCCAGTAATAATTTAGCAACAAATCTTCAGGAAAAAAACTACTTAGTGCTGATAAGCGATAAGCAAAATTCAGTAAATAAGAAGCATTATCTACACGAATTTCTTCATCATCTCCAAAATCCACTGACAAATAATCATGCTCAAAGCCTATGGCTAAATTACCTAAAGCCCACGGCAGATTATCTTTAATAAAACCAAGATAAGTCTCTTCCCCGATCCATTGCTTAACATTAAAATAATAGCCCCAGCTATAACTTGGCTCACTTAAATCATATTTTTCAGCTATCTGATTAGTCAAATTGGGATAATGGTTTGCATTTAAACCAAAGCTAAGATTTATTTCTCCCATATCTGTACCAGCTGTAATTGCTTCAGCATTATTACTAAAGCTAAAAATTAAAGTAGTAATAAATAATATTATTAATAAGTTCTTTTTCATCTGAAATCACCTTTTTATTATTTTTGTCTTTCACTAAATAAATTCTAGATTTAATAGCTTAATCCTTTATGATTTTATTTAATTATTTTCTTTAAGCAACTCAACAAAGCCTTCTAAAAGCCGCTTCCCATAATTAATTTCTTGTACTGAATTAAATATTTCATCTATATCTCGTCCTGCTTCAATCAACTTATTCTCATATTTTTTTATATAATCACTGATAATCTCTGCATTAAATTCAGGGTGGAATTGTACTCCCCACAAATTATCAAATAAAACAAAGGCATGATTTGATTCAAAATCATTACTAGCCAATCTTTTTGCTCGTTCCGGTAATGAAATCACAGTTTGATCATGGATTACATGGGCCAAAAACTTCTGGGGCAAAAGACTTAATAGTTGATCTTTTTTCCCAGCTTCAGTCAGTTGGATATCAACAGTTCCTATCTCTTTGCCCTGGGGATGATAATCTACTTCTCCACCAAAGGTTTTAGCAAGCAACTGATGTCCAAAACAGATACCTAATATCGGTATCCCAACCTTAACAGCCTCTTTTAACCACTTAGAAGTCCGTAAAATCCATTCTGCTTCCTCAGTTACCATACTAGCAGAACCAGTTATTATAGCTCCTGAAATCTTGTCTGGAGCCACTAATTCTTCATTTTTATAAGCCGGAGTAGATATTACATCATCTTTTTTAAGACCGGCTTTATTTATAATCATCTCAGTAAAATTAACCTGTTTATCGTTTAAATTAACAACTGCTTTTCCTGCTTCAATGATTAGTAATTTCTTCATTATTACCTCTCCTAATTACTAAAGTTATTATTGCAAAAATACATGTAACTCCATCTCGCCTAAGTCAGTTTCAACGGGGATTGCAATAAAAGTTTCTCCAAAAAAATCTATTTCTCCTTCACTGGCCTCGATTATTACTTCAGGAGGACTACTACTAATTTTGATATCTTGATTTAAAAAAGCAGTGGAAGATTTAGAGACCATTAGATTAGCAAATTCTGAAATCGCTGACTTAGCAAAGTCATTTACCTCATCTACTTCCATCCCGGCCATCTCTTTTACTATATTTAAAACAGTCGCTTTAGTTAAGCTTAAGTAGATATGACCAGTTAATGCTCCTTCTATTTCTATGTAAATATTTGTCTTTCCAACTAAATCGTCACTCTGACTCTTTTTTAAATCACCCCTTTCAGCTTCAGCAGCTAACATTCCCTCAATACTAGATTTTAAAGCATCGTAAACCGTATTAATATTTTCAGCATCCACTTTTACACCCCCGGAATAGTTGATAGTTGACAGTTGATAGTTGATAGTTGACAGTTGACAGTTGATAGTTGACAGTTGATAGTTAAAGTCAAAATCGTTACAAACAAAACATTAAATAGCATCACTAATCAAATATCTTCTTGGATGATAAACCTTTACTTCAAAACCAGATAGTTTTTTAATCTGACCTTGATCTAATGGTAAAGACAAGTAAATTAAAAATAGATATTAACTCCTAACTCTGGTCCAGATAGGGTTGGCCCGGCTGTACTTAATCTGCGATAAGCAAACTCAAATTCAATCCTGTCGAAATTATAACGTAATTTAGGATAAAATTCTGTCATTAGACTATCAGCAAAAAAGCTCAGACCTAAATCTAAATTGAAATTAACAATTTCATCAGTTAAATCTACACCATAGATAAATTTAAGACCTGTATTATCCTCTGAGCCAGCCATAAGTTCTACACCAACTCCAGTTCTAAAGTTCCAGTATTTATTACGAGCAAAGCTATAAGTTAAGAGAAATTCACTAAAATGCAAGTCATAATTACCATTACTACCTTCCTCTAAATAAGCTGTATGACCTAACTCCACCGCCATTCGATCAAATTTACCTACTATATTAGCCCTTAGCCCCGATGTATTAGCTGAGATATACTGTCCACTCACTCCCATCATAAAATTATTATCAGGCTGAAATCTTCTATTATCACTTGCTAACTCAGTATCTTCTCTTCCCTCTACCAAATAATAAGGTAGTTGCAAGGGAGAAGTGGTAATATCCCAGAGCCCCCGGTAAACCCAAGGATCTCTAATCATTGCTTCAATAAATATCTCTGCTACCCAAAAGTTATCATCATTCTCTTCATACTCTTCCTTATCATCATCTTTTTCATCTTTATCATTCTCTTCTTCAGACTCTTCCTCTTCTTCACTAATTTCTGACTCAAATTCCTCTAGCTCACTTTCAGCTTGAAGATAATCTGGCATCAACAATAGATTAGCTAAAAGAAAGCATAACAGCAAAAAAATAATTTTAACTCTAAATTTATTCATCATTATCGCCCCTGTTAGAAATATATACTTTACCTACTGCTATAATTCTTTACATGAAAAAAATATCCTTTAATTCCAGTCTGATTAACTGAATTCAAACTAGAAATTGATTATTTTTTCATGTGATTTTACTATCTTTTACTATCTTAATTATATTATATTTACCATTAAAGAGCAAAAAAGCTCTGATTCTAGTTTTAGAATCAGAGCTTTTTCTTATTAATAATCGTTATTTTTTCGGCACCCAGACTGACCAACCACTAGCTTCAGTTAGATCAACCTTAAATTCAGCGTAACCATCACTGTCAGTAGTTATCGTCCCTTCTACATTACCTGTATAATCATAAAATTCAGTATCGGGCTGTTGTGAGTCGACCTCTTTTCTCTGCATACCACCGTCATCACGACCAGAAAGTAGCATTACTAGACCTGTCCCATCATCTTCTGCCAACCCTTCTCTCACATTGACATAAACCTCTTGACTACTATATGACTCATCACTTTCACCATAGGCAAAATATTTTCTAGCTGCAATTAATTGCTCTAAACTAGAGTTCATATTGTAATAGTCATAATCTTTAGCATAAACTGTTGGCAAACCATCTTGATGCATTAAGATATAAGCATAGGCTTGATGATTAAAATCAGATATTCGCTCTTCATCATACTCATCTTCTTCTAAACGTGAGGTATCATGATTATCAACAAAGGTTACCGCCTTTTCAGCATGATCCTCATGATTTACTAGGCCTTCTTCTTTAAGTTGGCCCATATCGTTTAAATTACCATTATTTAGATCCACAAAAGCCTCCCGCAGCGGAAAATCAAAGGCAGTTAAATACGGATTTAAATCTTCATCATTTTCATCTTCTTCCTCTGCTACATGTTCTAAATACTCAATTAAACTATCTCTATCACCTATCCAAGCCTCAGCTACAAAAAACAAATCCTCTTCAGTCTTTTCTTGCACACTATTAAGCCAGCTGCTAGTAAAGTCACTATCGACATGTTTAATAGCATCTAATCTAAAGCCAGCAAAACCAACATCATCAATTATCCATTCTCCCCATTCCTTCATCTCATCTGCCACAAAATCATTATTGTTATAATCAACATCTTCGCCCATTAGATACCAGTCCCCTTGATATACTCTACCATAATCTTTACCTTCAAATAAAGTCCCATCTACTCCATTAAAGGCCTGCCAATCCCAGTCATTATCATCACTATTGTTATAATGTTCATCTCTACCCTCTAGACCAGCACTGAAATCAGTCCAAGCCTCAATTGTATCACCTTGCACAACTAAATCATTTCCATAACCATCGGGAACCTCATTATCCCAATCAGGCTCATTATACATAAACTTAAAGTTTTGTCCTGCCTCTATATCAGAAAAAGTTCCTCTCCATTCACCATTGTATTCTGATAGATTATAACTATAATCTTCTTCATCCCATTCATCATCCTGCATTTCGCCTACTAATCTAACAGATTCAATCTCGTCAGCATTAGGTGCATCATCCCAATCTTCTGGATCAAAGGTGAATTTCCAGCCTGAGTCTGTTTCTATCACATAATCTGAAGCTTCAGCTACCGGAACTTCTTCACTATCATCACCACCCATGCGATGGTTAAAAACAACATCATAATAGGCTTCTATTCCTAAGTTATCAAGTTCGGCTAAAGCAGATTCTAATTCAGCTCTACTCCCATACCTAGTCTCTTCTGTTCCTTTTTGGTCAAACTCCCCTAGATCCCATAAATCATAGACACCATATCCTACATCATCTTGACCAGTAAAGGCTTTCGCTGCTGGTGGCAGCCACATTGATGTAATCCCTACATCAGCTAAATGCTCAGCATCAACATACTCATACTCCTCCTCTGCTATATCTGACCATAATCCCTCATAAGCATTCCAATAAAAGGCTTGATACATTGTCTCATTCATTTCAGCTTCATCAATATCTGGCAAGTCAGAACTAAAGGTAGAAAATTCTATCTCACCTTGCAGATCACTACCGAATTCATCACTAACGCTATAACTAAACTCATAGTCCTCATCCCCATCAAGCTCAAAATCAGAAATTGATACCCGCTCATCACTGATATCCTTGTCAAAGTCTTCCTCTTCTGAACTGCTTAAAGCTAAATCAGCACTATCAACTTGATTATTAAACTCTAGATAGATCTCATTTAACCCACTATAATACTCACCATCTGCTTCTATACTAGCATATTCTAAAGTCAAATCATCTGCATCATCACCAAAAAATCCACAACCAGTTATTAAAAAGGCAATAGCTATGAGTATTAAACTTAATTTAATTATCTTAGCTTTAGCAAACATTTCTTATACCCCCTGTATTACAGTTTATAAAAACAACTAGTTCCTAATACCTTATTCCTAATTCCTTTAACTTTAGTCTACTCTTATCACTCTACCACTAACTTCTTCTATCTCTAGCCTTAAATCATTCCCTAAATCTATTGTCTTATCATTATAGATATCTTTGTATTCACCTGACTCATAATCAGCTTTAAGTGTCAAATCAACTACTTCATCACTAGCATTAATTATTACTAGTAGCTTTTCATCTTGATACTCTCGTTCAAAGGCATAAACCATCTCATTATCCGTCTCAACTCGTCTAATATCTCCGCGACGTAGTGCAGGCTCCTGATTTCTAAGCTCAATTATCTCTTGAAAATACTCTAACATATTATCATCTGGTGCAGTATAGCCTCTATCTTCCCAAATCATAGTCCGACGATTATCAGGATCATCTTGACCCTCCATTGCTATCTCATCACCATAATAAATCATTGGTGCACCGGGATAGGTCATTTGAGTAAAGGCAGCTAACTGATGTCTTGACTTATCGCCATCAGCTTTAGTCAGAAATCTTGTTGTATCATGACTGCCGACTAAATTCTGTAGAGTATAAAAAGCCTGCTCAGGATAATCAAGCATCAACTCAGCCATCTGATTATGAAAGCTATCAGCACTACCTTGACCTTGACCAATAAACTCAATTACAGCATCACGAAAAGGATAATTCATCACAGCATCAAACTCATCTCCCTGTAAATAAAAGCTAGCATTATCCCAAATCTCACCGGTAATGTAGCTTTCCGAGTCTATATCCTTAACAAACTCTCGCCATTCCACCCAAAAACTTGGGTTATCATCACTTACCTCATTAGGTACATCTAAGCGCCAGCCATCTACGCCCCGTTCCATCCATTTTTCTGTAGCCTCATATAGATAATCAATTACCTCCGGATTATTCACATCTAACTCTGGTAGATGACCATAGCCAGCCCAGCCCTCATAATTAGGCGGATTATTCTCATCTTGCTCATAAAGTGGGGTAATAGGAAAACTATGAATCTTAAACCAGTCTGCATATTCAGAGTCTGCACCATGTTCTACCACATCTTGAAAAGCCCAGTGTTCATAGCCGACATGATTCCAGACAGCATCAATGACAACTTTGATTCCTTTATCATTTAACTCCTCAACTAAGTCCTCAAAAAATTGATTAGAAGCTTCTGTATCACCCTTATAGACTAAACGATCATCTACATCCATAAATGATTTGGCATTATAGCGGTGATAAGCAGTTCCCTTAAAGATAGGATTAAAATAGACAGCATTGATCCCTAGCTCATCTAAATAATCAACCTTTTCTGCAACCCCTTTTAAATCACCACCATACCAACTAAAGAGGCCTGGCTCACGATGAATTTGATTATCACCATCAATTATTAAATCTTCAGTTAAAACCGGCTCATCACTCTCAGCAATCCCTTGCTCCCAATCTGGAATTATCGCTTCGTGAAGTTGATCAACATCTTGATAGATCTCTATTTCTTCTGGGTCATTAGCAGAACTTGCCTTATTGAAACGGTCGGGAAAGATTTGATAAAAGATAGCATTTTTTGCCCAGTCTGGAGTAGTAAAGATATCTTGAGCAGCTAAGTCATAATCTAAAGGATTAACTTCTACCTCCATATCCTCACTACTGAATAGGGCAGTAAAACGCTGCCAGATATTCTTATCCTCCTCTACTACGACATCTTCTTCTCGTTGATAACCATCTTTAGTATACCAAAAGCTCTCATCAGCAGTCTTGACTTCGAAATAATAATCAAAATCAGACTCTTCTAACTCTACTAGCGAACGATAGTATTTAATTCCATCATAACTTAAAAATTCATCCATTTCAAAGCTCTTAGCCTCACCAGCATCAATATGTAAAATTACTTCTTCTACTGCATCACTTCTGACTTCAAACCTAATTGAAGCTTGCTCTTGACTGATTGGATTTAAATATCTATCTCCAGTCGCATTATGTACTAAATCAGACTCAGTAATCACAGCTTCTTCAGCCTGCAAATGAAGACTAAAGCTTAATAAAAAAGTAACTAGGATAATTCCTATCATAAGCTTTTTCTTTTTTAAATACATTTAGCCACCACTCCTTTATTTCTTATACTATTAAATAATTCAGACAGCCTCTGAATAGAGACTGTCTGAAGATAATAATTTAATTTCTTAATGGTACCCAGACAGACCAACCGTCTTCAGGGCATTCTTTAACTTTAAACTCACCAACACCATCAGCATCCGTCTCAACTACACCATCAACATTACCAGTATAATCTACAAATAATGTATCTGGCTGTCCAGAGTCAATCTCCATTTCTTCTGTTTCTGCAGTATCATCTACCATATCATCTGCTAAATCGTCACTATCTTCACTAATATCTAAGACAGCATTCTCTCCACCATGATCATCAGCAGTATATTCATCTGCATCTTCTGGCTCAATCCAGTCTTCGCCATTTTCTACAAATTTATATTCATATTCACCTGGTCGTAAGGTCTTAGTTACCTCATAGACTCCAGGTTCTACTTCTTCCATCGGTGTTGCAGTCTCATCCCAATCATTCATATCTCCTGCTAAAGATACAGAATCAACATCCCCCTCTGGCTGATGGGTAAATGTAATTTCTGGCTCTTCAGTTTCTGATAATTCTTCACCAAGAGTAATTAATGAGACTAAACCACTATTATCTACCTAATCACTACCTTCTCTGATATAACCAAGAGTGGTCTCTGTAGTATTTTCAGCTTCTCTTCCTTCACCATAGGCAAAACGCTCACGTGCACCCAATAATGAAGTTAGCTCTTCTTCCATTCCTGCTATATAGAAATCACGCCAATAAACCTTCGGTAGACCTGTATCATGCATTAGTATATAAGTGTAAGCTTGCAGTTTGCGATTATCAATTGCCTGACCATACTCATCACCCTGACGGTCAGTATCATGATTATCAACAAAAGTAACTGCTCGCTCTCCATACTCCTCATCATTGACTAAACCACGATCTTCTAGAGTACTCATATCCAAAGCACCATCTCTTAAATCTTCAAAAGCACCTCGAAGTGGAAAGTCAAAGGCTGTTAATTCCTCATTATCAACATGCTCTAAATACTCAACTAGCGAACTAACATTTCCTTCCCAAGCTTCTGCAACAAAGAAAGTATCATCATCACTAGAATCCTGTACGCTATCTAGCCATTGATCAGTAAAGTCAGAGCTAACATGCTTAATAGCATCTAATCTAAAGCCATCAAAGCCAATATCATTAACAATCCATCGACCCCATTCTTTCATCTCATGGACTACATCTTCATTTTGATAATGAACATTTGAGCCCATTAGATAAGGGTCACCATAGGTATCATCCCAGTCTTTACCTTCAAAAAGGAAAGTTCCATTAGTACCAGTTGCATCATCATAATCTACACTATCAAAGACATTTTTATCCCAGTCAAACTCATCAGCACGACTATAGTACTCATCACGACCTTCCAAGTCAAAGTAAGTCCAAGCCTCAATCTCTTCACCTGGCATATCTGGACTATCCTCTGATGTTTTTACGGTCTCAGTCTTTTCAGCTCCCATACGATGATTAAAGACTACATCATAATAGGCATCCATTCCAGTATCATCAATTGCAGCTAAGGCATCTTCTAAATCATCACGATAACCATATCTAGTTCTAACACTTGTATTATCAGCCGGCTGTTCAAATTCTCCTAAGTCCCATAGGTCATAAACTCCATAGCCAATATCAGAAACTCCCTGCCAACCTTTATGAGCCGGTGGCAGCCATAAAGAAGTAATTCCTAAATCAGCTATCTCTTCAGCCCGCTCATCAGCTAATAAACGCCAAAGTTCATTAGCTTCTTCATCTCCTTCTTCTCCTATCTCCCAGTAAAAAGTCTGGAACATAGTATCATTTGGATCTTCAACTACTACATCATCTTCAGTTAAGAAGCTAATCTGCTCCATTACTTCTGCACCATCTACATCAGTAGCATTGATGCTTAAATCATAAAGATTGAAATCTCTTAGATCTAAATTAGAAATAACGACTTCTTCACCATCTTTTTCAACTTCAAAGCCATCATAGACTTCTTGATTTCTCTCTACAGCTACATCTGCATCAGCAACATCATTACTGAATTCCACTCTGATTTCATCTAAATCAGTTGGGACTTGATTTAAGTCATACTCGATAATGTTTGAATCGATAACTGCTAGTTCTCCGTCATCAAAACAAGCTGTTAGCGATAAAGCTATAGTTAAGACTAAGGTTAATAGAATTAATCTTTTTTTAGTTAACAAAATTAAATAGCACCTCCGTAGGTAGTTTACAGTTTACAGTTTACAGTTGATAGTTGATAGTTAAATTCAAAACCGTAAACTTTATTGAAATTATTTTAGCGAACACTTAAGTTTAATTTACAATTGACATA
>LFFM01003067.1_pt1 | contig 10688 bp, 2 predicted proteins | sample 643131 | NCBI WGS metagenome assembly LFFM01 (sample SAMN03777445, study PRJNA286221) | soda lake metagenome | biome: soda lake; feature: Kulunda steppe; material: water; isolation source: sample Tc-Br brine of Tanatar trona crystallizer | place: Russia: Kulunda steppe | collected 2011-07 | reverse complement strand
TATTCCCTAACCACGACTCAAGCAGAGTTCTATCAAGATACTCATGTTCCCGTTGATTGTAGAAGGATAGAAGACACTCATAACACGCACGCTCACAACCAGTATCATCAGTATCACCATGTAGGACGGTCTGTGCCTCTCGAACGACCTGTCTGAAACGTGCCTCGTCCATCAGCGAGTGGAGAACACCTGCACCTCCTTCGCTGGTTTCGTAAATCACAATAGTGACTTGTCCATGTTCCCCTGTCGCTGGTTTGACGAATGTATCGATTTCCTCTTCGTCCAGATCGAACGCAACCAGAATACCCTGATAGACGGTTTCCTTGAGGGTTCGATAGAATCCCTCAGTCTGCTCAGGTTTGAGATCGTTGGGGAGTGGCGTAGTCAGAGTCACTGTGTCGTGTTGTCCTTCAGAGAATAACTCTATTTCACGCTTAATCGCCTCTTCAGACGCATTAGCATAGCAGTCTGGGTCATCCTCGTCGACGTGACTCTCGATTTGGTCCTCGCTGGTCAGCCAGCGATTACACTCCATACAGAGTGCGAATCCATTGAGGTCGTCTTCGTCAGCATCCCGAAGCCCGCTATTGACCAAGACAATATTCGCACTTCCTTCATAGGTTACTCTGACCTCAATTCCGTCTCCTTCTAAGTCGTATGCTTGGGGATCGGATCGTTCATAGTAACTGTTTATGTTATAGCCCTGTCGACGACGTTCCTCCTCGTCGCTGGTGATGTATTCTTCTGGTCGGGCGTGTTGGTTCGGGAGTTCCATCGCATTCGAGTTTGGATGGGTCCCATCGAAGGACATCTCACAGGAGGGACATGCTGCAGCCTCCTGTGCATCCTCTCCCATCAAGATTGTCTCGCAATCCGGGCAGACTCTGAGATGTCGGGTGACTGGCTCCGAATCCTTCGTCCGAGGTCGTGCATACCGGACAGCAAACCGCTCTCCAGCGTAGTAAACGTGATTTCCGGGTGCGAATTCACTGATGGCTCGTGTCTGATCCCGTTGAATATCGTCTTCTCGGGAGGTGAACGTTAACGTTGTACTCTGTCTGGGGAAACCGTAGTTCGGCAAGAATCCTTGTGAGCGGAGATACTGGTAGGTGTAGAAACGTTTCTTCCCATCACGCATATCTTCAAGTCGGTCTTCGATAGCGTTGCGCTCAATCTTGTCTTGATACGATCCACCTTCTGTACGAAGAAGTTGACCTAAGCGCCTTACCTCACGACTTAGGCGAGTGTACTCACGTCGCCATGGTTCGAATGCCTCATCGAGATTCTCAACGAAGTTTTCGACTTGGCGCTCGATAAAGGCATCCGTGAACCACTCTTCGACATCTTCCTGTTCACGCTCACGGGCAAACGCTTGTTTCACCGCTTGAATTATTTTCTGTCGGTTGTTCGTGACTGCTTCCTCCAGATCCGCCCGGTAGTCAGGCATAATCTCGTAGTTGCTTCCGTCTTCGATGACCAGCATCTGGCGAGGTTTACTCTGGAATTTCAGTTCAACCTGTTCGAGAACGAGAGCGTTGATGTGCGATTTGATCAGATCTTGATTGTTGAGTAAGAACGTAGGTGGGCTGATCTCCCCCGCAATAATCCGTTCCGGATTGCGGTAGAAGTACTGGTCGTGAGAGCCCCGTCCGAACCCACGGCCACAGAACGTCGTGACCAGTGACGGCTGGTTTTGTCGTCCTGCCCGTCCAGAACGCTGAGCGTAGTTACTCGGGTTCGGTGGGACGTTTCGCATATAGACGTTCGAGAGGTCGCCGATGTCGATCCCGAGTTCCATTGTCGGCGTCGAAACGATGGTGTTCACCTTCTCGCCTTCCCGGAAGTCTGACTCCAGTTGCTTCCGCTTCTCGTTTTCAACCTGTCCGCTGTGTTCGCCGGCGATGATGTCGACGGCGTCGTCGAACGATTCGGTATAAAGATCATAGAAGTAGGACGATTCGAGGTCTGTCTCCTCGGGTGTAATCGAGTCACAGCTGTAGTTCAGACAGACGTCGAGTTCATCCCGAGTTGTCGGTGTCCCACACTTTGGACAGACTCGTACGTCTTCGGGATCGGCATGCGTGACCCGAATCGCACTGTGGTTCAGCATGTACACTTTCCCGGTGTACTTCAGCGATTCCTGTGTCAACAGCTTGAGCACTTCGTCATCGCTAATAATGTCGACAACACTGTTGATAATCGTTGTTGCAGTATCAGTGTCGACATCCAACGCACGGGCAGTCCACCGGACGTGTCGAGATCGAGAATGAGTGAGCCGCCGGACACGGTGTCTCCCACCAGTGCTTGCTGTGTCGCTGTATCCGACTGGGAAGTTGAAGAAATCTTGTCCGTGGAAATGAACCTCTTCCTTGAGTTGATTGATGACGTTCCGCTTGAAGTCAGTGAACTTCGTGGTGCTCTCATGGTCTATCGCAATGCTCCGACGGAAGATATCCAAAAAGCCGTGGACATATTCTTCGCGGACCTTCGGATCTGCATTCGAAAGCACCGGGATTGAATCCCAGACATCGTCGACATCGGCCAGCTTATCGAGGTTCTCGTATTCGATGTCGATCAGCCCCACATCTTCGAGGCTCTGCTGAGTTCGTTGCTGTTCACGACCGAGTTCGAGAATGACGTTGAATAGGAGATAGTCGCTGTAGTTCTGGCGAACCTCGGCTGATGGTCCGAACATCCCAGTGTCTATGGCTGGCGGAAGGGCTTCCTCCTCTTCAAGTAGATCGAAGACATTGTTTCCGAGTTTAGTGAGGCTGACGTCATCGCCTTCTGCTATGGTATGATACAGGGAACGTCGGAAGCGAACACGTTGATAGAGGTTGTTTAGGTGGGCAGCCTGTAACGCAGTATCCTGTCGGTTATCAGAGAAGGCGATAGTCTTTTGCTGGTCATCAGGTAGATTCCGCATCGTATTCCCGATGAGAACGTCTGTCGCCGTTGAGCGACCGACAGTACCGAACGTGAACAGCTTGTTGAACTCATTTTTGACCCGGCGAGTGTAGTGGACCCCACAGTTCGGACAAAACAGGAATGGCTGGTTGACTCGTAACACCTCAACGCCCTGCGCAGCAAAGCATCCACAGTCGAGCTGTCCCTGATCCACTCGTTCGGGGGTAAGCTGGTCGCATTCCGGACAGTAGGTAGCTGGTCGGGGTTCAGCCTCGATATAGGTGTCTCGAAGCTGGCCGTTGTCGTTCAGCCACTCATCAGGAAGTGAGACAGTTTCTCTGTCCCATTCACCACGCATCAGGTACACTTCTTCTTCGTCGTCTTCAGTGTCGACGAGGGTACTCAGAGCCCCTTGCGTGACGTTATTTTCCTGATCGACAACGACGGTGTAGTACTCCTGACCACATCCTCTACAGAACGAAAGCGGGTACGCAGTCCGAGTACGGTCGTGATCATGAGCGCACGTACGACACTCAAGATCTCCGGCATCACTCAAATGTGGGTCGTCCTCGAAGGACTCCTCGGTGAGACAGGAGACGAGACCACTCCCCTGACTGAAGAAGGTGTGGAGCTTCGGGATAAATATCGGCTGTTCCTCGCCCTGTATCTCGGTCGTTCCAACCGTTCCGACGAGCAGAGCGGCTTGGAGTTCTTGTTCGATGTCGTACCGAGAGGCGTCGGGTCGGTACTGTTCCTGATAGCTACTGACGAGATCCTTCCCATCCTCGCTTTCGTCATCCTCGCCGGCGAAGATCTGCTGGCTCTGGGAGCTAAGTTCTTCGTCGAGGAACTTGATCGTGGGGTGGTCCTCCAGCGTGTTTCCAAGTGCTGAAGCATCGGTCGTCTCGGCTGGCATCAGATCCCGGTCGAGGAGTTTCTCGGTGAGGTCCTGTGCGGCTTCGAGACTCCCGTCGAAGGTTGCGATGTCGCCCTCGGTAACTTCGATGTCGTCAGGGAGCGGTTCGTCGTCGGAGAGGGGTAGTGGGTAGTGAGACTCTCGAACGACGTTGTCGGCGGCGACCTCCTCGCCGAAGATCTTCCCGGTAAACTCAGCGATCTCGTCGTTGGCGTTGATTCCCTCATCACTCTGGACCGTCGCAGAGGTACCGACACAGACGAGTTCCTCTCCAGCGTCGGTGTTCTGCTTCAGCCGACGGACGAGTGCGGCGACGTCGGCTCCCTGATGGCCGGTGTAGGTGTGAATCTCGTCAAGGACCAGATACTGCAGGACTCCCTCGTGTATCTCTGGGAAGAGCTTCTTGTCGTCATGCCTGGTAAGGATGAGGTCGAGCATGACGTAGTTCGTCATCAGTATGTCCGGCGGGTCGTTCTGCATCTCCTCCCGAGAGACGACTTCGGAGTCGAACGCCTCCTCACGGCCGAACTGCCGGAGGAACTCAGGTGCTTCGTCAGGGTTGTGTGGCGTGTCACCCGTGTAGAGTCCTAGCCGGAGACCCGTCTCGGCGAGTCGCTCTGCGAAATCCTCGTACTGGGAGTTCGCCAGAGCGTTCATCGGATAGATGATGACCGCCTTGATTCCGTCCTCACCCCGATCCTTGGCTTCGAGACAGTGGCTGACGATGGGAATCCCGAAGGCGAAGCTCTTCCCCGATCCCGTGCCCGTGGAGACAATGGTATTGTTCCCAGCTTGGATAGACTGAATCGCCTCAGTCTGGTGTTTGTATGGCTCAATGGGATCGCCGCCAGCGCCGGTAAAGACGTCCAGAATACCTTCGTGGAGCTTATCGTCCGCAACGAAGTCTTCGAGGGTGTCGCCGTATTGGAAGCGCTGATTCAGTTGGACGAACGGTTCCTTCCACAGTACCTTCCCCGTCTCGATGCGGTTCTCGATCCAGGCGTTGATCGTCTTGTCATCGACGTTCTGGAATGTCTCGACGTAGGAGCGGTAGGAGGATTGGACGTTATCTAATGCATCAAAAGGATTAAGACGAGATGCCATGCTAAGCACGTATATCGGTGAGTTAAAAAGAGTTAGTGGCGTCGATGACTATAAGCTGATCAGACAAAAAAACTGTCCCCGACGAATTTGCCAAATTCACCCAAGAATACTATCGAAATAAAATGCAAATATATGGTTAAACTCGTCAATATAACCGCTGGTGGAGATCTCGGGTGTCAACCAAGATTAGACGAGTTAGCTACCGACATCGACGCATATTCCGTAGAGTATGAGCCAGAAATATATTCTGGAATATTCCTACAATTCAAAAAAGGGGGCCCCAAATCGACATTATATCGAACAGGAAAGTACGTAATTACCGGTGTAGACAAGGAAGAAGATCTTGTTCAAGAATTCGACAATATATACAATGCCCTCTTCGAGAGGGGAATAAATGTAGATAATGATGAACCCACCATCTATAATATGGTGTTTACTGGCGATTTAGAACATGAATTGCGTCTTTCAGAATTAGCTATATTCTTAGGACTAAATAAAACAGAATATGAACCTGAACAGTCCCCATTCTTAGTGTATAGACCAGATGACACTAACCGCACGGTTACAATCTCACAAACAGGAAAAATTGTTATTACAGGAATAATGATCAAACAAGATGCAGAGGAGGTTTATAATGAACTACTGGAGAGTCTAAAAGAGCTATTTTGAGAGATTTACTTATAGATTATACCATTAGTGGTTATTCTCTATCTGCTGAGATAACTCTTCAAATTTGGATTTGATTTCGTCTCTTGTTCGATAATATCCGTACTCTTTCTTATCTTCTTGCTTGATTTGTTCAAAAGAATCGAATATTGGTTCGAAATCATCTATTTGTCTTGAATAGGCATGTGCTATCAGAGCCTCAAGTTCAAAACGGAGCTCTTCTCGATCTCGTCCCTCAGGAGTTCGGAAGGACCATGGTCCTTTGTCTCTGTTCAATTCAGAAACGAATGGTGACAGGTGTTCCCCTGTATACATTAATTTTAGAGTTAAATCTAGTATATGTGTCTCCAATGGTTCACCGTTAATATGAATATCTTTGAAAGTACTTCGAGATGGTATTGGTAGTTGCTCAGTAATGTATTGTTTTAAGTTTTCTCCGCCGAATTTTTGTCTGGAAACAAAATCTAGGACATACGAATTAAGGCAAGCTAGTAATAAAGTTGCTTCTCTGGCACTACAACCGATCAAATGATTAACCGAATCTTCTGTCGCAACTTTTGGCACTACTGATGCGATTACAGTTCTTCTATTGGTTGGGTTTGTTACTTTTCTAAGAACGACATGCCAGTCTTCGTCGAATTCCCATTTTGAATTATAATCTTGTTGTTTCACCCAGTATGCGGGCTCAATACTAAATGATTTGTCTTCTTTTTCGCTATCAGTTACTTTCCTCGGCTTTTTCTTCTTTATTTTTTCTTTTTCTAGTCCCTCGTACGTAGCAAATCTATAATCATATTGGACAACCAGTTTTGACTCATATAACGGGTAGCTTTTTTGACCATCTTTTGTTAGTACACCGTTGCTGATCCCCCATCCAGAGTTTTCTAACTCCCATATTCGATAGAATACATCTGAATCATCTGTATTATTAAACATACGACGGAGATCGATTCCCCAGATATCTTTATCGGAATCTTGGTATTTCAATATGGAGTTTTCATGATATATGTTAACAGTGAGTTCAGCATCAGACTGACTACGGAACGTAGGACAGTTCATCGTATTTGGATTTACCGCCTGAATGTCCCCCGGACTCAATCTATATGTTTTGTCCTCTTCATTTAATTCAGAGATGTCTCCAAGATAGAAAGCCAAATCAAATTGATCCTGAGGGATATTCTGCCCAAAGAGAGTCAACAGACTGAACTTGAACCGACTGTCAATATCCGAAAAAATATTCTTCTTATTGTGGAAATCATAAAGGCTGCTCAAATTCTTATTTTCGACAATATTTTGAAAGAATTTCTGGGTATTTGAGGCAGTCGCAATTCGGGTAGGAACAATAATGCCGGAACTTCCCTTGTTGTTTATTCCTGTGAGAGCAAGTTCCGCAAATGGTGCATAGATATTTATTATTCCACGAGAGGTGAGTGGATACCGCCCGCTATTTTTGATAAATTTCTTCTGGCTACTAACTCTCCGCTTTGCATCCTGATACTGTTGATACAACTCAGGGGTTTCTGACTCCAATTTTTGAATGCGATCTTTACGTTCAGACTTGGTAAGACCTGCATCAGCGATTTCCGGCTTTGTTGTCGCAAAGAATTCTTTTTCTTGGAAAATTAGCCGATCCCAAGGCGGGTTTCCTAATATGCAATCGAATCCGTCATCGCTTGAGAAAACCTCTGGAAATTCGAGTGGCCAATGGAAGAACGATTCTTTTTCAGCTATATTGCGAGCTCGCTCAACTAATAATTGAAGTTCAGAGGATTCATCAGATCCATTTTCATAATTGGGTGTGTTCCGCCGTATTTTTTCAATAGTTTTTGGTGTTGGGAAGTGGTCTTCATACTGTTCAATATACTCGTCGGTATCAAGTTCGCTAGATTCTACCCGAGATTGGTACTTTTCTAATGGCCAATAGAAAGCAGCAGTCCATACATCATATGCTAGTAATTCACTCTCGAAACTATCAGTCTTCCGTAATTCATTGTAGAGTTCTTCTTTCTCAGAAATATCGCTGATATCTTCTTCCTTAAGTTCATCAAGTTTCTCAGCAAGAGAAATATACTCACTTTTTTCGTCTCCATACCAAGTGAGTTCTGATTGAATTTTCTTACTTTCATTCCTGACTAATCTTCGAAGATCAGTGCCAACATGATATTCTCTCCCCTTTGAAGTTTCATACGCATCATCAGGAATACCTTCGGAAATAAGCTCAGGATTAGTACCAATTAGTGAATTGCCATGTTTAATACGGTGGTCTAAGAAACTCAACGGTCTGGTTTCTACGGCAGAATTAATCCAAAGACTCACTTTTGCCAGCTCAACCGCCATCAGATTCTTATCTACCCCATAGAGACAGTGTTGAACTACTGATCGCTGGGCCTGACGAATGGTTCGCTCATCAGGATACAGGGAGTCTGACCGAATTTCTGCTAGTCTCTGACCAAGAAAATTGTTAGCAGCGATTAGGAAAGCGCCACTACCACAGGCAGGATCACAGACCGTGATATTTAGCAATTGTTGTTCCTGTACTTCGGTGGAAGTTCCCTCATCAACTCGATCTTCAACAATCGGTTTCAGAGCACTCTGGATGAGTTCATCCACTAGACTGGGATCAGTATAGTAGCTTCCTGTCTCCTTCCGATCCATCCCACGGTCATCAAGATAGAATGAATCTGGAGAAATTGTCCTGTCTTCCAGTTCAATAGCTGTTTCAGCGATCTGTGGTGTGAACTCAAGGAGACTCTCGTACACAGCGCCGATTTCTTCAACACCTAAATCAGCATATGAGATCCGCTGCCGATACCCCTCCTGTTCAATGTGAGTCAAGTCATCTACTGCACTCAGGAGTTTCTCGTTTGGACACTCGGCATCCAAGATGTATTCCAAGTTGTTGTCGTCGAACAGCCCACCATTATATCCTGGGACACCCAAGCGTTCGTCGCCCTCACCAACCAAGTTGAATGTTGCTTTCAGCCCTTCCCAGAGGTCGGTGTTTCGATCTCCCTTTTCACGCTGCTCGGCTCGTTCACGGAGTTTTGTGATGCTGTATTCCTCGGTATAGAGGCTATCACGTTGGGACATCATACCCCGTTGTTCGGCGAACATGAGAAACAGCAGTCGGTAGACCACGTAGAGCAGATCCTGATAATAGTCCTCAGCTGCGTCGTGGCCACCTTGCTCTAGAGCGGCTTCAATCTCAGAATCGAGGAAGCCGTTCCCGAGAGTTTCAAGCGCATTAACGACATTTTCCTGAAGATCTTGGCCGACTTTCACACCAGTAGAGAGTGCCACCTGATACAGCTGCTCCAGTGGAGTTTCGACGTCACCCTCCTCGTCGGCAACTACGGGTTCAATGAATCGTGTGGCGTGACATAGGCGATAGAGTGCCCGGAAATCCCCGTAATTACGATTGGTAAATAGGTTCTCTAGATCGAACTCCACGTACCCACGGGTGTACGTGTGATAGAAGTCCCGAAGAATACGGAGCGTTAGCCCGTTGGTCACGACGGCCCAGTCGTGTTCGTCGCTGGCGTTCAGGAACTCCTGGAGCGTGTCGTGCGGACTCTTGGCTCCACGGGGAGCGTCCCCCGATTTCTCGTCCAGCTTCTGTTCTGGTTCGACGGTATGAATGATCGGAGCCGTTCGCCCCTCCATCTCACCGTAGCTTTCGATCTCGCCGTCGGGCCACCCTTTGTGTGAAAGGTTCGCTTCGATGCCGCCCGCTTCGAGATTCTCCCGCTGGAAGACCGGCTCGAAACCGAGATTCTGGAACAGTTTGAGGATCCACTTCGTACGAGCGTCCGAGATACCCATATGGAACAGCGTCTCGTCCATCGTAAGCTCGTCCCATCGCTCTCGAAGCGTGTCCCACGTATTCCCAATCTCCGCTTCGATGTCGGCCTCTTCGGGCGGCTCTGTGTTCGGTAACGCAAACGTCTCCGGTCGGACGGCGGACTCCCCACAATGGCGCTGGCGGAGCTTGCTCACCAGTTCGTCCGTAAGCAGGCCGCCGCTGGTGTTTATGAACGTCGTCGACCCGGTTCGTGGCGTACTTGAACTCGATTCGGCTTCGGCGTCGGTAGAGGGTGTATCGATACTCATCGTTAGTTGTTCCCGTAGAAGACGGTGACAGTCAGCAGATCTTTACTCGCAATCTCGACGTCGTCAATCCCTGACAGCCAGCTTCCGCTTCCAGACTTCTCAAGCTCTGCTCGCATCTCCGTGCGCTGTTCGACTATCTTGTCTCGGCGCTGTTCTGCTCGCTGTTGGAGCGTCTGTTCGAACGCCTCGTGTCCGAGTGCTGCTCTGAGTTCGTCTTGCTTCTCCATTCGAGTACGCTGAACCGGTTTGGCTTCGCTGTCTTCCAGCGTCTCAACGAGATCCTGATTGAGTGGGTCGTCCCCGTAGATCGGTAGCCCGACCTGCACTATCTCTTCCATAATAGTCGAGTCAGGCTTGGTGTCTGCCACGTACCGAACCAGTGCTGTATATACTGCGGTCGGCTCACTCACTTCATCGGTTCCTCGTATGGCTGTCCGCCCATAGCGATCCTCATCGGTCAACGCAGTTTCTTTGACGGCTTCGATAAGTCGCTGTACGAGTGGATGGGCGATGTCAAGCATCTCCGTATCCGATGACTGAGACGCCTCATTCGGATCGAACGTCACGTCCTCGTACTCACGTTTGATGTCCGGTCCTTGAAGCCGATCAGCGGTGACTTCGATGTCGAGATGGCCCTGGACGTTCATCTCGTAAGAGCAACTGAACAGGCCCAGAGCGCTCTTCACGAACTGTTCTAAGGTTCCTTGACCGCCGATTCGTTGGTGCGTCTCTTCTTGGCGCTTCTGGACCTCTTGCAGTCCGACTTCAGTGTGCCCATAGAAGGACTCGGACTTGATTCGGTCGAGTGTATGGTCGTCGAAGACGCTTGCACTCTCACGTTCTGACGGTTCGGAACCGCCCCCGAACTCTTCGAGTGTCGCCTGCGGAACGCCGGCGTCGATCCCCTCGTCTTTGAGGAGTTCGAGTATTCCCTCGTCGTCGCCGAAGTACGGCGGTGAGAAGCCGTATTCCTGCCTAATATTGT
>LFFM01003065.1_pt1 | contig 10692 bp, 8 predicted proteins | sample 643131 | NCBI WGS metagenome assembly LFFM01 (sample SAMN03777445, study PRJNA286221) | soda lake metagenome | biome: soda lake; feature: Kulunda steppe; material: water; isolation source: sample Tc-Br brine of Tanatar trona crystallizer | place: Russia: Kulunda steppe | collected 2011-07 | reverse complement strand
TCTCGTGGTGAACGTCCCGCTCCCGCGGTCGAACAGGTGTACCGATGGCTGTGCCACACAGCCGTTACTCCTATCCTCACCGTGAGGACTCGGAGTTATCTTCTGACGCATATTCTCCGCCCCGTTACAATCCGCGTTCCCAACCAACTCACACGACGAACAGACGTACAGGCCGCGTTCGATACGGTTCGACTTCGTATCGTCCCCACACCGTGAACACGTTTTCGACGTGTCCCACTCGTTCTCTTTCAACACCTCGACACCACGTATCTCGCCCTTGTATTCGAGGTACTGGAAGATGCGGTCGAACGCCCACGTGTGCAACTTCTTGTTGCCGGTCTTGCCCCAATCAGACTCTCGCACGTCTTCAGGCCAACTCACCGCGAGCGTTCCAACACCCCGTTCGACACACTCCGTGATGATGGCGTCTGTGAGCGTGTGGTAGAAGTGCGTCTCGCGCTCAGCGAGTTTCCGACGTGCCCAAAGCGACTTCTCCGATGGGCCGTTCTCACCTTCGGTGTCGTATTCGGCTCGTTTGAAGTAGTGCTTGTCTTCTTTGAGCGAGTTACCGGGGTAGAGAACGTATTCGTCGGGGAATGCGACCGTGGCGATGTTCTTGATACCAAGGTCAATTCCAGTCACGCCATCGCCTGCGGAGTCGTTGGTTTCGAGTTCGACTTTGCAGACGAAGTGCAGTTCCCACTTGTCGCCGTTCCAGACTGCCCGAACGTTTTGCACCTTGTTGACTTCCGAGAGGTCAACACCGGGGCGCGTTTGGTACTCACAGAGCAGGAAGTCCGACCAGTGTTCTTTGAGGTTCGACCCTTTGCTGAGTCGAACGCGGTTGTTTTCGGGATCGTGTTTGAACCCGTCTGCTTTGAACGTGACCGTACTCTTGGGTCGTTTGTCGCCGTGTTTGCGGTAGCCGGGCGGATTCGCCTCGTCGTCCTTGTGTCGCAAGTCGAACCATGACTGGAAAGCGTCAGAAAGTTCTTCGATGACTTTCTGACTGGATTGCGCGTTCAAATCTTTCCAGCACGACTGGTTCTTCATATACGATTTCAGCACACCCTCGTCGGGAATCTCACCAATCTCATCCCATATGCGGTCTGCTGTCCATCGTGCGACGTTCCAGATTTTCGAGGCGGAATCTCCGAGCGAGTCGAGGCCATCGCAAACCTGTCGGTGGTTCTGGATGGAACCAACGTAAGTCCGAGTGGCCCGAATCGCCATACATAGCCTATGTAGAGAAATCTACTTAATGGTTCGGATTAGCGTTGAATATCCAGACTGCTATCGAGCGGTGGATTTCGTAGTCGAGTGACGCGATTCACGCCCGCCGTGAACGGCGGGATTCTCTCGCTGTAAGAAGATAGAGACGAGCGTTCGAGAGAACCTGAAAGCATTAGGATACTTATAAGATGTGAGAACGCGGTCCACGAACTCGCCGTACGGCACTCTCTGTGTTCTCAACGTCGCCGTTCAGCGTCCCGACGCTGAATCCGGCCCCGTCCCGACGAGAGAGCCGTTTTGACCCTCGAGTTCGGTCCGCCGTTCGTTTCGGACGGCCCCTGGCGCCGAGGAGGCCTGGTGACAACGAATCCTCGGAAGCGTGGTCGACCACGATCGACCGGGCGGGCGAATCAGCGGGCGATCCTCACGCCCGAGGCCCGAGATACCCCCACGCCTGAAGCCGATCGCCGTCCCCGTCCATCCATCGCTCGCCGATATCGTCCCGGTAGTACATGTTCGGCATCGCGATGTCGTCGATACGTCCGTACGCCCGCTCGCGTGCGGTTCCCATCGTCTCGCCCTTCCCGGTCACGACGATGGGCATCCCGTTTTCGCCCGCGACCCGCCACTGCCCGTCGACCCTCTTTGCGTCCTCGACGTGGATCCCCTCGCGGCTCTCGGTTTCGAACACCACCGCCGCGTTCCGGGAGTTCTCGTCGTACGTCTTTTCGTCTTCGAACGGAAACGGTGGGAGGACGATCCGAACGGCGATCTGGTAGCCGCCGTGAACCTCCAACTCGGGATCGTTGCCGTGGGCGAGATCGTAGAAGAACTGACCGGTGGAGGACTCGATCGATTCCTCCTGCAGCGCGATCGTCGGGTATCCGAACCGCGGCGTGAACTCGAGCGGATAGATGCCGCCCCCGTTGACGATGCAGTTGAGGTCGATGCTCCCGACGTAGCCCTCGTCGGCGAGCCACTCTTCGAGCCTGCCGAGCGTCTCTTCGAACAGTCTGTTCTGTCCCGCCCAGAACATCGACGTTCCCATCTCTCCGGTCTGTGGACCGATGTTGCCCGGGAACAGCTTCTTGTGCTCGAAATTGAAATTGACCCGGTCGACGAACCGTTCACCGTTGAAAAACCCACAGACAGCGATTTCGACACCTTCGACCTTCCGCTGGAGCTGAAACCCTTTCATCCGGTGCCCCCACGCCTTCTTGTAGGCCCGAAGCACGTCCACCACGTCGCTCCCGTCGTTCTCGTCCCCGACGTAGAGGAGCCGTTTGACGTTCTGGACCTCGCCGAGCGGCTTGATCACGTACGGGGCGGGGTTCCGTTGGACGTGCCGGATCCCTTCGTCGAAGTCGCGGAAGATGTGATGTTCTACGGTGTTGACGCCGTGGTCCTCGAGGATCTCCATCGCGTACCCCCGGTCCTCTTCGAGGCGATCGGTGTTCGGCGTTCCACCGACGACGGCGTTCCCGCCCTCTCGGAGTTCAGTCGCGAGCGCGCCGGTTCCGATATCCGGGCCGACCCAGATGTCGTCGAAGACGATGACGTCGGCCCACCCGATGTCGGCGCGCCAGTCGTCTGTCTTCGGGACGAACCCGTCACCGATCTCCCGGTCGCGTTCGGCTTCGATGTAATATTTGACGTCGTGGCCTTCCCCGTGAACTTGCCACGCGAGATCAGTGATCAGTGCGGCGTCGGCGGAGACGAACAGAAAGCGTTTCGAGTCCATACACGCCCTCTCGTAGGGAAACGCCTTGAGTCCGAGCCCGAAAGGGACCTCTCCGAGACGATCGGGGGTGTTTTTGATCCCTCCGCTCAAACGTTTCGGTCCACGACGAATTCGGCGAACGCCGTTAGTTTCGATGCCGGCTCCTCGCGTAGGTCCAGTTTCTCGATGTGTGCCTTCGAGGATTCGGCGAGTTCGATCGCCGTCTCGCGGGCGTACTCGACGCTGCCGGTCGATTCGAGGATCCCGACGGCCTCCTCGATCTCGTCGCCGGTGTTTTCCCCGGTCCACAGTATCTCTTCGAGCCGGGCGGCGTCCTCCGGCGAGGCGTTCTCGACGGCGTGGATCGCCATCAGTGTCTTCTTTCCCTCCCGGATGTCGTTGCCGACCCCCTTTCCGAACTCGCCGCCCTCCTCTAGGGCGTGTTCGACGTCGAGGACGTCGTCGGCGATCTGGAAGGCGACCGACATCTCCTCGGCGTAGGTCGCCACCGCCGCCTCGAGTTCGCGGTTGTCCGTCACGATGGCGGCCAGCCGGGCGACGATGCGGCCGAGACAGCCCGTTTTGCAGGCGCACATCTCCAGATACTCCGCCTCGGAGATGTCGATCTCCGCCTCGTTGTGCCAGTGGATGTCCATCCCCTGCCCGAGATGCGTCCGGTTGAGTTCGTACATCAGCATCTCGTAGGCGTCGAGGCGCCGCTCGGCCGAAAGCTCGCCCGGGTCGTGGGTGATGATCTTCAGCGGAAAGAAATACATCGCGTTCCCGGCGTTGAGCGCGATGTCCGTTCCGTAGATCCGGTGGAGTGCCGTCTCGCCGCGGCGATGCGTCGCGCCGTCCTCGACGTCGTCGACGATGATCGTGCCGTTGTGGAGTATCTCCGGGATGACCGCGTACTCGAGGTACGACTCGGGATCGTCGCCGAAGGCGTCGACGAACAGCAAAAAGAGGACCGCACGCCAGCGTTTTCCGCCCCGATCCAGAAGATCCCAGACGGGATCCGAAAGCGCGTGCTGCAGCGCCGATGGGTCGTAGGCGTACGTCGGCTCACCGAAGAACTCCGAGAGGTAGGCTTCATCGATCGTTCGCGGGAGCAGCGATTCGATGGTTTCGTCGATCGCCGGCCGCCACTCCTCGAGTACGCCGTGCATACCTCGTGGCTTGCGGTGCCGGAACAAAAAGCCTCCCGTGACCGCTGACGGGGGACTTTTTATCCCCCCGTCCCTCCCATCGATAGATGAGCGGACAGCGCGTCGGTGTCGTCGGTAACGAACAGCTCGCGGGAGCGGTCGAATCGGCCGGCGGTACCGCGGTCGTCGACGGCGCCTCGGTTCTCGAGACCGTCGAGTTCGCGGTTGCGACCGGCGTGGATGCGGTCCTCGAGATCGTGCGTTCGACGGTCGAGGTTCCGGTGTTGATCGTCGGCTCCGTGGACGGGCTCGCCTCCGTTCCCGCCGATCGCGCCGGGGCGGCGATCGAACGGGCGGTCCGGGGGACCACCGAAACCGAATCCCATCCCGTGATCGGCGTCTCCGGACCGGAGGGGGGATCGATCGGGATATTCGACGTCGCGCTCATGGCGGCCGAACCGGCGCGAATCTCGGAGTTCTCCGTCGGCGGGGTCGACGGACGGATCGCGCAGTTCCGGGCCGACGGCGTCGTCGCCTCGACCCCGGCCGGCAGCCACGGGTACAACCGGCGGGCGGGCGGCCCCATCGTCGCCGCCGGAACTGGCGTCGCGTCGATCGTTCCGATCGCTCCCTTCTCGACGTCGGCCGGCCACTGGGTGTCGCCGATCGACGCGGTCGAGTTGGCCATCGAGCGCGACGAGACGCCCGTCGAGTTGCTCGTCGACGGGCGCCGGGAACGCGTCATCGACACCGACGAATCGATCGAACTCTCGATCGTCGGAGCGCTCGAAACGTACACGTTCCCCGACCTCGTCTCTCCCCGTGGGGGGGAGAAACCGTTGTCGCCGTAACTTATTGTCCGTCTCCCCCAACGGGTGGTATGACCGACAGCTTCGATTACGACCTGCTCGTCGAACTCACCGAAACTAGCGGCGTGCCCGGATACGAGGATCGGATTCGAGCACTCGTCCGGGCCGAACTCGAACCGGCCGTCGATCGACTTCAGTCGGATTCGATGGGGAACCTCGTCGGAACCCTCGAAAGCGAAACCGAGACCGATTACGACGTCGTCGTCGCCGCACACATCGACGAGATCGGGTTCATGGTCAAACACATCGACGAAGACGGCTTTCTGGAACTCGACGCCCTCGGCGGCTGGGATCCGCGGATCCTGCGGGCTCAGCGAGTCACCGTCCACACGGACGACGGTGAGGATCTACCGGGAGTTATCGGCTCCGTCCCGCCGCATACCCTGACGGACGAACAGCGCGAGGCCGAGCCGAAAGTCGAGGACGTCCGCGTCGATCTCGGGCTCGATTCGGAGGCGGTAACGGAACGGGTCTCGGTCGGCGACCTCGTGACGATGGCCGGACGAACCGAACGCGTCGGCGAGTTCGTCTCCGGCAAATCGCTCGACAACCGCGCCTCCGTGCTCGCGATGATCGAGACGGCACGGCGACTCGAAGCGCCCGACGTGAACGTCCACTTCGCCGCGACCACACAGGAGGAGGTCGGGCTCCGCGGTGCGGCGACCCTCGGTGTCGATCTCGATCCGGATCTCGTCTTCGCGCTCGATACGACGGTCGCGAACGACGTCGCCGGGTTCGAACCGGGGAAACAGGTCACCCGCCTCGGCGAGGGCGCGGCGATCAAGCTGAAGGATTCGAGCGTCATCACGAACCACAAACTCCATCGCCGGCTTCGGTCGATCGCCGAAGCGCGCGACATCGAACACCAACTCGAGGTGTTACCGGCCGGCGGCACCGACACCGGATCTCTCCAGCGGGCCGGCGGTGCCACGCCCGCCGGGGCCATCTCGGTCCCGACCCGGTATCTCCATACGCCGACCGAGTGCGTCCACGAAGCGGATCTCGAGGCGGTCATCTATCTGCTCGTCGCGGCGCTGGATACCGAAGACGGCACCCACGACTACGCGCTCTGATCGGTTTTCGCCCGCCGAAGGGGGTCGTGACTACCCCGTCTCGTCGGCCGATCCGCCGTCCGATCGCGGTCGGATCAGATCCGCCAGCGTCACGACGAGCCCGAGGAACCATCCGAGGGGCGTCGCGATGCCGACCCACATCAGTATCACGCCGATTCCCTCGAGGCTGAAGCTCGCTCTGAGGTAGTCGTTGATGCCGTAGAAATACAGAAGGTTATCCAGCAGGAATATCGCGAGCGTCTCGCTTTGTTCGAGGACACCGCTCAACGAGGGCTCATAGAGGGCCGCGACGACGGGCGGGAGGAAGATCGCGTTCATCGCGAAGGGATAGCCGAGAACGACGGTCGTCCCGCGACCGCCGATCCGCGTGAACGTCGCCGCCAGCGCGGCCGAAACGACCGCGACGCCGCTCGCCGCTCCGACCGCGAGGAACTCGCCGAAATCGAGCCGTACGCGCGCGAGCGCGGTCAGACCGCCCCACAGAAGCGCGGTCAACACCACGACACCGACGACGCCGAGTCGGGTCGTCGCGCTGTCGAACCGGCGAGCGTTGAACCGCACCGCGAACCCGACGAGCAAGAGCGGATACAACAGCCCGACGACCGGAGTTCCGATCGCGGCCCACAGCCGGTATTTGATCCTGTCGGCCTGGGTTCGGGGCCGCCACTTGCCGAGAACCCTGTGGACGGCCGTCCGCTGTCGGGGGAAGACGAGCTCCATCCACGTCTCGTGGAGCCGAACGACGTCGATCTTGATTCCCTCGATGAGCCCGCCGTCTGCCATACTGCAACACTGCCTGCGGGCATAAAAATAGGTTCCGACCGCGGGACGGGGCGTTCGCATCGATCGGTCCGAGCGGGACAGCGATCCGGATCGCTACCAGGCGTCGGGGGCGAAATCGGGGTCGACGAGCCGCCGTCCGTCCCCTACTGCATCGATACGCTCGAGTTCGGCGTCGCTCAACTCCAGCTCCAGAGACGCCCAGTTCTCTCTGATGTGCTCGCCGCCGGTCGCCTTCGGGATCGCGGCGACCCCGCGCTGTCGGAGCCACGCCAGACTCACCTGCGCTTCGCTGACGCCGTGATCGGCCGCGATCGCCGAGAGGGAGTCGATATCGAAGACGTCTCCCTTGGCGAGCGGGGAGTACGCGACGAGTTCGATCCCGGCGTCCCGGCAGTATTCACGCAGCCGACGCTGCGGCAAGAGCGGATGGATCTCGATCTGGTTGGCGAAGATCGGCGCCTCGAGGACTTCGCGTGCGGCCCCCAGCTGTCTCGGCTCGAAGTTCGAGACGCCGATCCGTTCGATGACGCCGTCCTCGTATAGCTCTTCGAACGCGGGGAGCGTCGACTCGGGATCGTACTCCCCCGCCGGCCAGTGGATATACAGTATATCCAGATAGTCGGTTCCGAGCCGGTCGAGGCTTTCGGCTGTCGCTTCGAAGACGTCGTCGTAGCCGAGCTCATCGATCCAGAGCTTCGTTCCGATAAAGACCGACTCGCGATCGACGTCGGCCGCCGCGATCCCCCGTCCTACCGCGGTCTCGTTGCCGTACATCCGGGCGGTATCGATGTGTCTGTACCCGGTTTCGAGGGCCGTCCGTACGGACTCTCGACACACCTCCGGATCGTCGTTTTGCCACGTCCCGAGCCCAATTGACGGCATTCCACTCCGACCCTGTGTCCCGCTTTGTTCGTCCATACCGAGCGATCGGTCCGCCGGGAAAAAACGGTTGTGACGGCGGGGGAAGCGACGCGACGACCGACTACGGGGGTAGACCCGACCCCCGATCGACGATCGAAAGGGTGTTTCGGGCGTGCCGTCAACCGATACGGTGTCGTGCAGTACAAATACGTCGCCCTCGCGCTGTGTACGCTCGCCTTTACCGCGACCATGGTCGCCCGGCTGGTCATCAGTCCGGTCGTCCCGGAGATCACGGCCGAGTTCGCGGTTTCGAAGGGCGCCGTCGGCCTCGCGCTGACGGGGATGTGGGCCGCCTACGCGGCCACGCAGTTCCCGAGCGGCGTGCTCGCCGACCGGTTCGGCGAACGCCGCGTGATTCTGCTCGCGGTCGGGTTGACCGCGGTCGCGAGCCTCCTTTTGGCCGTCGCACCGAACTACGCGGTCTTCGCGGTGATGGCGGTCGTTCTCGGTGCCGGCGCCGGCCTGCATTACACCGTCGCGACATCGTTTCTGGCCCGACATTTCGACCGTGTCGGCCGTGCGATCGGGATCCACGTGACCGGCGGGCCGGTCGCGGGGTTGATCGCCCCGGTCGCCGCCGCGGCGGTCGCCGTCCGGTACGGCTGGCGGCCGGCGATCCTTCTGGGCGCGGCCGTCGCGGTTCCCGTCTTCGTGCTGTTTTGGCTCCGGATCGAACGGACCGACCCGGCCCAACCCGGCGTCGCCATGCGATCGCGTTTCGAGATCGGCCCCCTCCGCGAACTCTTGGCCCGCCCGGAGATCCGGTACACGACGGTGATGGCCGTCGGTGGGGCCTTCTGTTGGCAGGCGACGGCCTCGTTTCTCCCGACGTTTCTCATCGAATATCACGGACAGTCGCCCGCGATGGCGAGTGCGCTCTTTTCGGCGTACTTCGTCGTCCACGGCGTCTCACAGCCGTTCCTCGGAAACCTCTCGGATCGGGTCGGCCGGGATTCGGTCGCGGCGGGGGTGTTCGGCGTCGGGATCGTCGGCTACGGGGTCCTCGTCGTCGGCTCCGGGATCGCCGTCCTCGTGGCGGTTCCGCTCGTCGGGATCGCGATGTCGTGGGGAGCGCCGGTCCAATCGCGGTTCATCGACGTCCTCAGCGCCGAGGAGCGGGCGACGGGGTTCGGACTGGTTCGGACCGTTTATATGCTGCTCGGCGCGCTCGGTAGCGTCGTCGTCGGAACGCTCTCGGACGTCGCCGGCTGGTCGGTCGCGTTCGGCCTCCTCGCCGCGGTGTTGGCCGTCGAATGTCTGCTGGCAGCGGTTCCAGCGATAACGAAGCGGTGATCCGTGTTCGAACCCTCTTAAGCGATTCCGGGTGTGGCGGATCGTGTACTTAAATCAGTCGTAACGGATGGGTTATTTACATCGGACCGTATAATCCGTGTATATGCCCCCCGAATCGTACGACATCGTCGTCGTCGGCGGCGGAACCGCGGGCTGTTTCGCCGCGGCGACGGCCGCCCGAGACGGCCTCGATGTCGCCGTCCTCGAGCGAAAGACGGAGGAGGAAGGCGGCCGCATCGCCTGCGGCGACGCCATCAAGGGAACGAGCACGTTCCCCGACGTCATCGATCTCGAGTATCTCCGCGAGGAATCGTTCACCAACGAGGGGATCACCCTGGCCCGCTTCGAGAACCCGAAAACCGACGAGAACCTCGACATCGGGTTCCGGGGCGGGAACGGTGCGATCGTCGACCGCAAGCGCTACGGCGAGGTGCTCTTAGAGGAGGCCGACCGCGCCGGCGCCGAGATCCACTACGAGACCGTCGTTCAGGACGTCGTCCAGAACGGCGCGGTCTCGGGCGTCACCGCGACGAAACGCGGCTCGGTCGTCGAGTACGACGCCGATGTCGTCATCGACGCCGCGGGGGCGCTGTCGCTTCTGCAGGACAAAACGGATTTCGAGGGGACAACCTTCGACACCAACGTCAACTACCAGCAGTTCTGTTCGGCCTATCGCGAGGTCATCGAAATCGACGACCCCGTCGAGTGGCACAACGCGATCGTCTTCAAGCCGACCGCCGAACTCGGCTATCTGTGGTATTTCCCGCGGACGCCGACTGAGATCAACGTCGGGTTGGGTTTCCAGATGAACAAAGAGCCGATGCAGTTGGTCGAACACCTCAAAAAGGACATCCGGAGCCGGCCGGAGTTCGATGGGGCGACCGTCAAGGACAAACTCGGCGCTGCGCTGCCGACCAGACGGCCATACGACTCGGCGGTCGCGCCGGGGTATATCGCCGTCGGCGACGCCGCCGCCCACGTCAACCCCTGCACCGGTGGCGGGATCCCGGGCGCCGCCAAGGCCGGGACCTGGGCCGCCGAGGCCGCCATGGAGGCGATCGCCGAGGGGACGACGGACGATGAGGACGCGCTGTGGGAGTACAACCGACGCGTCCAGACGGACTTCGGCAAGCGCTTCGCCGCGATGGACCTGTACAACATCTGGGGCGGTACCTACGACGTCGACGAGTTGGTCGACATCGTGAGCGCGATGCCCGGCCAACAGCTCGCCGACGCCCTCGCCTTGGAGGGCACGGCCTCGATGAGCTGGCCGCTGAAGATCAAGACCGCCGTCAAAACGTTCGGTCACTGGGGGACGCTGTTCGAGCTGAAGCGGCTCAACGAACTGGCGACGGAGCTGAAATCGGTTTACGACGACTACCCGACGACGAGCGACGACCTCGGTGGCTGGCGCTCGCGCCGCGACGACGTGATGGACGACGTCTACGAGCTCTCCGGCGCCGACCCGAAGTACTGACCGCTTCGGACCGATCTTTGGTCCTCAACGCGGGCGGTACGGTCAGGAAAACTATTTTTTCCGCCGGATCCGTTCGGTCACACGATGGCAGACGATGACGGGACGATCGAACTCGAGACCGAGACGGCCTGGATCGCCGCTGCGGTCCTTCTGGTCGCCTGCCTCGGTGGGGCGG
>LFFM01003064.1_pt1 | contig 10696 bp, 12 predicted proteins | sample 643131 | NCBI WGS metagenome assembly LFFM01 (sample SAMN03777445, study PRJNA286221) | soda lake metagenome | biome: soda lake; feature: Kulunda steppe; material: water; isolation source: sample Tc-Br brine of Tanatar trona crystallizer | place: Russia: Kulunda steppe | collected 2011-07 | reverse complement strand
GTGACAACTCCACCTTCTGCCAATCCGAGACGTGATCGGGCGGATGAAACAGCACTTCTTGCTGAACTGGCGGCTGAACTGGCGGCTGAACTAACTCGGCTGCTTAGACTTCCACCGCTACTACTACTACTCCCACCGCTACTACTACTACTCCCACCGCTACTTCCACCCATTATAGACGACCCCGGCCCACTACCAGACCCGGATGGAGTTGAATCACTGCTTGAATTGCTACTTGTAGTACCTCCACTACTGCTACTTCCGCCACTACTGCTACTTCCGCCACTACTGCTTCTACTGCTCCCACCACTGCTACTGCTACTTGAAGTATCCTGCCCCTGATTGCTTCTGTCGTTACTATCTCCCCATCCGATAGCATCTTGTAATCCGCCAATGATATCATCTCTATCAAGTTCTGGCCACTCTAAATCACCTATCTTATTACTGATAGCATCTGTGATATTTCCGAGTGACGGAACATTCCATGACAATTTATCTATTTGATCGGATATGAAACCACTTACATCATCCAACGAGGGGATTTCCCATTCGAAATCGGGGATTATTCCTCTGATGTAATCCCATGCTTCTTCTGCCATATCCATGGTTTTGCCTAAGAAGTATTCCCATCCGGGCCATACCTCTTTGAGCCATTCCCACAGTTTCATACTAAGACTGAGACCAACACCTAAGAAGTATCCCCATCCGGGCCATTTCTCTTTGAGCCAATCATAGATCTTCACACCGATCACGTATGATCCGCCGATGAAGAACATCCAACCCGGCCATTTATCAGCCATCCAGTTGAAAATATCTGAACCGAGATCGATACTTCCCCCGATAATAGCGTCCCATCCCGGCCATTTGTCATCAAGCCAGTCACCGATTTTAAGACCACCGAGTGCGCCACCAATCCCACCGAGAACTGCCCCTGCACCACCACCGACTAATGCACCTGCGGCTGTTCCTGCACCGGGGATAATCGAACCGAGTGCGCCGCCTAACATTGCGCCACCTTTACCCCCTGCCAATGCACCACCGAGTGCGCCGCCTAACATTCCCATTCCCGGTAATGATGTGAAGAATTCGCCAATTTTCTTTGCCAACCATTTGATAGCTGGCCAAAGTCCGTCATCCATAAAGACTCTGTTAAACTCTGACATTACTTTCAACGCACCTTCAGCATGGGGGAGAAATGCGTTTGCAAGTACAGTCCCGAATGGACGGAAAAACAGATCCATAGCGGTACTGAACATATCAGTCATTTTATTCCATGATGGAGAAGCACTGGCTATTTTATCAATACCACGGAACATTCCCATAGCAACAGCCCCGCCGAGAGCGACACCGAGTAGGCCGGTTCCAGCCGCACCCATGGCCCCTGCAAGCTTCGAACCCGCTGCCCCTGCTTTGCCAGCTTTACCAGCCAACCCGCCTCTTTTCTGTGCCATGCTGCTGGCTTTGTCCATCATGGCTCCACCAGCGTCGAAGTCCATATCGGAAAGGCCATCGATTTTATCCATGATATCGCCCCCCAATATTCCTTCGAGACGACTAACATCCATACTGGATATTTGGTCTTCGATTCTATCGAGATCGATATCTACATCTACACCTTCGATAGAAGAAAGGCGGTCTTCGACCTTTTTGACTTCTTTCTCTGTTGTTCTTTCGTCTACTTCTGGTTTCAGTAACGCTTTAAGTCCTATTTCTAACATTATGCTCTCCCCTCTATCATTTCAATGCTAAAATCACCCATACGAGTGACCCCGGCTTCGCGGGCTGAATTGTAACTATCAACCATTACTTCGAATTTTCGACCGGGGAATGCTTCTTCGTATGTAACTGTTCTATCATCTCCAATGAGTGATCGAATGTTTCGATCAAACTGATTTCGTCTCGCTCTACCTCCGGTTATTTGACCGGTGATGATGATCTGTCTCGTAGCACCCGTATTAGAAGCTAACTCGTTCTGCCCCGCTTCGGCAAATGCGATTTCATATACTTCGTAATCCTGACTCATCGTGGTCTGAATCGATTCTATCCCATCGATCTCGTATCCCCCAATTTTCGTTGTTTGGGTGGGATTGACCGAGATAGGGGCTGGTTGCCGAAGTGACATGATTCCGATTCCCCAATTGACAACCATGTTCCACTGAACTTCGTATCTGCCACCACCGGTACGGCTCCACGAAAAGTTTTCAATGACAACGTTGTACTCTTCGTCTCGGTCAAGATGAACGAGATCGTATCCACGTCCCTGTTGTCCGTTTACTTTCGCTTCCATTTCCGAGACCCATTGAGCCAAAGCTACGTTAGGGTCGTCGCTGTATCCGGATTGAAGCGAAATCCGATTTCCAGTAGCACGTCCGATAAATTCGAACGATTCTTGACTCTCTAATCCTGTAAGTAGAGCGTCTTCGCTTCGGTCTCCAACAATGGAATCAACGCGGATATTTCCGGCTGTATCCGCCCGGTCTTCTTGAACATTCCATAGCCTTGTCCCGTCTAATGTAGTAACCATCGTCAGAGATCACCTGAAGCCGTAGTAGTCGGCTGTAGATCGTTTTCGATATGAGTGTGTATGATCGTGCGTATGCGTTGAAAAAGCTCGTAGGGCGTCACGTGGGCTTTCTTATCCTCCGAAGATCTCGCTGGCGGCCTTTTTCCAAAGTTGTTTCTGCCAATCGTAAAACTCATCCCGGTGCTTGTTGTAGCGTAGGAGGTTTTTGACGGAAACTTCATCTGGATTGAGACCACGGTGTATTAGTTCTGCTATCAGTAGCTCTAAGTCGTCATCCGATCCCGGAGTGAGGAATTTCCCAAATCAGTTTCACCGACCGTGTTCATGTTGTTGATTTTGTCGAACAGGAAGATACCGAGTTGGTGAGGGTATCCGCCCGGATCAATAACATCTCGGCCACGTGCGTCTTTGGTGGTCGGTGCGTTGTGGGGTTGTTTTACGATAGAATGTCGGAGTGTTTCGACCATCCCGTACCCCTGTTTTGGAGTACCGCCACTGATCTCACCACGTTCAACATCGTAATCGAACGACTTTTCGCTCACTTCGTCCTGAATTGACGCAAGTGCGCCGGTCGAAAGCTCTTCGATAACGAATTCAGATCCGTCGTATTCTTCAGCGATTTCTTCGAGCTTCTGAACGACACCGCGTGCTTCAGTGATCTGTGCTTCGAGTGAGTCGTATGCTTGTTGGTCAACTTCAGGGACTTCTTCGAAGCTATCGTAATCTTGTTTGATTTCTTCAACAAGATTATCTTGAGCTTTTTTCAACTCATTGATTTCTTTCTCGCGGATCTTCTCTGCTTCTTCGAGAATGTCAACAGTAATTCGTTTCATGGGTTATCGTGCTTGTGCTTGATCGTTTTCTGCTGTAACCGAAACGCCCACCGTCATGTCAGACATTGAACCTTGTAGGTCTGCTTCGGGGTCGCCAATACCAGATCGCCCGTACTCGTTCGAGAACACGCCTTCGAGATCGACTTGAAGAGTGTTTTTATCTGCACCAGTTTTTCGGTTGTCGAACAGGATACTAACGTCAGACGTATTTTCGACAGTTTCCTGAACAGATGTGTTGCCACCGTACATATCTTTCAGTTCGTCGTCGTCTTCGGTGATATCCGACCACGACAGGCTGGTGCTTCGGATCTTTGGACTGTAGTCAACGGCTGTACGAGTGCCGATTTCTTGAATCAGATCGATGTTGTTTTCGATAGATACAGAGACGTTCTGTACGAGTGAGTACGTGGAATCGCCATCACTCATCGTCGCATGTCCAAAGTGGAGTGGTCGGTATTGGATGACTGGTTGCTCAACAAGGGATGCTCCTTCGATAAGCTCTTCATCCGCATATGCGCCATCAAGGGAAATTTCTACCATTCCACCGACTTGTGTAGAGATCTCGGCTGAAGTAACGACACAGCCTTTTAGAATCCGCTCCGACCCTACTTGTTCAGTTCCCTGTACAAGCTGCATTGTAGTAGGGATATCACCGTCATACGTGTGCGTGTAGGGTTCGGATGAACCGGATGTAGAAGCTGTTGAAATAACAGCAGCCAGCCACCATGGATTGGTTAGGGTGAAACTTATTGACCACGAACCTTGAAACTGCTGTTCGATGATCTCGGTCGCTTCCCGTGTGTTTGGCTGGAAGACTTCTACAGCGTTATTACTTCCTTGAAGCGTATCAAGTGTTGCATCTGCGCCGAATGGTTTCTGATCGGTGTCGTCCGGGGGTGAAGCGAATCCATTATCTTCCCACAGATAACTTAGCCGCGCCCGGTGGCCTGCTAATGATGGCATTATCACCTATAAGTATATCACCATCTGTTAAAAGCATTTGGCGGTTAAATTAACTTTATAACTTTATATTTTAATAGAACAGCGGTAGGGACGAAAAAAGAATAAGCGGATTACTCTTCAACTTCGTCTTCTTCAACTTCACTGTCGTCGTCTGTTCCTTCAACTTCTTCGTTGAGTCGTCGGGTGATTTGACCTTTCATAGCATCCATCCACCCTTCGATCTCAACAATTCGTCGTGGGATTGGTATGCCTGTGATATCCATCAGATCATCTCGGATGTGTTGGACACGCTGTGGTCTCATCCCGGTCGTTTCCCCGCTGTTCCATTCTTCGTGTAGTTCTTCTGGTGTCATGTTTTAACCTTGTTAGTCATCCAGTGACGGACTCGGATTGATTGTTTGAGCGCGAATGCTCAAGGAGACGAAGATCGATGTTCGCCACACTTTTGCCCCCATTTCCCCGGAGAGATCGTGGATTTCAGGTAGAGCAATTACGTCGTAATCAGCTTCCCCCCGTCGCCGCTGGTGGAATATCCGTTTGATTTCTCCAACGAGACCACCGTATCGTTCCGGCGTTCCGTCTTCTTTATTGATACCCCACATACGAACACGGCCATTGATATTGTCACTACCGCCAGTTGTTCTAATATCGATATCAATACGGCTATCAATTCTCTCTTCGCTCCAATTGAGCGACTGCGGCTCGGTATTTGTAGTCCCTCCGTCTTTGATGAAAACCACGTCGTTTTCGTTCAGTTTAACGCGCCTTCGTTCAGGATCGGACTCTTGATAGAGATTTGGCTTTGGAACGTCAACCTCACGTCCATCGATGCTTTCGTGCCAGTTTTCTTCGATGGTCTTTTTGACGTAATCCAGATCGTCTCCCATGTTATTTCATCTCCGAATCCAGTTTTGCTTTCAATGAATCTCGCCCGTCTCGGACCCACGACACAGCCGGGATTCCGGGATGGTTCACTGATTTGAAAAACACCAGATCTCCTTCGGTATGCGAGAACTGTTCTTTTACTTTTTCAGGTGCATTCGGCCATTCGAAAGCCAACACATCACTTTTACTGGCTGTGATTTCGTGAGCTTCTGCACCGAATTCGTTGTGAATAGCTCCAACGTGGTTGTACCCGAAGTTCCATGATTGGTTCTGTTCGTCCCAATACGGTTCAACAGCACTGGCTGCAATCCGGTGGAGACCGCTTTCTTCAGTCCCCTGTCTGGATGCACGGTCACTGGCTCTTCGAAGAAGTTTTTCCTGTGAATCGTTGTACCAGTATTTCACAACTTCTTCGAGTAGGTCTTTCTGACGTTTTTTCATCTCACTCGAAAGCGATGATTTGCTGCCGCCAGAATCGTTGACAGTGACTTCTACATCCATTAGAACGGTTCACCCCATTGAATCTCTTTACGTTCTCGAATGATCCGTTCGGCGTCTTCTTTCAGTTGCTCGGCAGTTCGTTCTGCGTTTGGTGCAGCGTCAGTGCCGGGGACATTCATGGTATACTGATCTGTCATGATAATATCCGCAGCAGCCAGTTTTGCACACGCTTGTCGAATCTGTGGATCGACAACGTCGTTCCCGTACCGATAGGAGATCCGTATGACGGCTTTGTTTTGCCATACAATACGTCTGTATATGTACAGTATGCCTTGTCCGGCGTCGAACCAGAAGTCTCCGTTACGGCCTTGTTCACGTGCGGGGTCCGAAACCCAATCATCCCATTCACGCCCATTCCAAATCTCCAACTTATCACCCCTATCAGGGTCCATTGGAGTTTTGATATCGCGTTTTGCCATTTTGATTGGCCGTCCGGTCCAGAAGTTGTAACGTCCGGAGAGATCGTGGATTTCGTCTTTGACTTTGTTATCTCTCCATGAGTGGCCACATTGCCGATCAACGTAAGCAGACCACTCTTCAATCATACGTTCGACCTGTGTCAGTGTAGGAGTAGTGTCTTCTGAAAAGCCATCGTCGCCTTCCAACCCCTGAAAGTATCTCTCCACGTCGGTAGGCTCACAGTAGACGTTCTCCGTGTCGAATTCAATCTGCATTGGTTAGTGGATTATCACCCGTATTATCATCCTCCTCACTCTCCTCCTCCTCTTCATCTGACGCGAAATCTGGTTCGCCGTCGTAGTTCAGTTGTGAAATGAAATCACTCGGTTCCGAACCGTTATTCGAGAGATATTGATCTACCTTGTTAGTTTTGACTTCATCAGTAGTACGAGCTATCGCCCGAATCACAACAATAGCGGCGTTGAGTTGGTTGTTGAGTTGATATATCCGACCTTTCTTCGTGCGGATCTCTACGATGAGATACACAAGAATGATTATCCAACCGAATTCGGGATAATCGAATATCGTTTCGACAATTGTGCCGTATGGCATATCAATTGCCTCGTATTGTTGATTTTGTGTTATTCATTGATCTGTACTGAACTACTAACGATTATACCCGTTCCTCGTATGGGAACAGATCGCTGTGGTAGCTGTATCGTGGACCACTCCACCCACCGGCTGATACATACGTACTGACTTCAGCAGTAGACGTATACGCCGTAATATTGGCCCTCACCGAGTCAATCGGGTAGTTGTGATCACTGATAAACGCAACGTATACGTTTGCGTCTTCTTCGCTCTGTACGAAGTCGTCCACTGAAAGCGAGACTGTATTTTCTGTAACAGGCGCACCACTGTTCAGTGGGGCGTAGTGTTCTTGAGACATTGAACCTTCGACTCGAACATCCAATGTATCAGCACCGGGGTCAAGCCCAACAGCGACCACGTACAGTCCGATGACTCCGTGGCCACCAGTGCGAAGTTCTTCACCGGGGCCTGCTTCAGTCGCGCCATCATGACTTCGTTCCGCGATTGGGCGGCTCATAGCCGCTTACCGACCCATGACCATGATACTAAGCGTAGCGGCTGCGCCAACAGCTTCCGTAAGCTCTTGATCGCCTGCGCCACCTTCGTCAGTGTCAGTCTGCTGGTACAGACGGATAGTTTCGTTTGCACGGTCGTAATGAGCCGTGAGTCCACTGTCATCAGCGACGTTCGCTTGAACGAACTGATATCGGTGCATACCCGCGTCGGATGGATCGAACGTTTCGCCACCCGCCGAGTAATCGCTGATATCAACATCAGCGAACCGGACTTTCATTGCTCCCGCGAATTCTGTTCCTTCGAGGTCTACTTTGTCAATTGCCATGTTTTACCTTTGTTCCGCAAGTTCTGCCATTTCTGCCACGACTGGTTCCAATGCTTCTTCCAATTCTTCCTTTGGCGCGTTGCCTTTCACTTCGAGACCGAGAGCCGAAACCATCTTCTGCTTCTGACGGTACGATAGATCCATGAGGGCTTCCTTCGCGCTCGAAGCTGGCCCGCTGATCTGTCGTAAGATTTCGCCTTGAGCCGTCCACTCAACTTCGAAGATATCATTACCTTCGAAATATTCAGCATCCTGAAGACTTTCGACACTCATGGGTTGTGGTTTTCCGCCCATTGGGTTACGGAAATTATATACCTCTCCCGAAGGACAACGCCTGTTGTCCATCCGCATGGTTCCCGTGTAAGTGACGTTTGCAACTTTCATTATAATATCATTAGGGTTTGAACCCTAATAGGGGTATCCCTTACTTCAAGTCGCGGATCTTTGCCTGTGCAGACGGATTGACACAGGTCAGTTCACCGATAGTCACGTACATACCCTCGTTGCCGAGGCGGTTGATCGAGAACGGGTTCCCGTCAACTTCAGTACCCGTACTGTAGAACTGCGTTGGCAGTAGGGTTTTGATGTACATGGTAGACGAATCGATCAGGTAGACCCGACCGATACCGTCTTTCTCAACATCCACGGATTCGAAGATCGGGATGTTCTTGTACGACTGGACGGTGATTCCAACGTCTCCACCGGGGTTGGTCTGGACACCGTTGAGACCGACCTGAACGCGCTCTGCTTCAAGTCGCTCTTTCCCACCGACTTCGTCTTCGATTCGCTGGTAAGTGTCGTGGTTGGTAAGGAAGAAGTAGTTGTCATCGGTGACAGGGTTCTTACCCGACTTCTCCTTGATCGAACGGATAGCGTCATCGAGGTGATCGATAACGAACGTGCGGTTCGAACCGCCGTTGTGGATAACGTTCGATTCGAATTCGTTGTTGTCACGACGGAAGCCGTAGATATCCGCGTCGGATGGGTCCGACAGGATAGCCGTAGCCTCTTCGCCATCCGAGATAACCCGATCAATGGATTCCATATCCATGTCAGCAGGGGTATCAGCGTCGTCAGCAAGCTGAACGTTCAGGTGCTTCGGGTGTTCACCCATACCGGTTTGGTGTTCCGTGCCAGTGCCGTACCAGCGACGGAGGAATTCGAACGGATTATCGAGATCGTCGTCGTCCGTGTCAGCGAGAAGCTGTTTTGCTTGCGACACATCGAAGTTGTGTGCAATCGTCTTCGGCTGCTGTTCGAATTGATCGAAGTCGGGGTGGTCGGTATCCGGGAGATCGCTGTTCTCTGGAAGACCGCCGCTACCCATTTCGTGACCGTGCTGGCTGATGATACGCTCACCAGACTTCGTCCATGCTCGGTTCTCAAGGAGAGCGAACAGGTTTGGCTCGGAGTTAACGAGCGAGAAGACTTCCGATCCGTAGACGGCGTTCCGAACACCACTGTCGGTGGTCAGAAGCGCGTTCGAATCTTTGGCCAGTCCATCGCCCGACGATTTCGACGTGTACTCTGGCACGAAGCCGTAGTAGTAGTCGATCATGTCGTAGACAGTACGGATGTAACCGTCTGCCTTCTGAACCTTACCGGGGGCCGTTCCGTCCGGACCACGGCCATGGGTTTTGTAGAAGCCGTTGCCAACGCCACCGCGCTCAAGCTGGCGTTTCTTCATGAATTTGCGTGCGGGCTTCGACTTCATGAGCCGCTGTTGTTTCGAGAGTTGTGCTTTCGTCAGTTCGTATGCGTCTGCATTAGTTGCCATTATGTGTATTACTCCGCGTAGAAGTGCGACAGTGCTGGACTGTCGCCGTGGCTGTTACCAGTCTCTTCATCGTAGGACTTCTCCGTGTTACCGGATGGGGTGTTGGCCCCGCCGGTTTTGGAGAGTCCTTTGCCGGAAAGAACGCGCTCAACAGCGGCGTCGATATCTGCCGATTTCTCGGCTTTCATATCTTGCTCTTCAGGTGGCATTCCGTCGTCTCCACCCGCGTCAAGATATTCTCGAACAACTTCCCACACATCGGCGGGAAGTCGCTCTTCGAGATCTTCGTCGCTGTATCCTGCTTTCTCTTCCTCGTATTCCTCTTCCTCTTCTTCAGGAACAGGAACTTCTTCTTCAGGAACAGGCTCTTCTTTCTCTTCGGCAGAGTCAACCTGTCCGAGAAGATCCAGAATCTCACCAGCGTCGAGATCGGGGTAATACTCCGATAGCTCTTCTGCGAGACTGGATTCGTCTTTTTCAGCTACTTCGTCTTCAGGAACGGATTCTTCCTCTTCGTCTTCCTCTTCCTCATCGTCATCGTCATCGAATGGGAAGTCGTCATCCTTTTCCTCTTTGTCGTCTTCTTCGGGATATTCCTCTTCGTCGTCTTCGGAATCATCCTTTTCAGAAGCAGCCATTTTCTCATCAACGATACCTTCAACATCTTCCCGCGTGAGTAGATCATCGCTCGGAAGATCGTCTTTCGTAGCAAGTTGCCCATCGGGGAGTTTGTCATCCAAAATGGATTTAAACTCATTTTGAAGAGTCTTCATGCTGAAGTCCCCTTCAGGCTCGTCGCTTTCTTGTGGTTCTTCTGTCATAGATTTCGTGAGTGCTTGTTTTGCAATCGAAGCGACCGCGCTCACCGATGGGCCTCCTCCAATACCCGTATTGGATTCATCGACTGACTTAGCGGCTGTAGCAGAAGCAGTCTTCTTACCGGAATCTTTGATATGTGCAAACTCTGCCTTCTGATTCATCCCGTCTTCACAGATTGTCACTGCCGAGAGATCCAGATCAACGATATCATTGTACGACGTACCATCGTTCTGAATTTTCTTACGGGTGACAAGTGCTTCGCCGGAGATTGAATAAGAGTCAAGTTCGCCAGACTCGATCCGTTCACGAGTCTCTTTTGCTTGCCGAGTATCATCAAAAATTTCGCCTGCTACATACAGCGCGGGTTCCATACCGTCAAGTTCGAGAACTTCAGTTGGGAAATCTTTACGAGTATATGTTTTCCCATCCATCTCGATCTCAACTTCCTCTTCCGTATCGAATCGCTCAAGGATACGTCCTACAAGCTGATCCGAGTGATCGAGCGACAGTCTCGCTCGTTTCAATAGTTGAGGAAGAGCTTTTGAGAGAGCCTTAGCATGGAT
>LFFM01003062.1_pt1 | contig 10700 bp, 9 predicted proteins | sample 643131 | NCBI WGS metagenome assembly LFFM01 (sample SAMN03777445, study PRJNA286221) | soda lake metagenome | biome: soda lake; feature: Kulunda steppe; material: water; isolation source: sample Tc-Br brine of Tanatar trona crystallizer | place: Russia: Kulunda steppe | collected 2011-07 | reverse complement strand
TCAGTACGTCAGGCTCATGCCGCCTTCGTGGGTCATATCGCCACCGTTGAGGTGGTCGCTGTGCCGTGAACAGCCCATCACGAACAGGTTCGCGACCTCGTAGGGCTCCATCATCTCCTTCACGCGGGTGTGTTCGAGCATCACCTTCTCGACGACCTCGTCGACTGTCATTCCCCGTCGATCGGCGGTGTCGGGGAGCTGTTTCGCGACGAGCGCCGTCTTGACGTAGGCCGTCGAGACGCTAAAGGCACGTACCGAACCGCCCCCTTCGGCGGCGATCGACTGTGTCAACCCACGCAGCCCGAACTTCAGCGTGTTGTACGCGACCTTGTCCTGCGTGACGATATGTCCGTGGACGGAGCACATGTTCCCGACGGCGCCCTTCCCGTCGTCGTTGTCACGGAAGTGCGGCAGACAGTGTTTGGTGAGCGCGAGCGGCGCCCGGAGCATGATGTCATGCATCTGATCGTACTTCTCGAGCGGGAACGACTCGATCGGGGCGACGTGTTGGATTCCGGCGTTGTTGATGAGATATCGAACCGAGCCGTTTTCGGCGGCCTCCTCGACGATGCGTTCGAGGCCGTCGTCGTTCGTCAGGTCTCCGACGATGGGAACGATCTCGCCCGGAAGCGAGAGTTCGGTCGCCGTTTTTTCCACTTCCGCCAGCCCCTCTTCGTCGATGTCGACGGCGGCGACGGTGAGTCCGTTCGCGGCGAAGGCGAGCGACGTCGCCCGCCCGATCCCGGAGGCGCCGCCGGTCACGATTGCGACGTTCTTCGGGGCGTAGCCGGGATCGTCGAGTTCGAGCAGGTCGTCCCGTGTCAGTTCACTCGGACCGTACTTTTCGAGTGCTTCCTCGACAGTCATATCGGCCATATACACCGAAACGATCGGTAGCGGGTAAATAACCACCGGCGTTTCGTGTCGCCAGCGACCTCGGTGAGTGAAACGGTTCGGCCGCGTATCTCGAAGATCCGACGAACGACCCGGGACGATCCGGCCACAGACTGTGTTAACTGTTGATCACGAACGGTCTTCGCTCGGTTCCTCTTCGAGCGCCGCCTCGCGTAGCTCACGACAGCGGTCAGACTCGACGGTCAACTCCGGGACCGGTACGGGCTTTCCGTCGCCGTCGACGGCGACGAACACGAAGTACGATTCGGTCGTCTCCTCGCGACCGGCCGTCCGGGGCGATTCACGGAACGCCCGGATCCGCACGCGGACGCTCGTCCGACCGGCGGCGTAGACGTACGACTCGATCACGCAGATCTCACCCTGTGGGATCGGTCGCTTGAAATCGAGATCGTTTATTTTCGCAGTGACGCACGTCTCTCCAGCGTGTCGCATCGCGGACATCGCGCCGATCTCGTCCATCCACTTGACGACGTTACCCCCGTGTGCGGAGGCGTGGTTGTTCGTGTGTGTCGGCTGGACGCGCTGTCGGTTCTCGATGTAGGTGTCGGAGACGTTCGACATACCCCAACGGTTCGCACGAGAAAACAAAGATCCGTCGACGGTGGTCGACGTCAGGCTTCGGATGAACGTAGCGGGTGTCGGAGCGCCCACGAATCGGTCCGGGGATCGAGCCGGTTCGGCTCTGCCCCCCGCTCTGTGAGGAGCCCGACGTGATACAGCATCGCTTTCAGCTGAAAGACCGTCGGAGCGTGGTACACGTCGCCGTCCGACAACGCCACGTTTCGTATCTCACCGTCCGCGGTGAGAACCCGGCTCCGGGCTTGCTCGGTTCCACGAACGAACAGTTCGACGGTGAACGTCGGGTGGGAAACGGAGAGCCACTCGACGAGATCGACGAGAGTGGGATCGGAGATCCCGTCCTGAGCCATCGCCTCGAGTTCGGTCACGAGCAGCTTCGTCGCCGGATACGCCCAGACGACGCGTCGGGCCAGCGATCCCCACGCGGGGGCGAGTTCACAGAACCGCTCCCGGGATCTCTCCCACTCCCCGAAGGTTTCGATGGCAGCGTCGACCGTGCCGTACCGATCCAGCGCGAACCGAACGACCTCTTTCCCGATCGGGGTGAGGTCGGTGCGGTTCGGACGCTCCTCGATGAGTCCGAGAAACGCCGCACCCCTGCAGGCGTCGTCGGTGGCCCGAACGACGTGCTCTGCCAGGACGGCTGCCGTCTCGTCCGGGTGATACAGCGCGAGCGGATAGGCGAGGTAGTTCTTCGGGTGGTTCAGCCCGAACGACTTCTCGGCGACGCCCTGTGCGGTCGCCTGAAACCGGATCGCGCCCGCGTCGTCCGACGTTCGATTGCCGACGACGCGGGGCACTTCGAGCGCGGTTACGCCCCCGTCGCTGTCGACTCCGAGGACGCCGACGTTGAGTTCGCTCGCCAGCGTCCGATCGGACCGCGAGACGGCGTCGATCGGGGCCGTGACGTAGGCCGCGTTCGCCTCGTGAAGCCGATCGTAGGCCTGAACGACGCCGCGTTCGACATCGACAGTTCCGGACTCGGTGTATCCCTTCGCTTCGACCGCGACGAGCGGGGGCTGATCGCCGAACCGCTCGACGGCGAGAAGCGTCGGATCGAGCGCTCGCACGCCGACGAGGTCGGGGTATCCGGACCCGATCCGAACGTGGTTGAACGGTGCAAGCTGTTCGCGGACCGAGGCCGGGACAGACTGCCCGGAGAGCCATTCGACAGTCGAGAACTGCGTGTCCGAGACGGCGTAGGTGTCGGGACGGTCGTCGTCCGGGAAGAGACGACGCTTCGTGTGAGCGAGTACCTGCGGTTCCGAGAGCGACACTGCGCTTGCCACGTTTCGCCGTCTCGACGAGCACTCATCAATCTTCGGTGCTCCTCGGTGACGGAACGCGGCGTCTCGGCCGGATCGTCGGGCGACACCGAAACGTCGTTTTAACGCCGGACAGATTCTGGGCCGACTCTCACTCCGTCTCTTCTTCGTCCTCGCCGTATCCGACGAGCGATTCGAACTCGCCCTCGTCGTCGCTGCTTTCGACCTCACTTTCGATGGCCATTCCCTGTATCTCATCGATCCGCGGGACGTCGGTGAGCCCGGAGAGGACGACGAGGGCGGCGACGCGGTTCTCGTCCGGGAGCGGGTAATCGCCGGCTCTGACCTCCCGGCAGCCCGTTTCGGTTTCGAGCCAACTGCGTGCGCTGTCGATCCCCTTCCGGCTGAGGTGATCGGGCGGGCCGGAGACGATCAAGAGCGCCCGGGTCGTACTCTCGCGATTGCACGGAAGTGTGAGCTCACCGAGCGTCGCTCGGCGGACGATCGACGTGATCCGATTGGTCGCATCCCCCGCCGACTGGAGGCCGTCGCCGTCATCCGATCCCAGAAATCGATCGAGCAGTCCGCCTCCGCTGTCGTTGCCCGTCTCGATCGGCTCGGAGGCGTAGCCGATGCTCGTGATCCCGCCGTCTCCGAGCGTGTTGATGATCTCCGAGGAGTCGACGACGCTTTCTGCGACGCCACCGGAGAGCGTGTCGACCTCGCCGGCGGAAAACAGCGTCCCGAACCGAGTCGCGATCTCGTCGTTGATCTCGGTGTACCCCTCCGAGAGTGTCTCACCGCCGGTTCTGGCCGAGCCGTTATCGAAGAGCAACACGCTGTCGGTCGATCGAACGAACCGCTGTAGCGATTTCGCTGCGTTCCGGTTGTAGATCCCGCCTTCGTCGGTCGAGGGGAGGATCCCGAGCCCGTAGACGGGTTCGGTATAGATCTCGCCCAGACGGTCACCGATGACTGGAGCCCCGCCGCTTCCCGTTCCACCTCCGAGCCCCGCGATGAGGAGGAAGGCGTCCGTCTCGCTCGTGGCCGCTCGGCCGACCGCATCCACGATCTCGTGGATGTCCTCCCGGACGCACGCCCGACCGGCTTCGGGGTCAGTCCCGGTCCCGTGGCCGCTCACGACCGACTCTCCGACCAACATCCGGTTCGATTCGGGGACGTGTGTCAGTCCCATCAGATCCGTCTTGGCGGAGTTGACCGCGATCGCGTGGCCGACGAAGCCGGTGTTCCGCGTCCGATCGTATTCGATCAGTTGATCGAGGATCTTTCCACCCGCCTGTCCGACGCCGACGATCGCGAGTTTCATGGTTGAACCGACGTTTTCGGGTGATCGGGGATTTCTCCCGCCGACACGTTGCGATTCGCGACCGAGGTTGCGTCCGTTCGATCGATTATGGAGGGCGACATACAGTTCACGTCCGGATACGCAGTATTTAATCTTCGGGTCGGATTTCTCCGGCCTTCGGTCGAATACCGTTCCGTCTTCCCCCGTCCCCGTGGAGATGGCCTTCGGTTTCCGCCGATTTATACCCCTCCGGACGTTACTGACGCGTATGACGGACGACAAGCGAGACGTATCGGAGACGGGGATCTCGTACGATCGTGATACGACGGACCTGGAGGGCGAACCGGAGTCAGATTCGGAGCCGGACGCCGCTGTCGAGCCGGCGTCCGAAGACTCGCCGGTGGATTCGGACGAGGAAAACGCCAAGTCTCGGTCCGTGACCGACGTCGAGACGATCGCCCTCGATCCCGAGACGGTTCTCGACACGATCGCGTACAACGGACAGGAGGACCTCGGACCGGAGGGGAAAGCCGTTTTCGCCCTGTCACCGCCGTTCGGGAAAACTGTCGAACCGACGCTTCGTCATCTGGGGGAGGATTCGACGGAGGGCAAGGCGGACGAGGAGATCCACATCCGTCCGTTTCGGTTCGTCGCCGAGGGGCGACAGGTGATCGATCAGCGACCGACGAGACAGCTCGCCAAGGAGGAACTCGACGGGGACGATCCCGACGAGGCGGCGATCGAGGCGTGGATCGACGAGGCGCTGGAGACGTGGAAAGCGCACGTCAGCGAGAACCTCGTCGAAACGGTCGACATCTACTCTTCCCACGGGATGGCCTTCATCGACGTCGAGTACCGACGCGGCGAGGCGTGATTTTTCCGAACGAACTCGTCGGGAGTTCGTCCGAGATGACGCCGTCCTGTTCCGCTACTGTCTCTTCGGGCGGTTCGGTCGGCGCTTCTGGCGGACATCGCGGCTCCTGTTCCGCTTCGGGTTCGGCGCCGTAAGAGTTCCCGTTCCCCGATCGACTCACTCCACGGTCACGCTTTTCGCCAGGTTTCGCGGCTTGTCGATCGACCGGCCGAGCTTCGCTGCGGTGTAATACGAGAGCAGCTGTAGCTGGACGTTCGCCAGGATAGCCGCCGTCCGCGGCCCCGTTTCGGGGATCTCGAGCGCGTGATCGGCGTACCGGGAGACGTCGGACCGCCCGTCCGTGACCGCCACGACGGGCGCGTCCCGGGCCTCGACCTCCTTTACGTTCCCGACCGTCTTGCGGGCGAGTTCGCCGTTCCCGGTGACGGTCGCGATCACCGGCGTGTTCTCGGTGACGAGCGCGAGCGGTCCGTGTTTCAGTTCGCCCGCGGCGAACCCCTCGGCGTGCTCGTAGCTGATCTCTTTCATCTTCAGCGCTCCCTCCAGCGCGACGGGGTAGTTCAATCCCCGTCCGATGAAGAAGTACGCCTCCGCGTCGAGATACGCTTCCGCGACGGCTTCGGCCTCGGATTCGTCGAGGACCGTCTGGACGTCCCCCGGTAGATCCCGTAACGCCGAAACGAGTTCGCGTTCCGGTGGGTCGGGTCGAGCCACCTGCGCCAGCAGGTTGAGCGCGGTCTGTTGGCCCGCGAACGTCTTCGTCGCGGCGACGCCGATCTCCGGTCCCGACCTGATGTAGAACACCTCGTCGCACTCCCTGGCCATCGTCGATCCGACGGTGTTCGTCAGCGCAAGCGTCCGCGCCCCCCGACGTCTGGCCTCCCTGGTGGCCGCGAGCGTGTCGGCCGTCTCGCCGCTCTGTGAGACGCCGACAACTGTCGAATTATCGGTCGGCGGGGGCGATGTCGCGTACTCGTGGGCGTAGTACGCCTCCGCCGGGATCCCTTCCGAACGGAGCATCTGTGCGCCATAGAGCGCCGCGTGGTAGCTCGTGCCGGCGGCGACGAGCTGAACGCGATCGAGCGCGATATCGCCGAGTTCCTCGACGTCGACCTCTCCGACGAGTTCGTCCACCCGACCGCTGAGACACTGTCGGAGGGCGTGTGGCTGTTCGTGGATCTCTTTGAGCATGAAATGATCGTAACCGCTCTTTCCCGTGTCCTCGGGATCCCACGAGACGGTCCCGACGGATTTCTCGACGGCGTTCCCGTCGACGTCCGTCACGCGCCAGCCGTCGGCCGATAGATCGGCGAACTCCCCGTCATCGAGATAGACGACCCGATCGGTGAACGCCCGGAAAGCCGGGACGTCGCTACCGAGATACGTCGCGTCGTCGGCGATTCCCAACACGAGCGGCGAGTCGTTTCGCGCGACGAACACGGATCCCTCGCCGGCGACGACACAGGCGATCGCGAAACTGCCTTCCAGCCGGTCGATCGCGTCCCGAAACGCAGCTTCGGGACCGGCCCCGGCTTCGAGTCTCGATTCGACCAGGTGCGGGACGACCTCCGTGTCGGTGTCGCTTTGGAACTCGTGGCCGTCGGCTTCGAGCTCGTCACGGAGCGTCTGGTAGTTTTCGATGATACCGTTGTGGACGACGGCGACGGATCCCGTACAGTCGAGGTGAGGGTGGGCGTTTTCGTCCGTCGGCGGTCCGTGGGTGCTCCAGCGGGTGTGCCCGATCCCGAGAGATCCCGAGAGATCCGCTCGGTCCCCGAGGGCGTCGCGGAGTTTTTCCAGCTCTCCGGCTCGCTTGAGAACGGCGAGACGGTCGTCGTCGACGAGCGCGACGCCGGCCGAGTCGTATCCCCTGTATTCGAGCTTCGAGAGCCCGTGTACGAGCGTTTCGAGCGTCTCATTCCCACGGCCGACACAGCCGATGATGCCACACATCAGCGGACGACCTCCCGATCGTCGGCGATGGTCCCGCTCACGTACACGCCGCTGCCGATGTCGACGTTGGCACCGACGAGCGTGCCCGGTTCGAACGTGACGCCACCGCCGGCCGTCACTCGGTCGGCGATGACCGCCCCGAGACGCTGGTTTTCGAAAACCGTGTCGCCGACGCGGACGTCTCCCGGCCCACCGGGGGCGACCGTCCCCGCCCCCATGGTTGCCATTTCGCCGACGACACAGTCCAAGAGCGTCGACCCGGCTTCGATCCGGCAGTCACCGTCCAGAAGGACGTCCCGCAGAGTGACGTTCGCCCCGATCGTCGCGTTCCGACCGATCGCTACGTTCGGCCCCAGAACCGCACCGGCTGCCACCTCCGAATCGGCCCCGACGACGACGGGCGGCTGAAGCGTTGCGTCCGGATGGATACGTGCGCTCTCGGCGACCCAGACGCCCTCTTCGACGGCCGGAACGGAGATCCGGCCTCGCCGTAACAGCTCGCGCATGAGAAAGAGCAGATCCCACGGGTACGTCGCATCGACCCACAGGCCGTCGGTCCGTACGGCTCTGACCTCGCCGTCCTCCATGAGCGTCCCGACGACGTCCGAAAGCTGCAGTTCGCCGTCGCGACGCTCCGTGCGATCGATCGCCTCGAAAACCGACTCTCGGAACGCGTACACGCCGGCGTTGATCAGGCTGAACCGGTCCGTGTCGGGTTTCTCCACGAACTCGGTCAATCGGCCCTCGGACAGCTTGACCGCACCGTATTCCGTCGGTGTCGGGTGCTCGAGCGTCGAGACCGTCGTCTCACCGTCGAACGCCCCGAGGACGTCCTCGACGATCCGCTCGTCGATGACCCGATCTCCGTTGAGAACGAGAATCGGTCCGTCGGTTTCCGCCCCGACCCGCTGGAGCGCGTGAGCGCTGCCGAGCTGTTTCTCCTGGTGGACGTACGTGATCGGCACGTCGCGGTAACTGTGCCCGAAATGTTCCTGGATGCGCTCGCGCCGGTAGCCGACTACCAGACAGAGCCGTTCGATTCCGCATTCGACGAGCACGTCGAGGACGTGTTCGAGGATCGGCCGATCGGCGGCCGGTAGCATCGTTTTCGGGCGGTTCGCCGTCATCGGGCGCAACCGCGTCCCCTCCCCAGCGGCGAGTACGACGCCGGTCGTGATCTCCATGTCATTTCTCTCCGGCCGCCGAGAGATGAAAGTATCGACGGCCGGATCCGACAGTACCGGCAGTCGACGTGGCGGTCCGACAGAACAAGTCGTTCGGAGGCCTATTTGTTCGTATGTCCAGAGAATATCCGAAAACACCACCCGACGACGTCCCGGCGAAGCATCACGACCGAGCCCGCCAGCTCCAACTCGAACTCGTCGTTCTCGAGGCCAGACTCGAGTCGGCGAACTTCGAGGACAAAGAAGCATACAGGCGGGCGATCCGCGACCGTCGTGAGGAACTCGACTCGCTCCGTCAGTCACCGATCGAATGATCTCTGAGACTCCCCCGATACCCGGAGAACACAACACCGAAGGCCACGCGGCGAGGAGTTGCGATAATGGATCCCATCGAGACGGCGCGCGATCTCTCCGCCTCCGGGCCGCTCTGTAACTCCTGTCTGGGCCGACCGTTCGCCGACCGGAGTTTCGGGTTGACGAACGCCGAACGAGGCCGGGCGCTTCGGACGACACTCGCGCTCGCGGACGACGAACCGTACGCCGAGCCCGACGAGCCCTGTTGGGTCTGTGAAGGGCTCTGTGGTCGGTTCGACGAGCTCGCGACCGAAGCGGTCGAGTCGCTGGGCGAAACCGAACTGTACACGTATCAGGTGGGCACCCGGATACCGCCGCTTCTCGAGGAGAACGACCGCCTCCTGCGGATCGACGCCGGACTCGATGAGGATCGCGGCGAGGGGCTCGGAACGGAGTTGAACCGCGAAATCGGCCGCCGGATCGGCCGGCGACTGGGTGCGGACGTCGATTTCGAACGCCCCGACGTGCAGTTTCTCGTCGATCTCGAGGCCGACGAGATCGAGATCCAGCGGAACTCCGTTTCGATCTACGGCCGGTACCGGAAGCTCGAACGGGATATTCCCCAGACCGAGTGGGTCAAGTTCGACACCAGCGTCGAGGAGCTCATCGCACCGCCCTTTTTGAGTGCCTTTCGAGGGACCGACGCGGTGTTTCACGGCGCCGGTCGTGAGGACGTCGACGCCCTGATGCTCGGTTCGGGCCGCCCGTTCGTCCTCGAAATCAAAGAGCCGCGCCGCCGACAGGCGGACCTCGACGCACTCGAGACGGAGGTCAACGAATCGACGGGCGGAGCCGTCGAACTCGAGGGTCTCACGTTCGTCAGCTACGAGATGATCGAGCGAGTCAAACAGCACGACGCCTCGAAGACCTACCGGGCGACCGTCGATTTCGACGACACCGTCGAGAGATCCACGTTCGAGACCGCCATCGAAACGCTTGCGGGTGCGACGATCCGGCAGCGGACGCCGAACCGCGTCGATCACCGCCGGGCCGACCTCGTCCGGGAGCGGACGGTGCTCTCGATCGACGGTTCGTTGACGGACGAATACGCCGCCACCGTCGAGATTCACGGCGAGGGCGGACTCTACATCAAGGAACTGATAAGCGGCGACGAGGGCCGAACCGAGCCGAGCATGGCCGGTCTGCTCGAGGTCGGGGCGACCGTCCGAACGCTCGACGTGAGAGACGTCGAAGGGACCGACGAACCGTTTCTGACACCCGATTTCAGGCTCGAGCGGACCGAAGCCCCCGTCAGCGGGGCTAACGAATCCGAGTGAACGTGTCGGTCCGTCGGTGTATCTTATTTATAAATCGGAGGGATATGCATACCGAACACACAGCCTCCTTCCGATCGGGTGTGCATTGGTTTCCGATGCTCCGATCGGTTCGGTGATCGGTTAATATCTCTTCGTCTCCGTTCAGTGGTACAACATAAGATCGTTGCCACGGAACGAATTCCCCCGTGATCCGTATAGGTGGTTCTCACTTACTGGGGTTGATTACATTCTCAGTAGCCCGTTATTTTTCATAATTTTAATTTATATTTTGACTATCGAAACTCGGAATAAAAATTAATACACTCCGTCAGATGCCCCCGCCAATGCGAGGGTCGAGCCCACGAGATCGGTGCCGAACGACGGTCGGCGTACCGCATCGCGAACTCAACCCGGGGCGTTCCACCGGAGTCCCGGAGTCCCGGCGGATTGTATGGGTGATCGACCGATGACGCTTCGGAGGAGGCTATCGGTCGGCGCCTTCCTTTTCATCGCCGCTTTCGTCCTCCTGTGTGGTGTTTCGCCGGCCGTCGTCGCGGCCGACTCCGACCCCGCGAGCCACGAGTACCGCGCTGTCGATCTCCTCGGGGACGATTCCGGGGAGATCGACGACGGAACACTGACGCTTACGCTCGATGGAACCGCCGAGGCCGGTGACTCCATCGAGATCGCCATCGAGAAATCGGAACGGGACGCCTTCGAAATCGGCGAGGTCTCCGATCGAACCGAAGACGTCGGTGTCGAAGTGGATCACACGACCGATACGATCGAGGTCGAATTCGAAGATCCCGGCGAAGGCGGTTCCGTCACCGACGCCGAACTCGTCGTCGATGTCGGTTTAAAGGCGACCGGATCGGTCGCCTCCGGTGGCTCCGAGTACGACGCGACGACGGTTGCAACCGTCGACGACGGGGCGGGGCTCGGAATCGAAAACGAGCGTGCACTCGTCGTTTCTGTTTCGGAAGCGGCAGAGGTAGGGTTCACCGCTGAGGAGAT
>LFFM01003061.1_pt1 | contig 10701 bp, 5 predicted proteins | sample 643131 | NCBI WGS metagenome assembly LFFM01 (sample SAMN03777445, study PRJNA286221) | soda lake metagenome | biome: soda lake; feature: Kulunda steppe; material: water; isolation source: sample Tc-Br brine of Tanatar trona crystallizer | place: Russia: Kulunda steppe | collected 2011-07 | reverse complement strand
CTCTCATGAACTTCTCCCCGCCTTCCGTGAGTACGAACGAACGTCGACGACCGTGGTGGATGCGTACGTCCGACCGGCGATCGATACGTATCTCGGTCGACTTACCGACCGTGCTCGCACGGTTGGACTTCCGGAACCACGAGTTATCCAATCGAACGGCGGAACCGCCGACATCGAAACAGTTCGAAAACGAGGAGTATCGACTATTTTATCGGGACCGGCTGCCGGCGTCGTCGGGGCGGAAGCGAGCGCCGAGCGCGCGATCGACGCCGAAGGCCTACATGGGCTTGTTACCTTCGATATGGGGGGAACGTCCAGCGATGTAAGCCTGATTCAAGACGGTGAAATCGCCCGAACGACCGACGCCGAGGTCGCGGGGCATCCGATCGCGTTGCCCATGATCGACATCGAGACGGTCGGATCCGGCGGCGGGAGCATTGCATGGGTCGATGAGGGCGGAGCACTCAGAGTCGGACCGAGATCCGCCGGCGCAGATCCGGGACCGGCCTGCTATGGAAACGGCGGAACGAAGCCGACAGTCACCGATGCGAACGTCGTGTTGGGGTACATCAGCGAGGACGCATCCCTTGGCGGTGAAGTGTCACTCGATGCCGACGCCGCCCACGACGCGCTCGCCGCTCTAGCTGAGAGGGCTGGGCTCGATTCCGCACTGGAGGCAGCGACCGGTATCTACCGAATCGCCAACGCAACTATGACCCGAGCGATCAGATCGGTAACCGTCGAGAGCGGATACGATCCCCGCAATTTTGGACTGGTCGCATTCGGCGGCGCCGGGCCGATGCACGCCGCGGCCCTAGCCGACGATCTGGGGATACAGCACGTAGTCATACCGCTTGCCTGCGGCGTGTTGTCCGCCTATGGATTGGCTGCCGCCGACGAGAAACACGACGCGATGCGAACACATCGGATGCTACTGTCGGACGCTGATCCCCAACGAATAAAGAGAATATATCGAACACTGGTGAACGAAATCGAAGCCGAAGCAAGCACTCCGGAGGAGGTCTCGATCGAACGGACCGCAGCGCTTCGGTACGACGGACAGAGCTTCGAACTGGACGTTTCGGTCGGGGAGTCGTTCGACTCCCAGACGATTCGCGAGCGGTTCCACGCTGCTCACGAGCGGGCCTACGGGTACCGGATGAATGACCCGATCGAACTCGTCGAACTCCGAGTCACCGGACGCATCGAAGCCGAGCCACTAAGCGTCAACTACACTGGTGAAACGACGGAACGTCCGGGATCGCGGACCGCCTATTTCGACGACGAACCCCACACGATTGATGTGTTTTCCCGGAACGAATATCAGCCGAACAGTCCCATCGACGGCCCCGCAGTCCTCGAAGACGACGAGAGTACGGCCGTTGTTCCACCCGCGTGGTCCGGAACGGTCCGCGGGGACGGGTCGCTCGTTCTCCGCCAGGGTGAAACGCGATGACACTCGATGCGGTCGCGCTTGAAGTGCTTCGAAACCAACTTGTGGGGATCGCCGAGGAGATGGGTCACGTGCTGATCCATGGCTCATACTCCCCGAACATCAAGGAGCGACAGGACTGTTCGACAGCACTGTTCGACGCCGATGGCCGAATGGTTGCGCAGGCTGAACACATCCCGGTCCACCTGGGCGCGATGCCCGAAGCCGTCGATGCGATACGGGAGCGCGATCCCAACCCCGGTGACGCGTACATACTCAACGATCCGTTCGCTGGTGGCACACACTTACCCGACGTGACGATCGTTGCACCGATAGCTATCGACGACGGAGTCGTCGGCTACGGGGTCACACGGGCCCACCACGGCGACATCGGTGGGATGACACCGGGGAGCATGCCTGCAGGAGCGACGGAGATCTATCAGGAGGGGCTTCGGATCCCCGCAATCAGACTCGCCAAAGACGGAGTGTTGATCGAAGACGTCCTTTCGCTGTTGTTGGCGAACGTGCGGAACGCTGACCAGCGGCGTGCTGATCTCCGAGCACAGCTGGCCGCCACGGACCGAGCGGGCGAGCGTGTCCGGGAGTTGGTCTCCGAACACGGTCGAGAAACCCTCGATAACGCCTTCGACTCGGTGATCGAGTACTCGCACAGCCGTATCGAAAGCGAACTCGAAACGATGCCGGACGGCGTCTACACCGCAACTGATTATCTCGAAGGCGACGGGATCGTTAACGAAGAGATCCCGATCGAAGTGTCAGTAGCGATCGACGGGACGGACGTATCGATCGATTTCAGCGGGACTGCACCGCAGGTCGAAGGGAACATGAACGCCCCGAAAGCCGTCGTCAAGAGTGCGGTGTACTTCGTGCTTCGGGCAGTTACCGATCCCGAAATCCCGCCGAATGAAGGCTGTTACCAGCCGGTCGGCATCGAAGTTCCCGAGGGCTCGCTGCTTGATCCCACGCCGCCCGCGGCGGTCGTCGGGGGGAACGTCGAAACGAGCCAGCGTGTAATGGATGTCATGCTCTCCGCCTTCGCGGAGGCGATCCCGGATCGCGTGCCCGCACAGGGACAGGGAACGATGAACAACGTTATAATCGGGAACCGGGACGGCGATGACGGCTTCACGTATTATGAAACAATCGGCGGCGGGTTCGGTGCCAGACCGGATCGCGACGGGGTCGACGGCGTCCAGGTCGGGATGACAAACACGCTGAACACGCCGATCGAAGCGCTGGAAGCGACGTATCCAATGCGTCTCGAACGGTACAGCTTCCGGGAAGGCAGCGGCGGTCAGGGGAAATACGACGGCGGTCTCGGGATCGTCCGGTCGATAACGGTCGAGACGGACACGACAGTCTCGTTGCTAACCGAGCGCCGGCGGCTCCAACCACAGGGGCTTCGAGGGGGTCACCACGGCGCCGCGGGGAAAAACATGATCGACGGGGAGACGGTCCCCGCAAAAACGACAGTTGACGTCGAAGCCGGGTCCACAGTGACGATCGAAACACCGGGTGGCGGCGGGTACGGCAGCCCCGAGGAAGGGTCCGGGGAAGGCCACCAACGCGACGAGAGCTAAACGACCCAAGACGATGTGAGAGGGCGAAATAAAAAATGAACTACAGTCGGTTCTACCCGCAGACACAACCGATCCAAACCGATCGGTGAACGTTTCCGGACTCAGGACGTGGCGTGGATATGGAAATCGTTCGGGAGACGGCAACCGCACTTAGGACCGAGGCCGAATCCGTGAACGAACGCCGGCTGTTAGTATTGTCAGGCGACAGACATACAAGCTACGAAGCAGCTCAACTTGCTACCGATGCGATCGGTATTGATAGGCCAACAGTCATTTCAGACGCAGAAATCGTCGCCGACCAGGACACTGTTACCCGAACTGACAAACTGCTCGGGACGACACACGACTGTCTAATCACCGATTGTCATGACAGCTATCGTCCAAACATGATCGGGCGGGCAACCGGTGCCGTCGACGGCGGTGGGTTATTGATCCCCCTCATACCGACAAAGGATGACTGGCTCAACACACCGGGGCAGTTCGATCAAACGCTCGCTCCGCCGCCATATTCGGCAAGCAATGTCGGGAACCGGTTTAAGCAGCGATTACTCCGAACACTTTCGACACACCGCGGCGTCGCCATTATCGATGTCGATTCTGAGGAGCGAATCAAAGACGGGTGTATCGATCCCGTTCGGCGCCGTCCTCTCGGAGAAATCTCGCCACCGGCGACACATTCGTTCCCACGAACGGTCTATGAAGCCTGTTTGACCGCGGACCAGCTGGATGCCGTCCATGCGTGTGAAACGCTCTCCGAGGACGGGACCGCCGTCGTTCTCGAATCCGATCGGGGGCGGGGAAAATCAAGCGCCGCCGGGCTCGCTGCTGCGGCGTATGCCGCGGACGGTTCCGATGTGCTCGTGAGTGCGCCAAGCTACCGAAACGCTGCCGAACTCTTCGAGCGGGCGGCGGAGATGCTCGATACCCTAAACGTGCTTATCGAGGATGCAAGAGACGGCGCGAGAAAGCCAACACTCCACACCGAGTGCGGAGGGGTACGATATCTTCCTCCGGAGGAAGCGATAGATGCCTCCGCGGACATCTTATTCGTCGACGAAGCCGCAGGAATACCGGTTCGGACACTCGAATCGCTCACCTCAGTCGCTCCGAGCGTCTGCTTTGCGACGACTGTTCACGGCTACGAAGGGGCCGGGCACGGATTCGACGTGCGGTTCCGAGAGAAACTTTCCGAGTTACGCGATCGAACCGACTGCATTCTGTTGGAACCGATCCGCTATGCCTCCGGCGATCCCATCGAAGTATGGCAGTCCCATGCGCTACTTTTAGGCGCAACACCTCCACCGTCTGAGCTATTCGACGATGTCTCGGTTGAGGACGTAACGTATGAACGGCTCGATCGGGGTTCACTCGCCGAAAACGAGCCATTACTCGGTGAGGTGTTCGGATCGCTCGTTTCCGCGCACTACCGGACCGAGCCGGATGACCTGGCTCGGCTTTTGGATGCGCCGAACGTTGCGGTTCGTGCGCTTATGGTTGATACACACCCCATTTCGGTCGCACTCTTATCACGGGAAGGCGGACTTGACGAGCCAACGCGTCGTATTGCCTACGAAGGGGATCGGATCCAGGGAAATCTCCTTCCGGACTTGCTGATGAGTCAACTTCGAGACCCTGATGCCGGTGTTCCTGTCGGGTTTCGTGTGCTCCGGATCGCGACCCACCGCGCCGTTCGCTCCGAGGGGTTTGGTTCTCGGTTGCTGGCCGAGATTGAAACCGAATTCCGCGCCGACGGTGAGGAGTTCGACCCGATAGATTATCTGGGGGTTAGTTACGGTGCGACACCCGAGTTGCTCACGTTTTGGGAGCAAAACGACTATCGAACGATCCATCTCTCAGCGACGAAAAACGACGCGAGCGGTGAGCACTCCGCGGTGATGATCCGACCGCTTTCGGAGGCTGGCCGGGAGTTAGCCGACAGGCACACGGACTGGTTCCTCCGGCGGGTTCCTGACGTCCTCGCCGGCGTGCTATTGGATCTCGACCCGGATGTTGTTCGCACAGCACTCGGGGCTGTTGATCGCTCCCCATCTATCGAGTTAACGGCGTTCGAATGGCGACTCGTCGCGAGCGCTGCCTACGGGCCTGGATTATATGACACCGCACCGGGGGCGTTCAAGCAGTTGGCGTTTAAGACGCTCGTCGATGAAACGCTCGAGGATGCCAGCAAAGAGCGATTGCTCGTCATGAAGGTGCTCCAAACCACTGATTGGGAGGTGACGGCGAATCGACTAGGCTACGTCTCTCGCCGGGAGTGTATGCGAACGCTTGGGGAGACCTACCAGCCAATCGTCGATAGATACGGGACCGATGTAGCACGATCGGAAGCGGAGCGGCACCGAGAGTAACCGAGTACACCGAGATACGACCGATTATGGATGTGAAAAGTACGCGACGGACTCATCCTCGTCGTGACGATCGATCCGGGCGAATCCGACCCGCTCGAACTGGACGATATCATCCGACTCATACGTCGCCGTGCGCGCTTCGGCGTGTCCGGTCACGTTGCCTTCCATCGTCCGTAATCGAAGGGGCACACTCCCGGCTGCGGACACCCAGTGGATAACGTCCACATCGCCGTCACGGACGATATCGATGTCCTCACCGGTGAATTCGAAGCCTGAGTCGGTGTGGCGGACCGGTCCGAGTCCTTTCAGCCAGACCCTCTCACTGGAAGCCGGCAGATCTTCAGGTTCAACGAAGACAGCATCACCGACCTCAATTTGTCTAGTTCCGCGCTCCTCGTGATCAGGATGGACCGGTGGCTCCCCAACGGCTGGTGCACCGTAGATCGGTTTTTCGACCCCGTTCCGAACAAAGAACAGCCTGTCCGCGTCATCGTCGACGAATTCACGGTTCTCCGCATAGATGGATGACATCGAAAGATCGACGTTCGATGACGACGTCCCGAGTTCGATCATCGCGTTGACGATCGCCTCCCCGCGAATTCCCCGTCGTTCGAGGCTTGCAACCGTCGGGGCACGGGGATCATCCCAGCCGTCGAGTTCGCCTTCCGCAACGAGTTTTTTGATCGTCGATGTCGACAGCTTCACGTCGTAGGCGTCGATCTGGACGTGTCCCCAGTGAACCACTTCGGGATACTCCCACCCGAAGTAATCGTAAACGAACTCCTGTCGCTTTGCGGAGTCCTGGAGATCTATACCACGGATGATATGCGTGATACCGAACTCGTGATCGTCGATTCCGGACTGAAAATCCAACATCGGCCAACAGCGATACGATTCGGCCTCCGGCCGTGGGTGCGGTGTATCGATCATCCGGAACGCGACCCAATCCCGGAGTGCGGGGTTTTTGTGTTCGATGTCGGTTCGGACCCGAAGCACCATCTCACCGGACGAGTACTCCCCATCGATCATCGACCCGAACTCCGAGAGCGTCGTCTCGGGGTCCTTATCGCGATGCGGACACGACTCGGCTGAGTTCTTCAGCTCCGAGAAGAACTCACCGTCACAGCTACAGGTGTAAGCACCGCCCTTTTCGATCAGCTCTCTGGCGTATCCGTAGTACCTTTCGACGCGATCGGATGCCTTGATGACCCCGTCTGGCTCGAATCCGAGATACTCGATCGATGCGAGGATCTCGTCGTAGGCGTCCATGTCAGGGCGTTTCGTCTCGGGATCGGTGTCGTCAAACCGACACAGCATCCAGCCGTCGTACATCCGCTTGTACGTGCCGATGACGGCCGGCATCCGTGCGCTGCCGAGATGCCACGGTCCGTTGGGATTCGGCGCGAGACGCATCCGAACCTCGTCCTCCTCGACGTTCGGGAGATCAGGAAGGGGGTGATCATCCGTTTTGCCTTCGGCGTCGAGTTCATCCAGTAGTTCGGGGGCTAACTCACCGAGTCGGTCCCGCTTTTCGCTCCCTGTGAGATCGTTTACAGACGAGATGATCGGCGAGATGATTCGAGGAATTTCATCGCCATGGGGCCGAAACTCCGGGTTTTCACCCATCATCGGTCCCATGATCGCGCCGACCTGTGCGTCGCTTTCGTGTTTGAGCGCGTTGAACAGCGCGGCCCTTTCGGCCTCGCGTTCGATGCGTTCACGCAGGTCTTCGTCCATCGGTGCTGGCTACTAGCGGCAACACCAAAACCCCGCGGGTTCGTCCTCGCGATGATCTGGCTATAACTAGACCGAGATAGTGGGCTAACAGGTGGATACGGTGTGTTCCGACAGCAGTGCTCCACTCACCCGCCTCGACTAACTGTCGGTTTCGCTCTCTAGCTCACGGGCTGTCTGGCTCCGCGATGATATATAAACAAGTGGGCGAGTGTGGGGACTGTTCAGTACCTTCGCTCGACGAGGAAATCCGCAATCTCTTCGAGGAGGGCTCGCGGCTCGCTTTCGGGAACTACGTCGAGACGTCCTTTTCCGCTTTTGACGAGATCGTGTGCCATCTCGCGGGCAAAACCGATACTGCCAGCGTCCCGGAGTCGTTCGACAGCGGCTTCGATATCCGCTCCGGTCGGATTCTCCGGAACGAGCGTTTCGGGATCGATTCCGTTATTGCGGGCATGAAGCGTGATGATCGTCCGCTTTCCTTCGACGAGATCGGAGCCGCGTTGCTTTCCAAGTTCCTCACTCGGCGTGGTCAAATCCAGCAGATCGTCCTGAATCTGGAATGCCCGTCCAATATCAAGGCCATATCCGTGGAGCGCCTCGATCGTCTCCTCGTCGCTACCGAGAAGGATCGCCGGAATCGAGGCGGCAGCCGCGTACAGGACTGCCGTTTTGAACTCGACCATTTCGAGATACTCATTCGTTGTCACGTCGGATCTATTTTCGAAGTCGACATCGAGTGCCTGACCCTCACAGATTTCAGTGCAGGTCGTCGCGAGCTCATCGAGTGCCTCGACGCTTCGTTCGGCCGGTGCACCAGTGTCGAGCATATACTCGAACGCCTTCGAGTACAGCGTATCACCGGCCAAGATCGCGGTTTCAAGATCGTACTCCCGATGGACAGCGGGGACACCACGCCGGATATCGTCGTCATCCATAATGTCGTCGTGAATGAGCGTAAACGACTGGATGACTTCGATCGAGACCGCAGCGGAGAGAATATCGATCTCGTCACCGCCCGGTGACGGGAACGACCGATACTCCTTCGATAGCGGTTCGACATCCGCAATCGCCTCCGCAGTCAGCAACGAAATCGTCGGCCGGAGACGCTTCCCTCCGGCATCGAGTAGATATCGGGACGCGGAGTAGAGGCGCTCGGGTTTTTGAACCGGCAGCTGTTCGGCGATCGCGTCGTTGACGATCACCCGGCGGTCGGCGATTGCTGTTTCGACACGTTCTGAGGTAGTCATTCAGTCAGCTGGATCGTATTCCCGTTTTGGGTGACGTGTAAGTCCCGGCCAAGCTGATATCCTTCGTTGCTCGCCAGATCGACGTACGGCGAAAAACCACCCATGTTCTGGTGGGCTGGAATCACGTGTGTCGGCTGGAGGGCATCGAGCATCTGGTAATGCCCTTCCTGATTCAGGTGACCGGAGACGTGAATATCGTCATAGATTCGCGCACCTTGCATTCCGAGCAGCTTTTCGGCCTGATACCGCTGGCCCTCGTTGGTCGGCTCAGGGATGACGCGGGCCGAGAAGATGACTTTGTCGCCGTTATCCAGTTCGTACGGCGTTTCGCCTCGTGCCATTCGGGTCAACATCGCGCGGGGTTCGCCTTGATGACCAGTGACGACGGGGAGGTAGTCTTCCTTGCCTTCGTCCATGATGCGCTCGAACGTCCTGTCGACGGATTTTCGGTGACCGTACATACCGAGATCGTCCGGGAAGTCGATGAAGTCGAGCCGTTCGGCCGTCCCCGAATACTTCTCCATCGATCGGCCGAGAAGCACCGGCTGTCGACCGATGTCGTCGGCGAATTCGACCAGCGATTTCACGCGTGCGATGTGGCTGGAGAACGTCGTCGCGACGATCCCGCCATCATAATCCTCCAGTGAGTACATGACGTCCTTCAGTTGGGCACGTGCGACGGACTCGGAGGGCGTTTTACCCTTCTTGCCGGCGTTCGTACAGTCCTCGATATAACAGAGCACACCCTCACGTCCGATCTCCCGGAACCGCTTCATATCGATCGGATCGCCGATAACCGGGTTGTGGTCCATTCGCTTGTCGAGACCGTAGACGACAGCGCCCTCCGGCGTGTGAAGCACCGGGTTGATCGCGTCGATAATCGAGTGGGTGACGTTGACGAACTCCAGTTCACATTTTTCCCCGATCGACATCGTTCCGCCCGGATCCATTTTGATCAAGTCGTTCTGGACGCCGAACTTTTCCTCGCTTTGGATCTGCTGTTTGACGAGTTCGATCGTGAACGGCGTCGCCACGATCGGCGCGTCGTATCGGTGTGCCAGTTTCGAAATGGCGCCGATATGATCGAGATGTCCGTGCGTCGGAACGATCGCTTGTACGTCGCCCTCGATGTCGGACATAACTCGGTCGTCCGGGATCGCACCCATGTCGATGAGATCCAAGCTGTGCATCCGTTCGGTCTCAACGTTGTCGTGGATGAGCACCTTCGAGAGGTTCAACCCCATATCGAAGATGACCACGTCTTCTCCCGCACGGACGGCAGTCATCTGCCGGCCGACTTCCTCATAGCCGCCTATTGTTGCGATTTCGATTTCCATAGTTTACCTCCGAGGGATCGCTCGCCGGCCCAACGGCTGGGCGACCGGCCATATACACGGCCGTCTATGACGGACGCGACACCGATCGATTCGGTGTGGGACGGTCGGAACCGATAAGGCGCTCGTATAGAGGACCACCGTGGTGCCCGATCAGCCGTCTCCCGTCCACAAACTGCCGGTCGCCCGTCCGAGTCCGGGGCGACCGTCGCTCGGTTATCCGTAGGTTCGTCCTCAGGGGTTAAAAAGCACGTGGGTCGCCGTTTCAATGGGCCGTTCTCCACAACCCCGCAACACTCGGCTGCGACAGCATAGAAGCATCGAACGGTCGAGCTACCCGATCCGTGTGCCGGCTTCATCACCAGAGACGAACTCTTCGAGTCCATCCAGATTAAAAATATATGCCGGCACATCGAGGGATAGCAGTTCCCTGACCTTCCCTGCCATCCCGCCAGTCACGTCGACCGTGTCGCTTTGGTCGACCGCTTCAGCGACCTCCCCGATGGACTCGATCCGGTCGATAACCTCACCATCAGTATCGTATACGCCGGGGACGGACGAGCAGACGCCCACACGGTCGGCTCCGAGAGCAGTCGAAAGCCGCACGATTATCTCATCACCCGAGAGAATGGTTACGCCTTTTGTCTCGTGAGCGACGACATCACCGTGCAGAACAGGGACGAACCCCTCCGAAAGCATCGTCGAAACGGGATCGGTCGCCATTCGAAGGCGGCCATTCGACGCTCGATTAGCGGCGGAAAACGGATGGACAGGGACCGCTCTCACGCTCGATTCAGACAGACTCTCGACCACCGCATCGTTAAGTCTCTTCATCGATCCGTGAATCGCGCGGAGTCCCGAATCATCGGACGTTCCTGCAGTCGTCGATGTCTCGTACTTCGCCGCGTGGTGATGGCCGAAACTGCCGGCGCCGTGTACGAGCACCAACGGACCCCCGACTCTCGAAACCAACTCAGTCGCGCG
>LFFM01003060.1_pt1 | contig 10703 bp, 8 predicted proteins | sample 643131 | NCBI WGS metagenome assembly LFFM01 (sample SAMN03777445, study PRJNA286221) | soda lake metagenome | biome: soda lake; feature: Kulunda steppe; material: water; isolation source: sample Tc-Br brine of Tanatar trona crystallizer | place: Russia: Kulunda steppe | collected 2011-07 | reverse complement strand
TGGTCGAGCCACAATACGCTCGGCGTCAGCAGACTCCGGGATGGCTTCGCGGATCTCGACAGTCTGTGGTTCTGCCGACCACTGTCGGATGTAATACTCGATCCCGTGTTCGCCGCTATCGAACTCGGTATACGACTTTGTTACTGTGATGTCGTCTTCCGGCGCTGATCCTGTACCACTGTCATTAACCGTCCCTTTCTGTCCCATGATTATGTCATTAGTAGGTTCTAATGAACGATCACACTTAATATTATATATGAAGGTAACAAAGATTGATATATGTCTGTAGAGTTATAAACGGGCGTAATGTGCGGTCTGTGTTGATATTACGGCTTTTTCAATCTATTCGGCGTACAGACGGACACCAATTTGATTATTCTGTTTTCAAATACATTCTGTGGCAAAATCCAATTGGAACTGGAACGTTTGTCGCTGCTAACGTATGGTGTAGCCAGCTGTTGTCAGTAATACACAAATATGAAAGGCTTTCATAGAATACACTCGAACGATACAGTAGTCTCAGACACACAGTCCTCTCATGACACAGTCTCAACACCCCCTTCTGCAGTGCAATGCCGTGAGCCGCCAGTATTCGCTCGGCCGAGAGCAGCGTCGGTGGCTCTCTCGGGGGACTGATTCTCCGACAGTCGACGCGCTCTCGAATGTCGATCTCAGTATTACTCGCGGCGAGATCGTCGGCTGTGCTGGTCCGAGTGGCAGTGGCAAATCAACCCTGTTACATCTACTGGCTGGGCTGGACACACCCACGAGTGGAACGATCTGGTTCGACGAGACGAACCTGGCGTCGCTTTCGGAGCGCGCTCGAACCCGCCACCGTCTCGATCACGTCGGCATCGTCTTTCAGCACTTTCATCTCCTTGATTCGCTTTCGGCACGCGCAAACGTTGCGCTCCCGCTCGTCGAGCTCGGCCGACCAAAAAACGAACGACGGCAGCGTGCGACAGAACTACTGACCGCAATGGGCCTCGAAGACCGCATCACTCACCGGCCAGCCGAACTGAGTGGTGGCGAACAACAACGCGTCGCCATCGCTCGGGCGCTGATCACCGAACCGGACCTCGTCGTGGCTGATGAACCAACCGGTGAACTCGACACCGAAACCGGCGAACGTGTCCTCTCGCGGTTCCGGGAACTCGTTTCGGATCTCGACACTGCCGTCGTGCTTGCCTCGCACGACGAACCAACGCTTGCAATCGCAGACCGGTTGGTTCGGATGCGTGACGGCGAAATCATCGAGATCGAAACCATCGACAACCCGGCTTCGGCACCGTCCCACGAGGAATTCACAGCTGAACAGCACCACTCCGAGCGCGATTTTCCGTCGACGAACGGTGATTCCACACACGAATGAATCTGGGTTCTCGAGGCCGCCGACTGATCGGGTTGCTTGGTGTGAGTCTCCGCCGAACATACGTTCGGGCAACTGACACCGCCCCTGGCCGTACCTGGCTGAGTGTTGTCGGCGTGGCGCTGGCAGTCGGGTTGATGGTCGTTGTTGGCGGGATCGGTGTTGGCATTGCCACACAGTCGACGGTGTACGGCGACAACGTCGACTACTGGATTACTCCCGAATCGGACGGTAGTTCGTCGGCACTTGTCGAGACTGATTCGCCTCGGTTTGGTTCTGTTCATCCGACCACTGCTGAGTTGTCGTCACACGACTCGATCGAATACGCCTCACCAGTGTTGACACAACCACTTCGCATAGAGAGCGAGAGTGAGACTGAGAACGTGCTTGCGGTCGGTATCGTCAACTATCCGGGGTTCGATGATATCACGGATGTGACGACGACTGGCCTAACGGAGGGTGATCCGTACCACGAAACCGGTGAGTGGACCGGCGAACTCGTGCTGTCGGCCGGTGCGGCGGAACTGCTTTCGGCGAGTACAGACGATTCGCTCACTGTCACGCATCCGCGTGGAGCGACTGATCGTGAGTTTCGCGTGTCGAACGTCGACCCAGGAACCGCTTCTGGGAGTCAGTTCCCGGTTGTCGTCATGCAGCTAAGCGAACTACAGGCGATTACCGGTGCTGATCGGAACGATGAGGCCGAACAGATCGTCGTGAGTTCGAACGACCGGTCGATTGAGCCACTGCTCGCAGATCAGTATCCACGCTCAAGCGTCTCGACACGAGAGGGCCTCAACGCGCAGGCTGTCTTCGAAGAAGAACTGCCACTCGCGTTATCGATTACGGCCGGCATTATTGCGGTCGTCATCGGGACGCTGTTTGTGATGACAACCACTGGGCTGTCGGTTGCCGCAGACCGCGGTCGACTGTCGACGCTTGCGGCAATCGGCATCTCTCGGTCGACTCGATTCCGCCTGCTGGCCAGCGAAATCCTACTGATCACCCTCGTTGGCGGGCTGATCGGTGTCGTCTTGGGAATGGGTGGCATTCGTGTTGCCAACATCGTTGCCCAACAGACGATCACGAGTGGGACTGTGGCGTCGACCGAACCGTTCGTGTTGGCGTCTGGAGCGGTGATTGCCGGCGTTATTGGGCTGCTTTCGCTGCCATATCTGGCGCTGTTGCTTCGTCGCGTTGGCACTGCTGCGGAGGTGGGTCGATGAGTCTCATTGGACAGGCCCGACGATTCCGGGCGACGGTGGCCATTATTTTCGCCGAGTTGAGCCGGAATCGCCTCCGGACGACGTTAGCGGTCGCTGGAATCGTGTTGGCCGTTTTGGCGACGACGCTGCTTGTTGGGGTTGGTGCTGGGGTTCTCGAAACCGGCGAACAGCAGTTCGATCAAGCAGACCGTGACCTGTGGGTCTCCAGTGGCGCTGTCGGCATTTCGGCAGCGAGTGGCGGCTTCGAGAACACGCTGTATGATGCACACGCTGTGGGTAACGAAATGAACGAGATCGAAGGTGTCCAGACTGCGGTGCCGATCGGCTTTCAGTCCGTGTATGTGAGCGAAGACGGCGATGCGTTTTCGACAATCATCGGCACCGGTGTCACTGGCAGTGGAAGTGCGGTCTCGATTAGCGAGGGCGAAGCGTTTCCGGGCTCGTCAGGCCACTACAACGACGGCGGCTACGATGGGCCGATGAGCAATGAGGTGTTGATCGATACAGAGACCGCCGAACAGTTCGATGTCGGCGTTGGTGACACGCTGTTCGTTGGTGGCACACTGACCAGCGCGCGAGACAACGAGGTGACCGTTGTTGGAATCTCTGATACCTTTTCGGGCTTTTTAGGAACACCAACAATCACCATGCCGTTGAGCGAACTCCAGACCGTCACCGGCAGCACGGAGACTGATTCGGCAACCTTCGTGACCGTAACGCTCGAAGAGGACGCAGAGACCGCTGCCGTCCAACAGCGACTCCAAGAAGAGTATCCGGAGTTTACGATTCGTGATAACCAACAACAGCTCGAATCAGTCGTCCAAAACCAGGCGCTCGTGTTGGCCGGTGCAGCCACACTGGTTGTACTCGCATTCATCGCGGGCTTAGCGCTGACAACGAACTTGCTGGGGCTTGTTGTCTACCAACAGCGCGCGACGCTTGCAGCCTTACAGGCCGTTGGGCTCTCTCAGTGGACACTGATCACGTTTATCGCTGGCCAGGGGTTGGCTCTGGGGATCGTTGGTGGGGTGGTTGGTGTTGGCCTGACACTGCCGGCGGCCGAGGGGCTTAATCGACTTGGTGCAATGTTGGTCGGCTTTGAGGGACTCGTCCAAGTTCCGGATGAAGTACTTGTCGTCGGATTTGGGATCGCGACTGTTGTTGGAACGCTGTCGGCGGCCGTCGTTGCCTGGCGAATCTCCCGGCTTGATACCCTCAACTCCCTCGAACGGTAGCTCGAATACTCTCGTCGTTTGTCGACTGTTCACCGACGCTGAACCTCATGCCACCACAGAGACAACGCCGCCACCCACAATGGCCAATCCACCAAGCCCGAAACAAATAAGCCAAAACGGGAGGCGGTCGACGATTCGCATCAACGCACCAATGGTGAGATAGCCAACGACGGCACTTGCAACGGTGGCACCGACCGCCCCCGAGAGACTGATTCCGGGCAGCCCGCCGGCACCGATGACAGTCAGTGCTGCGGCCCCGAGACTCGCCGGAATCGATAACAGAAACGACAGTCGAAACGCCACTGGTGGATCGTAGCTCCGAAACAACAGCGCACTCGTCGTAATGCCTGACCGGGAGATCCCTGGCAGAATCGCGATTCCCTGCGAGGCACCGACAAGACAGGCATCAACGAACGTTGGCAGCTCTCGATACCCCATTCCGACTGATTCGGAGGCCAACTGGAGGATACCTGTGAGAATTAGTAACACGCCAATCAGCGAAATAAAGATGCCCCCAGTCAGCTCGCTCGCGAAGTCGACGGCGAAAATATACAGCGGGATTCCGACAACACCTGTTGCCATACAGGCAATGACGATGAACGACACGAGGGCGTTGTCAGTCTCGAAGGCTGCACGGGGTCGCCAGTCGGGGACCGCACGGGTTGCAACTGCAATATCGTCTCTGTAGTAGCTTGCCGCCGAGATCGTCGTTCCGATCTGTAAAAACAACGCCAGTTGCAGCGCGACATCCGGTGAGGTGCCAACTGCAGTCAGAAACAACGCGAGATTGCCCTGACTAGACACCGGGAGCCACTCGACGACCCCTTGGACAACCCCTGCGAGAACCGCAATAAGAAACTCGGTAGCACTCACTGACAGAGTGTTTTTATGTTATGTTGTAATACGTGTCGGTTCTGCTACTCGCTGTTGTGTTGAATCGCCGTCGACCGCCTCGGTGTGTTACTGTACTCGACGTCCGGACTCACGGAGTCGACTGAACAGATACCAGAGTGTTACGCCGATGGCGGCACCGACCGCATTCACGAGCATATCGAGGACACTGAACGTACGTGTCGGGAGCGTATACTGGAGTAGCTCGACGGCGACGCCACAGCCCACAGTGAATACGAAAACACCGAACAGCAGCTGTGACTGTGGGACTTCGAGTGGGTCGCTTGCGTACCCCAGGACGATTGCGAACCCCATATAGCCCACCACATGGAGCCACATCGAGTATGGAATGACGCCAAACGGGCCCTGGGAGACCGAACCGGTTCCCGGCGCTGGGACGATCGAAAAATAGAGCAACGTCCCAAACACGCTCAGTACAAACGCCACTCGAAGCCAGAACGGTACAGTCGGACCAGTCGTCGCTGCTGGATGTGGGCGTTGGTCGCTCACGACTGCCTGCCGCCTCCAGTGTCGCGTTCCAGCCATCCACAGGCGACGGTCCTGTTCGACTGCAACGGACTGGTTTCATATTCTCTATATGCTCTTGTAGAGACATATCTTGCCATTAGTGTCAGTACAAATTGTACCAATAAAACAGATATGGTGGTCCAGCGTCGACACTGTGTGGCTTTGCAGTGTATTTCTCTCGGTGCGCTTATTACACTGAACCGTTCATATCGCAGGTATTGAATGAACGCTCCCAGTCAGTCTGGACGAGACCGACAACGCCGTGAGGTGCTCGTTGTTGGGCTGTGTCTGATCGCACTGGGAGTGCTTGCGGTCGCACTTGCTGCCAGCGGTGGCACGCTCGCAGATGAGAGTCCTGCAGCGATACAGCCTGCAGAGCAGGTCAGCGGGCAGGATCGTCCTGGGCTCGTTGGGGGCGGTAGTCTCGGTGCTGCCGAACGGAATCCGCTTGGAGCCGGCGTACCGAACGAGACGAACCCCTTCGAGAGTCGCTCGGACGAACGGCAGTTTACGGTCGAAACCAGCCAGCCAACGTACTGGCGCGTCGACGCCTACGACACCTACGAAAACGGCACGTGGGTCCGGACCGGCGACTACGAGAACTACGAGCCACCGATCCAGCCAACTGGCCCTGTCGATGGCACCCAGACGGTTTCGATCACCACCGAACAGGACGCTGCTGTGTTGCCGACACCCTGGCAACCAGAGACGCTGAGCGACCTCGACGAGGCTTCGCTCGCAGTTAGTTCCCAGATCGGCATTCATCCGGCCAGTGTGTATCCCACAGAGCGTCAGTATACCGTTCGTTCCTTGGCGTACGAGCCGGATCCTCACGCCCTGTTGGTCTCTCGTGGGAACTACCCTGAGTCAATCGAACAGCAGTATACGACGCTTCCCGAGGGAGTCGACGAACGAATCCCAGCGCTCGGCGAGGAGATCACAGACGGGACAGTGACGCCCGTCCAGGCCGTCTGTACAATCGACGACTGGATTGCAACAAACAAAACGTACGACCCAACAGCAACCCACGATGCCGAGCAGGAACCACTCGAACAGTACCTTTTCGAGATGGATTCGGGCAACGCCGAGTATGCTGCCGCAAGTCTGGTTGTGCTGGCCCGTTCGCAGGGAATTCCCGCACGCTATGTGACTGGCTACACACCGGGTGAACAGTCAGACGACGGCGTTGTCGTTCGTGCGGTCAACGCACACGCGTGGGCTGAAGTGTACGTAACCGGCCACGGCTGGATTCCGTTCGATCCCACGCCACGTGACGACCGGCTTGCTGTCGAGCAACAGGCTGCCGGTGACGGCGAGATGATTGGTGGCTCACTGCCCGCGGACTGCCGCCTTGACGTTGATCTCGACGAGACATTCAACGACCAGCCTGACGATACTGTCGAGACGTCGACCGACGAGACGGACACTGACGAGTCATCCTCGGACGACGAGACGCCAGATGGATTCGAGGAGCTTCCGTCCGCACCGGCCGGAACGAACGTCACGATACGGACGGACCCAGACCCCATGGTGAGCGGTGGGACGACGACAGCGACAGTCCTGATTGACGGCGAGCCGCTTTCGGGCGGCACCGTCTCGATTGATGGTGCGTCTGTCGGGTCGACTGATGACAACGGCGAAATCGAGTTTCGCGTCCCGTCGACTGAATCTGGGCTGACTGCACTCATTGTCCGGACTGACGACCTCGAAGTCGGCCAACTCGTCGACGTCGTCACGTTCGAACTCACCGCCGAGCCTGAACAGCTGATTGGGCTCCCAGGTGAGACGGTGACAGTCACCGCAACAGCCGGCGATCGGCCCGTCTCTGAGCTGCCGTTGCGCGATGACGATGGCGTCGTTGGAACTACCGACGGGGATGGCCAAGCGACTGTCCCTGTGTCAGTGTTTCCGTGGACCACAGTCGAAGCAACCTACCGTGGTGCCACAGCGACGACACAGATCGAAAACCAGCTGCTTGGGGTTGTGCTTCGTCTTGTTGGTGTGGCTGGTATCGTAGGTGTTGTTGGTGTCGTGCTGACTCGTGAGTACAATCTTCGAGCGATTGCCCGCCGTCGAACAATCCACGCCTGGCAGTGGGCAACGCATCTGAGTCGACTGCTCTCGGCGCGTCTCAGCGGGCTTCCGACAGCGCTGTATGCGCGCCACAAACGCGGCGGGTGGAACTTACTGGGTACGGTTCGTCGACTCCCTTCGGTGTTGGTTCGGGCACTCAGACAGCGGCTTCCCGACTCCATACTCGCGTATCTGGTCGCACTCGCGATCAAACTGTACCGCATTTTCGCTCGTGGCGAGCTGCCGAGCGACTCGTCGCCTTCGACTGCATCTGCGTCGACTGAGAGCGTGTCTCTGGATCCACCTACCGCTGACGAATCGGACGATGATACTGCCACCAACTCGCGTATCAAATCGGTGTGGTATACGTTCGTTCGGCTCGTCGTTCGGCGCATCTCGCCGACACAGACGCCAGGCGAGATCGCTCGGACCGCCATCGAAACCGGATTCCCTCGGGAGCCAGTCGTCCGACTTACTGCTGCGTTCCGCACTGCGGTTTACGGGCCAACACGATCCGAGGGCCTCGTCGACGAGGCAGAACGTGCCTTCGAGACACTGTCAGTCGAAACGGACAGCGAGCCAACTGCTGAGGGCACACGAGAGCACTCACACACTGCCGAGGACAGCCGATGAACGTCGAGTTACCTGATTGGCTTCGGTTTGGGCTCCCGATCGCACTCGTTGGCGTGCTCAGTGTCCTCGGTGTTGTTGCCGTGCTTTTCAGCGGCATCCTGCCCAGTCGGTTCGTTGATTCTGTTGGACTCTCGGCTGGGATCGTTCAGGCGCTTGTGGGGGCCGTCCTTTTCGGGCTCGGTCTGGTGTATCTGAGAGCCCCTGATTCTGTGGTCGAGGCCAATCATGGTTTCGTTGGGGAGGCACCTGAACGACCGAAGCGACCGCCTCGAATCGTTGGCGAACAGTTCGATTCGAGCTGTGAGCAGGCCGTTCGTGCGGTCCGGCTCAAAGACGTCGACTACGAGACGACCGACCCACACCAGCTTCTCTCGGAGACTGCCCAGGAGGTGCTTGCGGTCCGCGGCCACGAGATGGCTGCAATCGACCAGCAACTGTCGACTGGCGACTGGACAAGCGATCCGGTTGCTGCAGGCTTTCTCGGCGATGATAGTGGCTATCCCGTCTGGTTTCGACTGCTCCAGTGGGCCACCCCTAGCTACGCCTACCGGCTGGCTGTGGACCGAACCACACGGGCCATTCAGTCTCTGTTGGATCCGTCTGTTTCGGTCTCCGACTCCCAGCGTGGCTGGGCCAGCGAGTTCCGTGCCGATGTCGAGCGGTATCTCTCCGCAGATGTCGCGAGTGATGACGCCGTTTCAGCAGTCGACACAGAACCGGCAACTGAGACGGAAGCAAGCACAGAGACGGAACACGCAGCTACGCCACCGGAGGTCCGCGAGTGATGGAGCACACGACCCAACGATGGCACGTGCCAATCGGTCTCGCACTTCTTGTTGCCGGGGTGGGTGTGATGGTTGGCAGCCCAATTTTGCTTGTTGCAGCAATGACGCCGCTCGGCTTCGTGTTGTATGGTGCTGTCTCCAGTGTGCCGGCTGTCGAGCAGTCTGTGCAGTGTCGACGGCGCGTTCGGCCCACCCGAACGTACGCTGGCGAACTCGTTTCGGTTGAGCTCACGATTACCAACACGAGCGACCAACTTCTGTCGGATCTCCGTGTCGTCGACGGCGTCCCTGCAGAACTCGCAGTCGTCGATGGCTCTCCCAGAGGAGGTCTGAGTCTTGCCGCGGGCGACGAAACAACGATCAGCTACACACTCCGGGCACGCTACGGTGTCTTCGAGTTTGGACCGCTCGTCGCCAGCACACACAGTGTGAGTGCGACCAACACCGACACCGCCGAGCTTGCAGTCGACGGCGACAGCCGGATTCAGGCCATGTACGATGCTGCCTCGTACCCGCTTGCCGACCGAACGCTCCCGATTACGGGCACCGTGTTGGCCGACCGGGGCGGTGAGGGACTCGAATTCCACAGTATTCGAAACTACCAGCCAACCGATCCGGCCAACCGGATCAACTGGCGACAGTATGCTCGCGAACGCGAGCTTTCGACCGTCGAGTATCAGCCCGAAGAGGCCTCAGAACTGCTTGTCGTGGTCGACGTGCGGCCGTCGACTGCCCATGCCCGCGACGAGACTGCCCCTACTGGCACCGAGTTGTGTCTCTCGCTGGCGGGTGATATCGTCGACAGCCTGTTGGCCGACCGCAACCGTGTCGGTGTTCTCACACTGGGGCTTGCGGCCTCGTCAGTTGACTCTCTCGGAGCGGCCACCTCGCAGGCTGAAACTGCAGCGTGGGTTCCACCGGCCAATGACAAACAGACCAGAACCGCAATCGAACGGCTGCTCGATGCGGGGGCCGCGACCGTTCGGCCCGGTGCTGAGCCTCGAAAGCGAGGTGCGTTCGATACTCCGCCTGTCGAGATTATTGACCGACTGAGTCGACGCACGCAGCTGCTCGTTGTGAGTCCGTTGGCCGATTCGTATCCTGCCGAACTCACACGCCAGTTTGCTGCAACCGGCCACTCGGTGCGTGTGTACTCACCAGCAGTGTGTTCCGACGCGAGTGCTGGTGGACAGCTACAGCGTATCCAGCGATCGCTTCGTATCGCTGCACTCAGAGGCCGCAACATTGACGTTGTTGATTGGGACCCACAAACGCCGCTGACTGTTGCGCTCGATCAGCGTACGACGATTCAGGAGAGCCAGTACCGATGAGTGCGGAGGCCGCACCGTCGACCGACGAGTCAGTCGGTCGCCGGTGGCTGCTGCAGATCCGTCGAACAGAGCGTGGTGTTGTCGCCTCCCAGAGTGCATCGCTTGCGGCTAGCGTTGCTGTTGGCACACTCCTTGTTGGTGGCGCAGTTCACGGCCTCGCGGCGCTCGGGAGTGTGATTGCCGGTCTCGTCTGTGGGGTCTTGTTGGCCGTTTCGGTGGCGACGATTCGAGACAACCATATTCTCGCCTCCGTTGTCGGTGGGCTGGGTGTGCTCGTCTCTGGGAGCCTTCTCGGTGGGTTTGTGGCGTCGACCGTCCTTGGTGTCGGCGTGTTCGGGCTTCCCGCAGTGGTCGTTGGCTTTGGTGTCGCTTGCTTTTGGGTTGCTGGGTTCGGCAACGGCGCGCTTGGGCGAGCGATCGGGCTGTTGGTTCGCGTTGGAGTCATAGGTACGGTCACTGCCGTCGCTGTGGCTGTGGTATGGATCGATTTGCTGGCGATCAGTGAGGGTATCTTTCCTGGGCTCACAGAGCTGTTTGTCCCCACAACAGAAACCGGCATTGTCGCCGGCTTCGTCGTCGTCTGTTGGCTTGGTGTCGGTGGTCTCTGGATTGCGGTGGCAACACTCCCGCCT
>LFFM01003058.1_pt1 | contig 10708 bp, 12 predicted proteins | sample 643131 | NCBI WGS metagenome assembly LFFM01 (sample SAMN03777445, study PRJNA286221) | soda lake metagenome | biome: soda lake; feature: Kulunda steppe; material: water; isolation source: sample Tc-Br brine of Tanatar trona crystallizer | place: Russia: Kulunda steppe | collected 2011-07 | reverse complement strand
CTCGCTCAACGTTGAAGACGGTCATTTCGAGCTCTAGAGCAACGAGGGCTTCATCGGCGGCGATAAACGCTGGTGGCAACTCCTCGCCGGATGGCGACGTTCGCTCACCCATGTTTATTTCGACGTAGTTGAGGTCCGGATTGAGCATCTCCCCGGTTTTCGAGATGGCAATTCGAATGGCTTCATCCGGTGTTTCCACATCATACACGGGCACAGCGGCTTCGACGACAACTCTGCAGTTCATATACGATGTTTGACTGGCAAGTAATATGAAGGTTAGGCCTATAGCGGTCGACGGAACAATTGATAGTTCTCACGCAGGACGGGTGGTGACGAATCTATCACAGCTTCCGTCGACCGGTATAGCTTCGACAAACAAAAGACATTCCCAGCCCTGTCAATGAGTAATGGAACGCGGGACACTCGAGTTAGAAAATACTGGACCCTTTGATTTGCAGTCAACAGTTGAAAGTGGTCAGTCATATCTCTGGTGGCGTGTAGATGGAAATGATTACCAGGATGAGACAGTCTATGGTGGCGAAAGCTGGTATCTGACGACCACACGGGAACCCGAAGCCCCCGCAGTTATTCGAGTGCGACAGCACAACGGTAAATTAGAGTGGGAATCAACTGTCGACGCAACACCGATTCTCAAAAAACGGCTTCGGTTGACTGACGACCTTGACGGGATCCGGGCAAAAACACCCACAGACCCGCTCATTGAGACAGCATTTGAACAGTACTGGGGCATGCGAATTGTCCGTGACCCGACGTTCCCCTCTCTTATTTCGTTCATTTGCTCGGCGCAGATGCACGTGACCCGAATCCACGAGATGCAACAGGCGCTTCGAGAAACTTACGGAACGCCAATCTCATTCGGTGACAGTACGTATTACGCGTATCCGACACCCGCACAGCTTGCAGACGCAACGGAGCCGGAACTTCGTGACCTCTCGCTTGGCTATCGGGCACCCTATGTCAAACGTACCGCAGAAATGGTTGCAGATGGAACGAGTCCGGAAACCGCACGTGACCGTTCATACGAAGAGGCAAGAGACTATCTCACCCAGTTTGTCGGTGTCGGTGACAAGGTAGCCGACTGTGTCTTGTTGTTTGCACTGGATTTCCTTGAAGCAGTCCCGCTTGATACATGGATACGGAAAACGATTGCAGAGTACTATCCAGGGTGTGACCGCGGTAATTACAGCGAAACTTCGGCCGCAATCCGCGACCGTCTTGGCCCCACCTTTGCCGGTTATACTCAAACGTATCTCTTCCATTACTTACGACATGCAGGTGAGGAAGCTCCAAAGGGCCCGATTCAAAGTACGAAATAAATTGAGGGGCTGTCAATCTGATTCAAACCGGGTCGCAAACCAGACGACTCCTGAGCCGACGACGAGCCAGAATATGCCCGCCAGCAAAAAAATGGGCTCCTCAGCAGCGAGGGCAGCGCCACTGAGCGTCAGGCCCGCAAGTATCGCAAGGTAGACCAGAATCCGATAAAACGGGTCAAGTTCGCTGAGCCACTGTAGATAGCGAACCGTCTTACTAGGTTCGTCCATATGGAGTGTTTTTGTTACCGAAAGGTAGCAGTTTCGAACGACAAACAGAATCAGTGACTGTGGCCGGTCATCTCGCCGAAGGACTGACCAAACCGCTCTTCGAACAGCTCCATCGTCAGTGCTTCAGCCTCTTCGATTTCCTCGCTGACTTCGCCATGGCTGTGGTGAACGATTCCATGTGCCTGTTGTGCAAGTCCAAGCAGCGCTAGGTCGCCAACAACCTCAAGCGGCTCTTCTCCTTCCTCGCTCAACAGGTCGAGAATTCCTGCTGGAACAGTGATTTCATCCTGTGCATCTCCCGCTTCGAGGGTTACTGTAACAGTTTCGTCTGCCATACCTCCCTTTTGACAGTGAGCCCTATACATTTGTCCGTCGCCGATAGTCCAACTATATAACCTCAGATAATCAAACAAAGTTTTTACATTCGTACTACGTATTCAATGCAGATGATGGCCACAAAAAGCGAATTAACCCAGCAGTTGGGGGTCGTGGCAGGGTTCGATGACCCACGAGTGGAACTAGAACAGTACCGAACACCACCCGAGTTGGCAGCTCACCTCGTCCACACAGCGGATTTACAGGGAGATATTGACGGGAAAACAGTCCTTGATTTGGGCTGTGGGACCGGCATGTTGGCGCTTGCAGCGGCACTCCGTGGCCCAAAGGCAGTCGTCGGCGTTGACCTTGACCTGGAACCGCTGTCGACGGCTCAGCAAAACGAGAGACGCATTGCTACGAAGACGGCTGTCTCGTGGATTCGAGGGGATGCGACTCGCCTCCCGCTGTCGACGTCTGAATCTACAACCGTTCTCATGAATCCGCCATTCGGCGCTCAGAAGGGAAACAAACACGCAGACCGGGCTTTTCTTGAAGAGACTGCGACGGTTGCTGACGTTTCGTACTCAATTCACAATACCGGGAGCGCTGACTTTGTCGAGTCGTTCGCCGCTGATAACGGCGGGACTGTCACCCATGCGTTTGCCGCTGAATTTGACCTCTCCAGGACCTTCCCGTTTCACACGGAAGACTCGAAGGTTCTGGATGTTGAACTCTTCAGAATTGAGTGGGAATAACGTCAGCACTACTGCTCACGTGTCTGGAATTGGGCGACGGTAAATTCAGTTCCCTCGTGGCGGACCATCAAATCGTCGTTGACTCGTTCGTACTCAACCCCATCGATGGTAAACGTCTCGTTTGCCGTCGGTAATCGCTTCGAGTCAATCACCTGGTCGTCTCTTTCTACAGTGAGGTTATAGAACTCATCCACTGGCTCAATGCTCAGATTCGCATTGTTTACTGTAACATCGCTTTTCGCGGGGGAATCACGATACAGGAGCGTCCATGACTCATCACTGACCGTTCCGAAGACCTTCGCAGTGCTGTTCCCTTCGGTAAATGACCACGCTGTTCGGTCGATATGAACGAGTTCGCGCCACGTTGCATCCCCAACTGGAATCGTTACCCGCCCATCAAACGCTAGCTCGTTGGCAGAAACAGCACGTTCCCAGACGTTACGTTCATCGCTCGTAATAATAACGCCACTCACGGTCACGGATGGCTCCCAGAGCGGGGGCACACTCACCGCACCGATATACTGGTCTTCGACGCCTTCCGCGTAGGTGATGGTATAATCACCCACTTCGAGTTGATTCTCCGAAGCCGCCTCGATTTCCTCACCAGGGCTAACGGGAGCGATGCTATAGGCAAAGCCGCCAATTGAAAGTACTACCAGTGACACAGTGAGTAATCCAATAGCAACAGGCCTCAATGCTGGAAGTCGTTGCCATCGTGGAGTGTTATCTCCCGGTCGAGGGCCGGCAGCGGCAACCGCAATCACGACTGCAAGCAGAATAATACCGGCAGTTCCCACGGCCCGGAACAGAATATACTGGTCAGTTCCAAGATACCAGTACACGGCTTCCATCGAGCGCGTCACGGCAAAAACGAGTGCTGCATACCAAACGTAGACGATTTCCGGTTGCTGGTTTCTTAACCTGAGTAATCCCACTGCAAGAACTGCACCAATGAGGACACCAAAAAGATGACCCTGTAACGCAACATCTGCCCACGATGGCGTGACAAACCGTGGCTCTGCCGTTGCCGTCACGATTGGGGATTCGAACGCCCGGACGAGAAGCCGGAGGACCTGCAAACCAAGAATTGCAACGATTGTCACCAGCGGCTTCACAACGAGCGCAAAGCCAGCAAACGCAAAGACAAGCCCCGAAAAGCCAATGACTGCTCCAGGCACCAGTAGACTGCCAAGCAAGCCAACGACAACCACTGCGGCGACAAAGACCGCAATTCGTCCGGGAGGAGTCGCAACTAATCGGTTACGTACCGAGTTTGTCTCGTTGTCCGAGTGCTGCTCAGAGCTATTCTCCTGCTCGAAGCGATAATGTCCCCAAACATACTCAACAATCGGTGCGAAGACGATTGCTCCCAGGACGTTGCCCTGTAGATGAGAGTGGCTGGCATGAGCAAACGACGAAAAAAGCGCTCCCTGCGGATACCATAGCGACCAAGACCGAAACGCGGTCATGATTGGCCCGCCATCTTCACCCCCACCTTGGACGAGATAATAGACCGTATAGACCAGTGCAATGACGATTGCTGTTCCCCACGGAATGCCATAGACGAATCGCTCACGAAGCAACCCGACAGGGTCCTCAAGCCGACTATATCGAGAGAGAACTACCGCCGACAGCACGAGTGAAAACACTAGTGCGACCAGACTGACTAGTTCCAAAACGGCTCCATCAAACGAGAGGGACACTACCAGTAATCGGGGGCCTGGTGCCAATAAACTTTGATGGACGGATGTGATAGTTTACTGTCACTCCCGCACAATAGGGTACGATATCTCAGTTCGAATGTCATCAAGGACAGCAAATGTCTCCTCGCGCTGACGTTCGAGTTCCAGAAGCAGTCGAGCGGCCCAACGGAGTTTCTTCCGTTTCTCCGGTTCAACAGCCGGGTCTGTAAATTCCCATCCGGGAAAGACAAGCTCATCTGCACCACAGTAGTCTGCCAGATATGCTGCCCTGTCGCCGTCAGTAAACCCGCCCAAATTTTGGACCATATCCGTCGGAGCAGCCTGTGTTGTCGGGATAACTGCACTGTGTTCGTACGTTGGAAGGTACTCATGCAGGAGGTCAATATTGTCCCCGTGAGCATGGACTGCAACAGGAACCCCACGTTCCGTGAGTTGCCGTGCAGTCTCCGGATTCTTGTCGATATCCGTCACCATGCAATCGACTGCTATGCCCGCCTCGAAAAGGACATCCACGGCTGTCGATGCGGCAATCACTGCGTCAGCGTTACGAGCCACCGATAGTTCTTCTGCCGTTGCAAGCGACGGAGCACCCCCAGCGATTGCAACGCGGTCACCAGCCAGTGACCACCCATCAACATCGAATTGCTGCCCCTCGACCAGTTCAGCAAGGATATCCCGTGCACGTTCGTCACCGCTCCGAGGATAGCCGAACTCCCCAAGAATCTGTTCGTATATCGGTTCCCAGTCGCTGAATTTCATTCTCAGACCCTCCGCTCGTGCTCCACAGCGGCTGTCAGTACATCTGCCAGCGGAGGCGCTAGCTGCTCTGTCAGGTTGTCTATCGCCGCCACCGGTCCGCCGAGCAATACCGTGCCGGTTGCATCATCAACGGCAACTGTGAGCGGTTCGCCAGCAATTCGGTCGTTGAGCTGTTTCCGTTCATTCTGAGAAAGACCCCGCAGTTCATACAGCCGAGAGACAGCCCACCCAGTCTCAGCGGTCGAATCACCGAGTCGGTCAACATGACGGGCCGCTTCAGTTAGCGTCGTAATGTCCAGTGCCTCAACGCTGATGGACTCATCCGGGCCCGTAATGGCTGCTCGTTCGCGGGTAAACTCCTCCCCAATCAGAGCCGCATCCTGTGTCTCTGACACATCGTGAGTTCGGATGATATGTGCTCCGCGTTCTACTGCCATGGACGTCGCCGCAAGCGAGACGGGAAGCGCTTCCTCTGTCTCTCTGGCGGCCACATCGCGCAGGAAATTCTTTCGATTGATAGAAACGAGAATTGGCTGTCCAATCGCACGGAACTCACGAAGTCTGTCAAAGGTTTCGCGGTCATCAGCCAGCGTTTTGTCCTCGCTCCAGCCACCAAACGCCGGGTCAATAAGCGTCTTTTCGGTAAGACCATTCTGAAACAGGGCGTCATAGATGTCATCAACTGATTCGATTGCACCCGGCCGTTCGAGGTCAGGCGGACTGGCCATCTTTCCAACCGCAACGTCATAATCGGCACACACCTCCGGCATCTTTGGGTCCGCAAAGCCACAGATATCGTTGACCATATCGAACCCTTCTGCGAGCGCTTTGTCAGCAACCTCGTGATACCGTGTTTCGATTGAGTAGATTGCATCTCCGCTGACACTCTCGATGGTTTCAAGCGCCGTATCGAGTCGGTCCAGTTCTTCCTCAGCGGAAAGCACCTCAAACCGTTTGTTAGCTGACTCAAGGCCGATGTCAACGATATCTGCGCCCTGGCCGATAAGCTCTTCATCGACGTAGGCCGCCGCCTCGTCAGCGCTGTTGAACACGGAGGGTTTGTATGGGGACTTCTGGCTGACGTTCAGAACGCCCATAATTCGCGGCGGATACTCATCTCCAATCTTCAAACCAGCAGCGTCGACTGTTCGCATGTTCCTTAGTTGGCTCCAAGCCTGTTAAATCAGTCGTCGTCCGATTGTAGTTGGAACAAAATTCTATTGGTGATAATATTTTGCTGGTACCATTCCGCGCGGCTTTTAGGATGCTCCGTCCTATGCCAGATGATGACCGACCGGCAGCCACAGGGCGACAATACTCAGCCAGTCCCGCAGATAGCTGTTGCCGTCGTGGATGCGGAGACTCCCGGAAACGTTGGGACGATTGCTCGTGCGATGAAAAACTTCGGCCTTTCCGAATTGTTGCTGGTTGACCCACCCGAACTCGACCCCGACGGGGAAGCCTACGGATTTGCCGGGCAAGCCAGAGCAGATATTCTACCAAATGCAACCGAGTTAAGCTTCGATGAACTGGCAGAGTCATATTATACCGTGGCCTGTACCGCAGTCCCTAATGAGGACCCGACAAACCATGTTCGCTATCCTGCAATGGAAGTCCAGGAACTCACGGAGCATCTATCCGGCGTTACCAAGCCGATAGCGCTCGTGTTCGGTCGGGAACGGGTTGGCCTCACAAACGATGAACTCGCTCAACTTGATGCGCTCTGTTCAATTCCGGCAAGTGAAGCCTACCCATCGCTAAATCTCGGCCAGGCGGCGACAATTACACTTTATGAACTCCGTGGATTATCCCTTGCATCGACACAACACCCCGATGAACTTCATCGGAGAGCTCCGAAACCGGAAGTCGAACGATTACACGACCAGTTTGCTGAGTATGTCGCTGCAGTCGGACATCCCGAACCAAAACGCGAGAAGGCAACGCGGATGTTCCGACGGTTGCTTGGCCGCGCACACCCGACTCCCCGTGAAACCAGCACGCTTCACGGCCTGTTTCGCCGAGGCGTCCAGTGGGCGGATGGCTCTCATCCTGGCAGTTCATCCGACAAGAGCTCAAAACCGGACAGAACACGCGAAGACGAAAGATAAGTCAAAGATGGCTGTCACGAGTCGGTCGCGTCGAAATACTGGGCGAGTAACTTCTTCTGTCCCGCTCTGAGGTGATAGAGGAGGGTTGGCCCGGTAATTCCGAGTGCGTTTGCAACCTCTTCTGCCGAACTACCGCGAGGCGATTCGAAATAGTCAGCAAAGAACGCCGTCCTGAGTGCGTTTTCCTGTCGTTCCGTTAGTGCATCGCCAAGTTCATCACGAAATTCTTCTGGGGATTGTGAAACACGTTCTTTCTCCCGTTTTGCACGAACCGAACTGTCGAATTCGCTGGTAATGTGCTCTGCAACGCGCCGAACATCTTCCGCAGGCGGAAGGTCAACCACTAGTTCACCGGTCCCCTCAACATACGAGCCTGATTGGATGGTTGCCCCGAGTTCAGTGAGTCGGTCGATGACTGTCGTTGACGCGAGCGACACTTCTAACGAACCCCCATCTTCGTGAGTCCCGAGCACGCGACACCCCTCAACACGTTCATGTGACATCAGCGTGTTGGCGAGCGCTTCGACACTGCCACCTTTCACGTTCAGGTAACAAAGGAGGGGTTCGTCATGCTGTGGAACAACTCCCTCTACAGAGAACCGTCCATCTTCCGTCGCTGTCGAGTGAACAAATGGGTCTTGCTCATCGTGTATCTCCAGAGTGAGTTCAGCAACGGTATCCGACAGCAACAGACTCCGGTGGCGTGCAGCATTGATCGCAAATCCAGCCATTTCCCCGACTGTCTCGAAGTTAGTTCGTTCTCGCTCCGAAAATGCATCCTGGTCCGTTGCATAGATGCTCACGACCCCGTAGACGCTTGACCCATACGTCAGTGGTACGGCAAGCATCGATTGAATGCCGTCAGCAAATGCCGCTCGCCGAACCGGTTCAGGCACAGCCATTTCCTCACCAACTGGTTGCACGAGTTGTGGTTCTCCGGATTCGACCGCTCGCTGTTCGGGACCAACTGCATCCCCATCAAACGTGTTCTCGATGGCGTCGAGCGTTCGGCCTGTCGAACCGGAAGCGGCCCGAATTGTCATCGTATCGCCACTGAGTTCCCGTTCAGCCATCAGCGCAAACGCATAGAGCTCAGTGTCACCAAGTCGTTCGCAGATAGTGGCGGCTATCTCTTCCCGGGTTGAAGCGGCGATAAGCTCACCCAATACATCGGAAATAAGGGCGTTGATGTTCGTGAGACGGTCCAACTCACCACGAAGTTCTCCGATGGCACGGCGGCCCTGATAATGGTCCGAGCAATCTCGAAAATAGAGGGTCACCTCGTCGCCAGTCGGAAGGACAGTCACCGATAACCATCGGTCAAGTTCGGGATAGTACTCCTCAAACTCCTGTTGCTCAAACGTTCCCGTCTCAAACAGACGAGGAACGGTATCCTCGACGGATGCCGGGAACAGTTCGCTCAGCGAGGGTTCGCCTGCGACTGTCTCAGCATCGAGCGAGAGCAACTCATGTGCACGTTTGTTGGCGACCAAAACTGTTCCAGTCTCTGTTGCGGTCACCAACCCGACGGGTGCACGTTCCAGTCGCTCGTCCATACAGAAGTCCCGTAATCAGGCACAATAATTGACTCGGTATTACTCACCGGTGACACCATGAAATGCAATACGGGCCCCACCAGAATCTCCGTCTTCTGCGGCGACAGACCAGCCATGGTGTTCCGCGATTCGCCTGACAATGGCAAGACCAAGTCCTGTTCCCTGTATCCGATTACTGTGGCCAGGGTGGAAAATTTGGTCGCGCCGATCCGGTGGGATACCGGGGCCGTTATCCTCGACAAAAAACCCGTCGGATATCGTTCTAACGCGAACTGCCACCGTACCCGAATGCGGTGTTCCGTGTTCGATGGCATTGCGAAACAAATTTTCAAACAGTCGACCCAGACGGTCAGGGTCACCCGTAACAGTCTGTAATGAGTTATCGACTGAAAGCGTTGCAGAGCCCGTATCGACTGTTTCCCAGGCACGTTCTGCAACTGCTTTTAGGTCAACTGTTGTATCGGGTGTGATAACAGCATCACCCCGTGCGAGCGTCAGGACGTCTTCGATAATTCGTTCCATCCGTCCGTGGGAGTGCTCAATATGGGCGAGATGCTCCGGGAGACGGCTCTCAGGAGCGATATTCTCGCATCTCGTGATGTCCTCGACAGCTTCCAGGTGTGCTTTGGCGACATCTAGAGGATTGCGTAGGTCGTGGCTGATGACGCTCGCAACGCGGTCGACCCCGATGTCGTGTCCGCCAGCAACGAACAAAATATACCCGGCCTGTTTCCCCGGAGAGACGACCCGTCCATGATACTGCTTCACAGTAGCATCTGGTTCAGACTGACGCGTTTCGTCTATCGTGACGGAGATAGTTCCACCTGTTTTGAGTGCTTCACTGTCGGCAGGTGATGTTATATCTAATATCGTCTCGAGTGAGTCCGTCGATTCCGGCGAACCAAAGACTGCACGAAATGGGTCATTGACCGCCTCAATAACGGCGCCGCTCTCAGTGAGTGAATACTGGACCACAGGGTCAGGATAATCGCACGGGGCGGGAAGTGTTGTTTGGGGACGGTCGTTGGTCATGGGTGCAACGGGGAATGATGGTTGCCGACCAACCAGTTTGAAACCTATCGAGTGATTCCTTCGGGCTACTCATATTGTTGGGTGCTAGTTATAAAGAGTCGCAATAATCAGTATGAGCAATATATCTGATTATCAACTGTTATCGGTCGGCCGAATAAATCATACCGGTTGGGAACATACGCGGAGATATGAGTGGCCAATGGACCGATATGATTGCGGGAGCACGGATGCAGGTTGACCAGCAGTTCCAACAACAAGTTATTGATTCACAGTTTTCCAACCAGCAGTGGGGGCTTATTATGACGGCTGTCCAGTTTGAGATAGCAACTCCTGAAACGCCTGAGGAGGCCGAAATTGTGGCGAACACTGAGCAGGTACAACAAATTATCCCCGAACTGGACAACATTCCTGATGGCATGGGTGGACCGCCACAACGGAGCAATAAAGCGGACAAAGGTGGGTTGCTTGGCCGTGTCGCAAGCCTCTTTGGGGGTGGTGATGCTGGGAGTGGTTCGGACGACGAGCGGGAGGCCGCTGCAGTATCACTCGTTGAAGCTTACGCTGTTGAATTACAGAACTTTCTTGAACAACAGGGGCGCTGGGAAGAAGTTTGTGCGGCATATGCTGAACAACAATCCGATGATAAAAGCAGTTGAGAGCACTGATGATAGCTATTGTGACTCTTTACGGAGAGTTCCAGATGGAGGCGCAGACGGGTTGTCAACGCCACCGAAAGACAAACTAGGAGTTGCATTTCGGGATACACCAGCGGGTGTTGGGTGACCACGAAAACAACCGCAATACCTACAATAAACGGAAAACGAACTGTTGACTCATTCCGCTTTGAACAGCGCGAGTTCCTCGGCCTCGTAGATGTTAATGAGTTCGTTGATAATCTCCTCGTATGACTCG
>LFFM01003057.1_pt1 | contig 10708 bp, 16 predicted proteins | sample 643131 | NCBI WGS metagenome assembly LFFM01 (sample SAMN03777445, study PRJNA286221) | soda lake metagenome | biome: soda lake; feature: Kulunda steppe; material: water; isolation source: sample Tc-Br brine of Tanatar trona crystallizer | place: Russia: Kulunda steppe | collected 2011-07 | reverse complement strand
CGCACCATACTTCTAACACTTGATAAGTTACGTCGCTATAGTTCGGTCAAGTTCTTCTACAGCCAGTACCTCTCAGTAAAATTTCACAAATAGAGTCTCCAGATTCACACTTCGCTTGGAAGTACGTTTTACCACTAACTTTTTTATATAATAAAGGGTCAAAAATTTTCACACGGGCCCTCAGGACGACGAACCGAATGTTCAGCACATAAAAAATTCCACTATTTTTCACATTAGTATAAATTCATTTCCCAGAATTTCTCGAGTTAGTAGCCTATTCGATTGCGGTCAGAATACATCGTTAAAATCATTACTATCGGTGTATTTCATCGGGCATGGATCCGATTACACTACGTCTCCAAGAAGAGCTCCATACACAACTAAAGGAGGAATCCGAAAAACTCGGATATAGTAGCCGGTCCGAATACATCCGTCATATTCTCCAGCACCGTTCCCAGATACGTGAACAATTATCTAACCTTTCGACAGACTCTGTTGATAACCGCACAGGGCAACAAGAGGAGACCAGCGAGATCAAACAGCAGATTGAAGATCTTGAACAAAGGATGGAAATCGTTGAAGAGTCGCTGGCGAAGAATACTGCACAACGATCAGACTACCGTGAAAAAAGTAGTGCGCCAGATCTTGATTCAAAACTAGAAGAATCTCTCAATAATTGGTTAATGAGAGAAGGACCTGGAAGTGATCAGGCGAGAAGTACTCTACTCAACGCTGCAAAAATTCTTTCTAAGGAGGGGCCACTGTCCACTCAAACACTCAAAAAACAACTCTACGATCAGGACACCATGGATTATAACTCATCAGAGACGATGTGGCAGGCCACCATCCAGAAGTATCACGACCAAGTTCCCGGCTTCGAGAAACACGGCCGCGGCCAATATGATTTCACTCCGCAGAAAGCTCGTTCTCTTCTGAAGAACCACAAATCGGTTTATGAATTCGAGTCATAGTTCACTACCGTTCTTAGAGTCGCTACCGGTGGTACCGCGTTCTTTATCATCGGATCAAAGGAACTTCGCGTCGAATGGAGGAGACAGAACAGCCCTGGCTGCCTAACGAGATCGACGAGACGTTCGACCCGCTCTCGTATGCCGATATGTCACCGTCACCAGAAACGCCAATCGTCGTTACGCCACATGGGGGAGCCGGTGAAGTCGGGCGCAGTTGTTACCAGGACGATACCCAGCACGGCCGCTATCTCGTCGACTGCGGCCTCAACCAGGGACGTGATGAGAAGTTCCCAGACTTTCGTGGCCTTCCCCCACAATCTGTGGATGCAGTCTTTCTCACCCACGCCCACGTCGACCACTGCGGTGGCCTGCCGGTCCTCGAAAATCGCAACCTCCTCGCAGACGATGCCTCGATTTTTGTAACACCTCCACGGCTTCGATTGCGACCCTGATGCTCGAGGACTCGCTAAAGATCCACCAACGGGAAACGAGCCGGACCGGGCGTCTCCAGCAGTTCACGAGACGGGATGTCGAAGCTGTGTGCGATCGCTTTCACACCGTCGAGTACGGCGGCGGACGCATCACCGGTGTGTCCCTGACAATTGTTACCAACCACAACTCGAAGATATTATCGGTACCGAGGAACATTTCTGTCCAAGGGAGTGTAGTTCAGTCCGGAAGAACGCCCGGATCGAGAGCGGGACGCCGAGGGCGTGAGTCCGCGCGGCACGTCCTGCGCCGTAGGCAGCGTCCCGACCATCCGGGAGGCCCGAGGTTCAAATCCTCGCGCGCCCATCCGAATCACTCAAATCTCACTGTCCTATGTCAAGGCCCGTACGTATGTGAGTTGGCGGAGTATTCAGGGATCAGTAACAGATTCTTTGATTTGAATGGCAGACCACTCGATGAACGAATCAACGATTTTGTGGCATCGACGCTGGTTTCACCGGTATTGTGAAGTCCCCATCCGCCCCATCTTCAGACACGTGAGATGACTGACCGCACGACTGGCCGCTTCCACGTCTTAATCGGGCCAGAAGACTATGCCAACCACATCCTTGATATGGCCGATGTAGAACTAGACGGGACTCTCAACGAAGCTGAGGAAATGTTGCTCGAATTGGCTGGTGTTCAATCAAACGAGGAACCCGATGACCTCGACGAATTCATGGAGGCGTTCCTCTCAATGGGTTGGGAGACCCCAGGCGAACTGGTATGCAATCACGGTGTCAAATTCCATCGAGCCGACCTCGTCTCATTCACGGAGTACGCCGACGGACGAGCACTCGATGAGATCGACTTCGAGGGCGATGCTCCTGAAGGAATGTGTTCGTACTGCTGGTCAGGCGTGCGGAAGACGCTTGATGAGGAAGCAGAACTTGAGGAGAAAGGAATCGTTGACAAGATCGGCACAGTTGGATATCGCCTCCGATGGAAGCAAAAGGGGCGTGCCCGCGAAGAGTGGTACGATATCGTTGTTCGACCGGGAACCACAATGGCAGAACTGGACAGTCTCGTGTGCCAGTTCACAACGCTTGACGACTTCCACCTTCGGATGTATGGCCTCGAAGACGAGTATCTATCTTCCAGCCTGAACGTGCTTCCTGATAACCAGTACGAGCAAGTAGGCGACCGGTCGTACACGAAAGCAAGCGAAATGACGATCGCAGAGGTTGCCGAGCGGGCAACCCTCTGGGAAGGCGATCGCCTCAGTCTTGTCTACGACTTCGGCACGCCGTCGCACTACTACTGCATCGTCAAAGAAATCTACGAACCGGAAGAACTCGACTCGCTGTTGACCACAGATGATCTCGTCGCAGAGACCGAAACTGCCGCCATTGTCGATCAAAAGCATCCGTAGTCACGTCGATATGAAGGCCGTGCTGAACATGGAACGGCCCTCCTCCCAGGAGCCTTGAAGAATGACTGTCAGGGTACAGTAACCGTTTCCGCTGATTCGTACCGGTCGATATGATCTGGGTCGAGAAACATCGCTCCGAACAACTCGTCATGGCCCGCCTCGAAATCGTCGGTTTCTGTCCACCGTTCGAAAGCCGTTTCCGAGTCCCAGTACGCTAGCAACAGGTAGTCACCGTCGTTCTCAGGATGTAACAGATCCAACCGTCGAAATCCGGGATGGTTAACAAGGTATTGTTCGGTGTATTGTCGAACGTCCATCTCGTAGCGTTCTCTCGATGCCTCGGCAATCGACACGTGATTGGCCACGACGAACATGCGCTGGACGGTAAGAAGCGGCGCGGATTTGTCTTCCTTACGACGGAACTGTTTAGCCGCCGTCGTTGCGGAGAGGATCTATTCACCTCTGAACGCACTCGACGCAATCGCTTTTCACCTGACGAGTGCAACAAGACGGTATCGATGACGCACGATATCGCGCCGCTACAGCAGGCGCTCAACGGGGCGACAGAAGGGAATCAAGCAGACATCTACACACTGCTCGCCAACTGGAATACGGCGATGACAAACGCGCTGGAGCAAAGTGGTGATCGCTTTCGTGACGTATTCTGGGACTATCTCGAAGCGACAGTCGAACTCGTCGATGCCGCCGCCATCGTCAAAAACGAACCGGACTGGGCGTTCCTGGAAGACTGCACCGACGCCTATCCGCCTGCAGAAGGCGACCATCACTGTACGGTGCTGATCGCGAACGTCCTCGGACGGTGCGTCATTCGCACTTGAATCCGCCACGACGTGGACGCGATTCCGGCGTGGGCGCTTGACTACCTCGGGCGAATCACGATGGAGGATGACAAAGAGGCTGCGTGGGAGGAGTCGGGTGCGTTTGGCTGGGGTATCGGCCACGAAGAGGTGGCCGTCGCGGATCGCACTCTCGCCCGTGCCGAAGCCGACGACGAGTACTGGGCCTCGTCAGTGCTCAAACACGCCATCTTCGCCGATGCCCACGCCGCGATCGACCTCTACAAGCGCATCCTCCAGTCGCCGGACACGATCGAGGATCTCCACTACGTCGAAGGGGTGCAACGCATTCTCGACCATCCGTTTCCAGCGATGCCCCGATACTGGGAACCGACGGCCGAACTGGACTCTCCGGGCCCGCTATCCGACGACGCCATTGAGCATCTCCTCCGAGTACTCGGCGAGAACGTTCACCCCAAGCGACTCCAACACTTCGATGATCTGATCGAGTTTGATCTCGAGCGGGCGGCCAGTGAGTTCGGTGAACTGGATTCCGCGTGATCGATGTTGGCTTCGCAGGTTCGGTATCGAGCGAATTCACTCCGGCGACCCTGCGGTGTATTTTTTGGCGGTACCGAGTACCGAATGGATTTCCGAGTACGTCGGTACCTGTGTGTCGGCGATCCCTGCGAGATCGGCACGTAACGGATCGACAGGTTGCTCACGATATGCGGTGAAGGTGATGACCTTGTCAATTGCTTTCTCGGCCGCCTTCCGAACTCGTCCGTCTTCATCAACAATCGCATCGCACAACAGATCCCAGAAAGCATCCCGATACTTGACGGGAATGTGTGGCACGTACAGTTGACGAAGGAATCGGACGGCTGAGAGTCGCTGATACCCATCATCGACGTAATAGTACTGCGTGAATTCCCTGAGACCACTCACGAATAGGTGGGCCCGCTCAGCTGTCTCTGCTTCTCTCACCTCCTGGATAGCATCGTTCACGCGATCCGGATCGCCCGAGGTGAGTGCCTCAGCGAATTCGGCTCTGCTGGAGTGCATCGGATTCCGTGATCGCACAACGATGAGGAACGACAAAAATGCCTCACTTCAGGAGACGGATGCGGGATTCGGGAGAAGAACTAACAGCCATCCCGAAGGAAATTCTGTATGACCGTCTACACGCTTCGCGTCGAACTCGCATCGAATCCACCGATATTCAACCCTGATGAGGACGAAGAGGTCTGGTGCAATATCGAGGTTGACAGCACCCACACACTGGAAGAACTTCACGAGGCGATCTTCGAAGCGTTCGATCGGTGGGATTCCCACATGTACGAGTTCATGACCTACGACGAGGATGGAATTGCTACTCGTAGCTATGCCATGCCAGAAGCCTACGAGGGAGGGCCCAGTTGGCCGGCAAGAGAACCCGAACAGATCGAACGCGCAATCTCACAAGTCGGTGCTGACGACGAACCCGAAGGGGCCAAAGAACGATTCCGCGAACTCCAACGTAATCCACCTGAAGAAGGCAACGCCGGCGAGACAACCATCGCGGATCTGAGCCCAGAGGAACTGAGTTGGATCTACTATCAGTTCGATTTTGGTGACAGTTGGGAACACATAATCAAGATTAAAGACTCGCGCGAGGGGTCGCTTGACGGCGATCCCGACGTAGTTGAAAAACACGGCCCGATTCCGCCACAATACCGCAATCTCGACGAGTAATGTTGATTCGTCTTTACGACCACCAACTGCAGACCAACGAGAGACCGAGACCTCGAGTCGACGTTCACTAGGAGTCCGGAACCCAGACGCCCGTTGTGGGCTGGAACACCACATATGCGTCCACGTTGGAACTGTCGTTCGGATGAGCGGTATGGAGCGTCAGCTCACCCATCTCAGAGTGATTGCCATTCTGCTCGGCCACCCATGCGTCTGCCTCGGTTTCTGACGTGAACTCGAGTTGCAGATCATCGTCGAACTCGGTCTCGGTGAGCGGAGTCTCACGGAACACCGACTCCTTAAGTTCGATACGGTAGCTCTCAGGCATGCATTGTCATTCACTTCGAGGATGTTCAAATTTCCCCAGCCGGGACGAATAACGGGTACTCTCACTCTCTCAGATAGATTCGCGAGTTCTTTAGTTGCTGGCCGCTTCGTGTGTCATATGTCTGCGGTTGGTCACCTCGGGGATTCACACGATCTTTCTGAACGCGCTCGGGAGTACGCAAACACTGTCATCTTCGGTGAGCAGTGGCCGCTAACGCCTGCGGACGTCGATCTCTCGCGGGTGACTTTCGAGACCAGCACGCGAATGAAACGCCAGCACGGAGTGTGTTCGTACGACGGGCACGGCCATAGCACGATTCGGCTCTCAGAGACGACCTACGAACGAGCAGGCTTCGGGGCGATAAAAGAGACCATTCGACACGAACTCGTCCACGCCTACCAGCAGCAAACACCAGGTGTTGAGCCGGGACACGGTGAGTCGTTCACACAGTGGGTTGACCCACTAGACCTCTCTGGCCGGTGTAGCAGCCACTACGACACACCACCGGAAGATCACAAGTACCGGTTCTACTGCACGCAAGGGTGTGGGTTCATCGGCGGACGACACCGCTGGAGTAAGGCTGTTTCTCGGGCAATCCGTGGTACTCTCGTCTGCAGTGACTGTGACAGCGCCCTGCGCGTCGAGGGTCCAGATGGTGTTCTCGAGCAGGTACCGGAGTGGCGAACCGACACCCCACTCGAGGAGTATGACCTCCGGTACGAATTCTACTGCGAGAACTGTGGCCTCATCGGCGGACGACGACAGATGTGCAAGACTGTCCGCCGCGTCGCACGCGGAGAAACAATCTGTCAGGACTGCGGGTCGTGGGACATAACCGTCAGAGATGAGACTGATACAATCGTCACGCCTGCTGATTTCTGATCTCTGGGAAACATCCCAGTCACTCTCCGAGTCCAGCGACTAACCGCTCGTCGATGAAGAGCTCCTGGAGATCCTCTTGTCTGCTAACAGCTCGAAGGAGTTCCTCGACCCGCTCTGTCGATTGTGGGAGATTATATCGGTCAACAAGCCCGGTTGCACACCGTGGCCCCACAGGGCGACCCGTTGCAGCAGCATCACGGAGAGCGAGCCGAATGATCTGGAGGTCGTGGCGCGAGTCGAAGCCCCACGACTCGGCTCGTTCTTCGAGTTTCGTATCGTAGGTGTCGAAGCCAATGATGTCATGGCATTCACGACAGAGGCAGACGCCTCGATCAGGATCGTGAGACCAATGATGGTAGTCTAAGTTTCCATCTGCAATCGCAGAGGTTCGTCCGAGGTCCGTGAGTGAACGTCGACACAGCGGGCAGGTGATTTCCCAATTCCACCCGAAGGCGGCAGCCTTTGTCTCAAGGAGATTCGTGTACTCGTCGTTGCGTGGTTCACCCTTACTGTTCGTAATCCCACCCCAAATCCAGTTGTTCCAGTACTGCTGGACCATCTCTGTCAACGTCGAGGGTTCGACAATCTGGAGATAGGCTGCATCAACGGCAACAGCACACCAGGCTCGTAAGTCGACCCCACACTGCTCGCAGGCAACGTCGAAGTGCGGGACAACATCTGGGACTCCTCGCTCATAGAGGGTGACTGCCTCACCACAATTGGGGCAACAGACCGCTACTGGAGTTTCCGTGAGCGCCGAATAGTCCTCGGCTTGGGACAAGACATGGGCACGATCGCCATACGGTCGGTACTCGGTTGCTCGCGTTCGAGACGGTGCGACGAGGATATCGTGATCGATAGACGGTGGGGAATGGGTCATACGGCTACTTCTGCGTCTCGTTCTGGTTCCGGGACCTGGTTCGGATGACTCAGCTGTAGGTCTTCGATGGGATCGGCGTCAACGACTTCCCAGTCAGCATCACGACGTCGTTCTTCAATCCGCCACATCTTCTCTTGCCCGCGACGGGCGAGATATCGGATACGCCGTTCCTGGTCATCAATACTATCCTCAAATGAGAGGACAAGGGCGGTCTCGGTTTGAGCATCGATGCTACTCGGTAGTGACATTTGGTTTCGTACCATAGTTCTATCAGGGAGATCCAGATGAACAAGCACAGAGCTCTTTAGGCGTGCTCTGAGCTTTTCCTGACTCCCCTCACTTCACCTGTGAGATAAAAATTAAAATCCACATATTCAAGGATGAAATACCCTACTATAGTTGGTGATCTGTCCCTACGTAAATCATCCTCAGTTGAGACGAACGGCGACGCAACTATGTATGTGTAGACCCTACACATAGGATAATGGCTGAAGAGAAAACACGCGTCGATTTCAACGCCCCAAAGTCCCTCATCGAGCGCGCCGATAGCATCGTTGAGATCCTCGACATCTCTCGCACTCGTCTCCTCATCGATGCCCTCGAGGATGAACTCGAAGATCTCGCAAACGACGAGGAGTTCCGTCGGCGTCTCAGTGACGCCTACTACGACAACCGCATCGACTACGATACCGTGGAAGCAGTTCTTGGTCGTGAGGAGGCCATGCGAATGAAACTCCTCCAGGAATCGATCGATCGGACAGCTCCCGAGCCGCAACTCGAAGATGGCCTCCCAAGTAACGATACGTTCTACGACGGAGACATCGCTGAATGGACGGACGATTCCTCGTCTGAATCGCCAAATGATGAGTCGCACGCCTGAGAATGTCGGAGAAAGCTGTTGCCGTTGTTGACACCAACGTTCTTCTGAACCTCGCAGCACCAGTTGTTGACAGTCGCCCGAAGGCCCCATCTGGGGCAGATCCCCTCAAAACGCTCCTGACTGCATATGATGTCCATATCCCTGCAAGCGTCGTCGGAGAGCTCAGCAAGGCGACAGGGAGTGGTGATCTACTGTCTGCAGCTGCTGACCTCGTTTTCCAAGCAGCACACCATCTGACGACACACGACGTTGACGAACAGACCGATAAACCGCTCGACTATGGGCTTGATCGTGGGGAATCCGAGGGGATCTGGCTCGCTAACGAGTTGGAAGCCGCTCTTTTCATCACAGACGAGTTTAATACGACCAACTACCTGTTCATTAACCTCGCCCTTGACGACCGAAATATCCTCTTTACAACACCACATATCCTTTGTACGTTCGCAACTCACGAACTCCTCCCTGTGGAATACGTCGACGCTGCTCTTACCTACTACGTCGAAACCAAAGGGTGGGATCCGCAGTATATCTCTCAGCTACGGAGTCGGTATCTGGCCGGTTGAACTCGTCTTTCGATTTGAAGAGCGTGTCAGAGAAAGCATTTTCGTAGGTGCTTCGCACCAATCTCGAAATAATCTGCCGTGTTGATCGCAAGATGGCGTCAGAATAACTATCTTGACATTCCGTTTCTGTGAGCAAGAAAGCCTGTCTCTGCCGATTTCGATACCCGGACGATGCACGACTCGCTATCATGATTAATTCTCGAACCATCAGAATTATGGAAGATTGTGAGAGCCTTCGAACGGGTGACGGAGATGTCTCTGGGCAATACGTCCGGAGAAGGAGCGCAGGCGGCGAGCCCTAACTCGCCGCCTGCGAGAGGTTATGCACGATACACTTCCGAGTCAGCTCTCGGAACTGGCCGTGCCAGCTCCGAGAGCGTAACTTCTCCCCGTCATCCTGCTTCAACAAGGAGAAACCCGTCTCACTCATCCACCTCTGGTGATACAGATCTTCGTCCATTCGGGCGTTATGTGCCTTCTTCAGTCCGTTGTGCTCTTTGTGCTTGATCAGCGGCCTCGTTGACTCAGTGCGGCATTCCTCACGGAGATCACTCCAGGAATAGTTCGAATCAGCGGTCAGGATCTGCAGGTCTTCCGAATTCCGTCGGAAGACCTGCATTCCGATGTGTCCATCCCAGCTTTTGCGGGTCGTGTAGTGGACGTCTTTGATCGCCAGCGTGTTCATATCGATCAAGATTGTCGTCTTCAGCGTCTGTAGCGAGTAGTTCGTTCGGTTCCGGTAGTGGTAGCTCGTCTGATCGCGTTGGAATCCGCTGGCGTCGATAGCAGCTTCTCCGGTCCAGCCAGCCTGCTCCGCTGAAGCGCGGAGCAGGCTGCGAAGCTCACGCATGCCGAATTTCTGTTCCCACCGGCAGAGCGTCGTGTGATCGGGTGTGGTGTCAAGGTTGAGTTCGTCACGGACGGCGATAGAATCGTTAAACCACGCCTCAGTCTCACGGAGTGTTTTGTCGAGTTCAGCGTGCAAGAGGATCAACGTGATCTGAACCCACTCGGCGAACCCGCTGTCGCCGTCCGGCGCAGCGGGTTCGTCTGGGTTGTCAACATGCTGCTTGGCAAGATTCTTACACTGTCGCACAAGCGGCCGTTTGGACCTCATATCGCAAGACGGCGTCCAATTCATCCGTCAATCTCACGGAAATCACTCAGAGAACGACTGAAATGGCTACTAACTACACCCGCAACAAGGCATGACGACACGATTATTCACGAAGTTGATCCAGCTGACGGAGGGCTCAAGCTCAATCTCGCCGCACGTGTCGATGGAGAATGCAGCCATCCGCTTGGCGTGACTGTTACAGCAGGCGAGACTCGTGAGCCAACACAGTTCGATCACCTCCAGAGCGACGTCGAGGTCTTCGGAGACCTCGACTCGCTGATTCGAGTCTTTGACCGCGGATACCTCGACTACGAGCGGTTCTGCGGGATGAAAAACCGTGGCGAGGATTTCGTTACGTTGCTCCGATCAGATGCCCGAGTCGACGTCTTGGACGCGCTCCAAGACGTCGACATTACCGACAAAGCAGGAACACGAAACGTCTCTGATCAACGCGTCGAACTCGCTGAGACTGGCGAAGAGTTCCGTCGAATCGTGTTTGAGGGCGTTGACGGTGAGGAGCGTCAGTATCTCACGACGCTGTCACCGACAGAGCACGATCCCGTGGAAGTGGTAAGCATCTACACGCTGAGAACAGTGATCGAGATTCTGTTTCGGGAGCTAAAACAGTATACGAACGTTGAAAACTTCCATTCACAATCGCTCAACGGAGTCCTGTTTGAGTTATTCTGTACGTTGAT
>LFFM01003055.1_pt1 | contig 10710 bp, 5 predicted proteins | sample 643131 | NCBI WGS metagenome assembly LFFM01 (sample SAMN03777445, study PRJNA286221) | soda lake metagenome | biome: soda lake; feature: Kulunda steppe; material: water; isolation source: sample Tc-Br brine of Tanatar trona crystallizer | place: Russia: Kulunda steppe | collected 2011-07 | reverse complement strand
TTCCGCGACGTCGTGTACGAGTTCGGTTTGCCCTTGAATAGCATCGGTTGCCAGCTCAAGTACGTTGTCGTCACCAAACGGCACAGGAACCGGGTCATCGAAGACTTCTTCACCACTCTTTTTCACCATCACGGTCGCTGGTCCGTTCGAAAGCACCGGTACCTCTTCTAGTTGAACCCTCCCATTTCCACCTTCAGACTGAAAGTCTTCTTGTTTGTTCTCTGCGTCAACAGTGACATTGTAGTTTATACTTTCAAAGATGAGATCGTACTCCAGATAGAGACTCTCGCCATCAACCTCGAAGCTCGCGGAATCGTCGGACGACAATTCCCGCAGTTCGATTTTTTGTTCTGTAGTGGCTTCCGACGTTCCTTTTCCGGTGTCTGCTTCCCCGTCTTCAGGAAATGCCACAACAGTGATTTCTTCGTATATACTCATATCATGGTCCGCGACGTCGAGAAGGGGAACAGATAGAGTGTTGTTGGCTGGATATACATTGTTTGCCCATGCGCCATCATTGACCTCGATTGGCACCGTGTCTGCTACACCGACTACATTCGAGATTTTCAACTCAAGATTCGTCCCAGCAAGTCCGGGGTCGTTAAACTGGATAGCTCGGAGATCCATGTGGACCTCTTTATGGTCAATCTCTTCATACTCATTCGGTGCTTGCGCCTCTTCACCGCCATTTTGCTCTTCGTTTTGTCTTTCGGTTGTAACTGAGACAGTTGCATTCGAGAGGTCAGCAGGCTCCCCGAACTCAAACAGATCGAACTCGTTTTGTGTCCCCTCAATTTCTCTCACCAGTTCGTCCTCTCCAGAAGAGATAGACAAAGTCCCCTTATCGAACTCATCGTCGATCGTTACAATAAGTTCATCCCCGTTACGCTCGATCTCGATTTCTTCGGAATTCGCGTCGTCACTTGCGAGAACGGGTTGAATAAACAAACCAGTCAGGAACAGCCCTGTCACGAGCAATATAATCACCACGACGGACGTCTTGTACGAACGTCGAGAAGTCTTTTCTCTCATTGTTCTAATCGGCGAGATAGTCTTCGAGGTTTTGCTTGAGTTGCAGGAAGTCTTGGCGCGTGTAATCTTTTGTCGGATCCTCGAACTTCGACATGAACTGTCTGTCACGCGACCCCTCGAGCAGGGCATCGAACTTCGGCATGGACTTTTCAAGCAATGGATCGACGTTGCATCCGGTAAACAGCAACATCACGTCGTACGTGTCTGTTTTTTCGTCAGATGGTGTGAGAGAGTGCATCTTCATTGTCCGATCCTGGTCGAAGCCTTCCTGTTCGAGCCAAGCATGGAGTGCTTCTTTTATACCAGTTTCTGTAAATCGTTCACACTGACCGATTTTTTCTCGCGGAGCTCTCACGACTGCAATGATTCCCTCGGCTGTTGTCGGGTCGACCGGAGCAAACGTGTTCTCCGCTGCGATGTTGAACAGCATCTCAAGCTCGCAAATCGTCTCAACGTCGAGAGCAAGTCCCGGTGTAAGATGACGGTTGTCACGCTGGGCTGGCCACGACATGATATCGATGATGTCAGTTATTCCGTAGGTCTCTCGGCCAGCAGCGATCATCATGTCGATTACCTCAATGAGAGCCTGGTTGACCGCCTCTTGAGTGCCAAGACCACCAGTGCTTGACACCGACGTCAACTCCTGGGCAACGTTCTCTCCTAGGTGAGAGTTATCCGCCAGAAGTACGATATCTGCAGTCCGTGAGCCATCGTACCAGTACAGAAGTCGTGAGAGTCCAGCAATTGCATTGAAGTGCATCTGTGCACCCTCGTAATCGAATGGCCATGCTGCCAGCGCCACTTGCGTGATGTCGGCAAACGATGACGAAGGTGGACTCCGGCGAAGCGAGTTGATCAGGTACGGAACCGACCCACACCCTGTTCCGCCACCTAGAGTTGTGATAAAGAGAAACGCGTCCGCTTCGTCTATTTCGGCTGCTTCGATTTCTTTCAGCACACGACTTTCGTCTTGACGTATATTCTCTTCTCCCCAGTGAAACTGGTTGCCGGAACCCCCTATACCAAAATCGACAGTGTGCTTTTGGGTTATCAGTTCTTCATCCACGTTCACATTCCTGGCAATCCGGTTGATGTTATTTCGAATGTCTGCTCGATTCGTGTTCATCAACATGATTCGGTCTTCGATGCCCGGATTGTCTGTCCGCTCGAAGAACTGCGAAGCGATACGCCCACCGCCTTCTCCCGATGCGATTACAGCCCACCGCGTGAACTCCCCTGTCTCGCTCATTTATGAAGCCTCCTTTGTAAGACGGTGTTCATCACACACCACAGCGTCTCGCTCTGACGAGTTACGGACCAGTCGTTGTACGGCACTGTCTGATATCGGTGCAGACAAAAAGTTGCTGCGTAACTCCTCGTACGTTTTCGAATCACCCACCACCAAATTGTATCGGATGATGTTCTCAACTTCTTTCTGCAATTTTTCTGTGTCATATACGATGATTTTGGTTCCATCCCGTGTTACGCTGTGTCCCTCCTGTTCAGCCCAGACCGCAATCAGACACGGAATGTATTCATTGTCGACAGGAAACTGCATCTCGGTACTGAGATACCCCTCTTTTTCAAACTGTCCCTCAAACCGTGAAGAGAGGTTTGAGAGAATTCTGTCGGTGTCGATATCGATGTCAGTACACAACTGCTCTCTGAGAGACAATCGCTGCAGTTCAATATCGATCTCCTTGTCACCGTCGATGGTCACCGCTTGTTTAGTAGGTGCGTACGAATCACCCGCCGGATCCACGTGAATGGTGTACTCGCCATATGGAATCTCTTCAAACGTCGTTTCGGCAACGAGTGCTGTGTGACAGACATCACTCCACGTGTCTTGCCCAGTGAGTGTGATTGCTACCTCACGCTCTTTTCCACCTTCTGGAAAGGTCACCGTCACGTGAACGCTGTACGTTTCACTGGTGTAGACGGATTCCAGCCGCGGTTCGTCCCGGTCGAAAGTTACCTCATGCATGTGCTTTCGGTAGTACAAGTCGAGAAACTGCTCTTCAAGTTCGCTCACGGGGAGATCCGCGCCGGTAATCTCGCCCTCAGACCGAAGTGCGTCCGTAATCCGTGCTTCGATGCGATCGAAGGCTTTTGCGACGCTTGCTTTGGGCTTCACGGACTCTAATACCTGCAGTAACTCTTCGACAGCCATATCGAACGTGCTGTTGAACTCTGTCACATCTCGACAGTTCTGCAGTGAGGACGCGTGCTGGATACTCGTTGTGGCGGGAGGATCGTACCAACTCGCAGGAACATCGACTTCTTCCAGTGTCTGAACAGCGTTTTGAGCTTCAGTCTCGAGATCAGTTACGATGTGTAGGCATGTCTCCTGTATCTCTTCACGCAACGCCCGAACCTCAGCAATCTCAATCGCTTCGTCTATGCTGTTCAACTGTCGCTGATGCTCGTCGATCTGCTCGTGATAGCTAGAGCCGAGATACGTGTCGAACGGCTTGTTGGACGCGGTACTCAGCAGTTTCCTGAGCGCTTCTCGCTGGTCATCGAAACTGGCCGCAGCGTCGCGCTCGACCATGTCACGGGCGTTGAGTACACTCACAATAGCCTCTTCATACTGGTTAGCAGCAATGGCTTTCCGTGCATTCGACAACGTTTCTTCAACTCGGCCGTCGACATCATCGTCGGTGTTGACCAGCGCTTCCTGCACCACTGCACAACTCTCTTCGATAACTTCAGTAGCTATCTGGTAGCAGTTATCGAGCATGTCTGCGACCTCATCCCAAGACTGGGTCCCATCGTCAGCATATACACTTACATCGGGAACCGAAGATGGATCAAAGACCTTTGTCTCAATGACGAGCTCATCAAGGCGCGCAAGCAACTCATTGACCTCTCGGATACGGTTACGAACGTTCTGTGTGTATGCAGTCAGTAACTCCTGCTCAAGAGCTTCGAGTTCGCCCTGAAGCCGGTTTATATCTTCCAGAGAACCAAGATTACGACTCGAGATTTTGAACGTCCCGGTCGAGGTATCGAATTTGACACCGTTCGACCTGAGATCTGTGCTCTGGCGCTCAAGCTTCTCCCACTCCGAGTCTGTGATAGAAGCTCCGTGTCTGGTCTCCATCTCTCTCGCTCGTTCCCAGAGTTCACTGAAAGTCTCACCCAGTTGCCGAGCCTTCCGATGCTCGAACTCCGTCCGACTCGTGCCGACTGCCTGGACCGTTCGATTCACCCAGAGATATCCGACGACAATGAGCAACGGAACGACAGCCACCTGTGCATAGACGGCTACCTGGGACCCTTGGAAGTAAAAGATAGCTGCACTTGTTGCGCCTGCAAGCACAACGAGCGAGAACATCCCGAAAGCCATCTTGTAGCGGGGTTTCATACGATCACCCCAAGGATGTTGAACCACAACATGAGTCCTACGCCAATCAACAGAACGATTAGACCAAGTCCCACCGGAATTCGTAACACGTCCGAAGTATACGTATTTCTTGAGCTTACTTGGTAGAAATCATACACTTCTTTTCCTTTGACCCACGGCAGGATGGAACCGCCGAGCAGTCCGAGTAACAGACCTGCAATCAACCCAAGTCCAACGTTCATTCGTACAGTCGACTGGGCGTCTCTTTCAATCTCTGTCAGTACAGCGAGTGATTCATTTGCTGAATCCGTTGCACGGTCGTTAATATTATTTCGTTCGTCGTGTAGTTGCTCCATTGCCTGGTTCATATCTTGGGTCTGTGTGTGGGTCATTGCTCGTTCATAAAGCATTGCTTCCATCTTTGTGCTCACATTGATCGCTTTTGTCTGGTTATCTCGGAGTGCTTCGAGTCGTTTCTCGTACGCAGTGATGTTCCCGGTATCGATCTGATCGAGTCTTTCTGTTTCAGAATTCAGCTGATCGAGTTCCTCGATAGTGTTGTCGATGTTGTTCATATAAGTGACGAATTCTGCCGAATTCGTGTTGAAATCAGTAGCCATGGCAGTTCCATGGAATCGAAGCTCTAGTTCGAACAGGGAGTCTTCGCCACCACGGTACACAGTATCTGGCAACAGGATAGTGAATCCATCGATACCAGGTTTGTCGACCAACTCCGTGTCTGTGAAATGTATCTCTTCCTTATCTCCTGTTACTTTGATGTACGTCCCGGCCGGGTTGTCCGAGTTATCCCTGATTTCGTAGCCATTATTTTCGTCGAGGCTAAACTCGGTTGTGTCCCCTCCGGAGCACACAACAATCCAGAGTCCTGTCCCCGCATGGAGTGTGACCTCGTCATCAAACAGTTCGTTATTTTCAGTTACTCCGATAACACTGTCATCCACGTCCTCACACTGTTCATCGAGTTCCGCCAGTGCCCCGTGAAAAACCGCCTCGTTTTCTACCCCATTGTCAGCCGAAGCAACACCAGCGACACCAACGGTCGTGATGAGTGCGACCAAAACAAAGAGTGCCGTTCGTTTCATGTGATTTTCCCCTGCCAGTACTTGTATATCATCAGGCTACCAAGTATCAGTCCAACTCCAACACCGGTCACTGCACCGGACACGAGTTGCATTGTCGCGTCTGCTGCCGTTTCAAGCGTCGAATCGAGCGACTGAGCCAGTTTGAGGGCCTCGGCAACTTGCTCGTTATCTGTTGTATCTGCCCTGCTACCAGCAACAAACAGGGTGAACGTCATCGTCAGAAGACCGACAGAAGCTGCAGATGTCCGTCTGTTAATGAAGTACTGTCACCTCCTGTACTGGCCTGTGCGTGTGGAGAAGCGTCTCCGTTAATCAACGCTGTGGCTGTTTCCGCGTTTATGTCGGCACCTTTCTCGTACTCATCAGCCAGTTGCTCGATCTGCTCAATTCGGGAAAGGTCTTTACGTTTGAATGTCAGTAGTGTGGTAAACGAGGCAAGATTTCGCTTGGTAAGTGTTACACCGAGGTTTATTTCGTTACAGTACATGCTCAGCGTGGATCGGAATTTCGATATATCGATACGATATTTCTCACTCCCGATGTATCGATTCGGGACCCGTAACAATCCAATGGCCTTTTGTGTGTCATCCAGTTCAACGTCTTCAACAGTCTGTTTCAGGCGGGCTCTATCCCAGAGGTCTGTTGCGGTAATCTGCTGTTTCCCCACGAACGGGAGAAGATATCCTGGCAAGGATTTTGTCATCATTACCGACCGACATATCGAAGCGTATCCTGGCTCGGTATGTCCACCAGGTGCTCCGAGTGAGAGTGAAGTTATTATATCTTGGAGGTCAATGATTGGTGGATCAACTTCGTAGTTGCTTCGATCGATTCGTTCGAGAATTGGGCCAGAAACTAAATCGACAATACTTGTTGCTACGAACCGGTTGTACTCTGTGAACTGTCCCTCGGCGGCGTTGTGATAGGCGAGCCGCTGATTATCTACTAAAATAATACCGTTGACCACATCCTCGATACGATCGAGCCCGTATTTCGCGTTCCAAGCCTGTCTGCTTGGTGTTGCCTGTGTCTCGTCTTCACCGACGGGACCCTGGGTGTTCGGTAGTACACAGACCGCGATGATTCGCGCGATTCCTCCGGTATACTGGTCAATGGCCTCAGCAATATATGGGAAAATACCGCAGCCGGTACCCCCACCGAGACCAACAAAAATAAATGCAAACGGGATATCTGCCTGTTCTTCCTCGGATTCCACCTCTTCGGTGTTTGCTTGACCTAGTTGTTCGTCGAGTGCATCTATGATGGAGTCCTTGTGCTGTGCCATCACCTTATCGGCCTGAACAGGATTCCGACCGAATCCACCGGTCACTCGTTCTTCGAACCCTGCAGTCCCACCTTCGACAAGTCCGTGTTGCTCTGCAACGCCATACCAGTGACTAGAATCGATGTTGGAGAGATTTTGAAGATCTCGTATAGTCGAATTAAATACGATCGGATGTGCAATTTTCGATATATTTTTGTGCTCAAACACTTCGTCAACGATTGCGCTCCCCGCCTGGCCCGCCCCCACGAACAAATACGGCATTACATCGCCTATTTAATGCTGATAATAAAAAGCTTTAGGGTGCTATCCTTCACAGAGTGTATATGTTTTTACCAACTCATTTTTAGGAAAACAAAGTACGAGTGTGTTTCGTACATTCCCTCAATCCACCCAAGGATCTGCTCGACAGGGTTGGCCAGACCTGCTGCGCGCTGCAGCTCTCCTCTGTTATGGAGGTTTGAGGACGTTGCGAGCAGGTTTATCTCAATTATCAGCAACTATTTTAACTGCGAAGACAACACGTTCGGTGGAGTGGAATGTTTGTGTGGCATATTTAGCACTTTTCAGCGTCAGCACCCCTTCTTCTGGAATGTTGCTGAAGATCTCTTGCATCACCGGCAAGAGTTTTATATGGATGCAAAATGAAACAGAATTAAGTGGGAATCATGGGTAGCAAAATTGGCCTAAAATGGTATGGTATTGCAATGGTTGTATCCGCCATCGGTTTGGCGCATATGATTGTCACAACTTGGGACGAGATATTTCTCATGATAAATATTGGTCCTACAGGAATAGAGGGCGAATTGTTTCGCCAGGGCATACTGACGTTTGCTCTGGGATTTTACCTTGTGTGGCTGGTTTTCTACACTCTAGATATCAACACACGGCGACAAGGACAGTTACTCTTTCTAAGCACAGTTGTGTTAGCGATTCTAGTATATGTGTTTAGGGAAAGTACACCGATCAATCTCTACACTACTAACTTTATCACATTTTTGATTGGGAGTGTTTTTGCAGTTTTCCTATCTGATTTGTACGGCGGGCTAGGTAATGTTGATCTGCGTAGAAGTTTTGAAAAAAGTAGACAGGTGAGCAATGATCGGAGGTTATTTAAAATATTTGTCTGTGATGAGAATAACCACCCGGTCAATTTTTCCGCAGCAACGTACGCACTTCTGGTTCCGATCATAATTGTTGCCACTGGTTGGCTCGGAGTAAGTTTGTACGTCCGTGGCCATCACACAGCAACAGATTGGGCTACTTCAGGTGTATATATTGCAACGACAATAATATTTTTGATAAGTATTGTAGGGTTTATCAGATTTAACACCAGCAATTACGGCTCAAACACCAAAATTATAGCAATCGGACCGAAAGGTTCGGGTAAAACGTACTTTGCGTTGGGTTGTTATCTTAGCGTTCTGGAGAGTAATGAGTATAAATTCTTGGGGCTTGACAATGATGATGAGTTGATGGAGGGAATAACAACAGAATATAGGGACATTAGAGAAAACGCGCAGGAGCACATACAGAATGATAAACCGGAGAATACACTTTGTTTTGAATGGTTCTTGAAGTCTACATTAAAGTCTAGAACCGTAACTGACGAGGAGGACGGGAGGCCAAGTGGGAGGATCTCGTTTAGCTTTAGAAAACTAAATAGTTTTGATCAGCCAACATTTTCTATTAATATGTTAGATCATGCTGGAGAAATACTGGAAGGGGTAGCAAACAAAATAGATGAAAAAACTGTGATGGCCGATGGTGGACGTAGGAAAGAGTGGGACCAATCAGTGAGTGTTGATGAAGTACCTGATGAATTCACCAGCGAAATACGTGAATCAATTTCTAAGGTTGCAAGTGGTCCAGACCTATATCGAACTTATGATCAACTGGGACAGTTAGAATCACTCCTCCACGGTGAGACGTCAATGAATTTTGATTCAGCAGAGGTAGAGATAATAGCCAGTAAATTAGAAGAAGTCGAAGACAATCGCTATGCTGGAGCTATTACAGATTTCCTGGCAGACGAAGTGGGAATGGAAAAAGAAAACGTACGTGAACGTATAATACGTGATTACGAGGAAGAGATTGATTCAGTCGCGCATAGTTTTGAACAAGACCATGACGTTAGTGAGTTCTCTCTGGAAAAAATAGGTGAAATAATTGATTTAATAAGATTCCCAGATAACAAAAACAGGGACAGTAATGATTTTGATGATGTGCGTACGCTGGCACTTCAGATTACCGAAGATGACGTGCTAACGTCTGCAGATAAAAGAGTGCTTATTACAAATTTTAAAGATAAACTCGAGACAGTGATGTACGAAGACACTAGCGTGACTGAGATTCTGATTGAGATGCGAAAATTATTAGTTGAAATACCAAAAAATTATGACCCACTTCAATCAATCGAAAACCTGCAAACAGCGAAAAAAGTATTACATAGCATCTTAATCGAAGACAGTTTGAATGATTCGGAAGTGGAGAGAAATGGCTGGTCTGAGTTGAGAGATATTATTGGCCTTGCTGAACAAATCGAGGATCTTGATCAGGATGAAAAGGAGTCGATCTATGATGACTTCGCCCAATTAATCGACGATAATGTGGAGGAGTTAAGAGCCCACAGTAGACATACTATTCGGCAAGAAGCCAAACTCCAAATTCAAAATGCACTGGAAGAGTCCGATTACAATAGTATTGCTGACTTGTTCGAATACTGTAAAGGAGACGAAAAATTTGCTGACAGCAAATTCAATGTAGACCACGAGGGTATACAGGATGTTGGAGATGCGATTAATCTATTTATCGAAAAAGACACGCTCGATGGCGGGGAAAAGACCATGACTTATACAGCCGAGGATATACACAAAACGCTCATCGAAACGCTCAGGCAACAAGAACACTCACTCAAGCAAGATATTCGAAAAGAAATCGAAGAAGAATTAAAATCCACTGGCAACTTGGAAGAGAAATTTGCTACGATAAATGATATGATTGATTCCCCTACAGGTCGAACACAAAACACGCTTGGAGCTATGATTTATCTGGCACAAATAGCTGGAATCGATCTCGACGAGTTGTCAGATAGGGTTGATAAAGCAGCTGAGAGAGTTGATACATTGGCTGAAAAACAACAGGATGATTTATCGCATGATGCTGATACAGATACTCGTCAAGAGAGGGAAAATGATCCACAACAAACAGCTATTAACGAACTCAAAGAGGAGATAGAAGTCGCAGATACAATTATTATGCTGATAGACTCACAGCGTGTGTACGGGGGTTCACCGACATTGGCAGACAAAGGAATGGAAATAAATAACCTTCGCCGCATCGCTCAAAATACTAGTGGTAAAGATATTATCCTAGTCGCAAGCAAAGCCGATTACTTTATTGAGGAATTTGAACAGTATATCCGAAACGAAAGAAATAGTGACACTCTAAACGTAAAACCAGCAGGAGAACATTATCATGAGTTTCGGACCTTTGTGACAAACGAGTTGGCATCTAAAGTGCCGAACCTGGTAGCAAAAAAAGCAGCTGATGCGAACACGATTTATCCGGTGTGGTTCGATACTAGGACTGACTGTGATAAAGTAATAACACTTGAAGAAGATACCGACAAAGAGAACAAACAAGAAGACGCCGACGAAGAAAACAAGAGATATCCTTCGGTTGATGAAGATGGAGAAATGAAAGCGCAAAAGTTTGATGAAGTTATAGAAAGAATAGTAGAATAGATGACTGAATTAAAAATATATAGCTCTGAAGGTCTCCAAGTATATCCTCGGGGGAAGGGCGAGAAAGCCAATACTGAAATCAACGGTTTGATAAAAAATGAGATACCGTTCTTTATTGACTTTGCCCAGAATCAAATCGTAGCTTTCGTACGCGCTCGTACTCAAGGACTGGCTCGGCTTGGTCACTTTCATGTGGAGTTT
>LFFM01003053.1_pt1 | contig 10711 bp, 14 predicted proteins | sample 643131 | NCBI WGS metagenome assembly LFFM01 (sample SAMN03777445, study PRJNA286221) | soda lake metagenome | biome: soda lake; feature: Kulunda steppe; material: water; isolation source: sample Tc-Br brine of Tanatar trona crystallizer | place: Russia: Kulunda steppe | collected 2011-07 | reverse complement strand
TGCTTCCACAAACTGCCACTGTCGGCCGAGAATTGACTGGGTACCATCCCGGTTTTTGCACAGTAGTGACTGCTTCGCTATGTTGGTCAATCACGACGATGCGGTAACCTTCACTTTTCAGTGCTGGCCACTTTTTTTCAAATCCTCCCGAAATTATCGTTGCGCATCGCCATTAGCCTTGTAGTGCCGGGGCCGGGCTGTCTGTCTGGACAGCCCGGCCCGCTTGAGCACTCTGTACATGTGCGCGAGAGAATACTCTACGTCGAACGTCCCGGTGATGTAATCGTGGACGAGCTCGGGCGTCCACGCTGGGGCGTCGTAGTCCGCTTCTGACGGCGGTGCATTCAGTACCGCCGTCAGTTGTTCCCACTGATCAGCAGTGAGTTTGCTTGCGTTTGGTGGGCGGGGAGCGTCGCCGAGCGCGGTCAGATCACGCTCGGCGACTACATCGAGCCAACCGTAGATTGTCTGTTCAGGCCAGCCGTATTTGTCCTCAAGCTTAGCGGGACTAAGCCCGGATTTGTATTCGAGAGTTGCAATCGGGGGCTTGATTGCTTTCGGATTGCGTTCTGCCCACAGTTGCTGTCGCAACTGTTCTTCATCAACACCAACCAACTTCGCACCAGATTTCGTCATAGCTCCCTATAGGTGCGCTGAGAATATCAATTAGACTGCTAATCCCTATAGACAGTGCCGCTTAAAATTGGAATCCTTACCGAAAGTGTTCGACCACCTGGTTGAGCCCTTCCTCGAAGGACCATTCGGACTCCCAGCCGAGCGCTTCAACTTTACTCGTGTCGAGAGCGTAGCGCTGGTCATGGCCCGGGCGGTCTTCGACGAAAGCGATCTGGTCTTCGGAGCCATCTGTCGCGTCGAGAATGGCTTTAGTCACTTCAAGATTAGTTCGTTCCTCGCTCGATCCGACGTTGTACGTCTCTCCGGGGTCACCTTCGTGGGCCGCAACGTCGATCCCGCGGCAGTTGTCGACGACGTAGGTCCACTCGCGGATGTTCGAGCCGTCGCCGTACACCGGGATTTCTTCGCCAGCGAGCGAGCGCGTGATGAATTTCGGGATTAGTTTCTCGGTGTGCTGGTGTGGACCGTAGTTGTTCGAGGATCGCGTGATGATCGTTGGCAGGTCGTGAGTCTCGTAGTAGCTCCCGACGAGCAGGTCTGCGCTCGCTTTCGTCGCGGAGTAGGGGTTTCGGGGATCCAGCGGGTCTTCCTCGCTGAACTCCCCATCGAGGATCTCGCCGTACACTTCGTCAGTTGAAATCTGGACGAAGCGCTCGACGTCGTGCTCGACGGCTGCGTCAAGGAGGACCCGCGTACCGTCGACGTTCGTCGAGACGAACTCGCTGGCATCCTCGATTGAGCGATCGACGTGGGACTCTGCGGCAAAGTTGAAGACGTAGTCAGCCTCTGCGATCAGTTCGCCCACGAGTTCTTCGTCGCGGATATCGCCCTCGACGAACTCGTGACGATCGTTGTCGAGTGTTCCCTGCAGGTTCTCGGTCGTCCCTGCGTAGGTGAGGGCGTCGACCGTCGTGATCTCGTCGTAGCGATCCTCCTCGAGTGCCCAGTGGACGAAGTTCGAGCCGATGAAGCCAGCGCCACCCGTTACGAGTGCGTTCATATTTCTCGTCGAGACACCGATAGGTCTAATAATTTGGTTTTTCCATCCGGTTCAGTCCAGGGGACCGGTGGAGCTATTTCACCGGCGACGCACGAAAGCACAATGACGGACGATTCGCGGTGGGTTCCACCGGAGACGTTCCGGACGATCGTCGAACACGTGCCGATAGTCTCGGTGGACCTCCTCGTCCACCACGATGGCGGCCTCGTCCTCGGCAAACGCGAGAACGAACCCGCCAAAGGGGAGTGGTTCGCCCCCGGCGGAACCGTCTTCAAAGGGGAAACGCGACGGGACGCCGTCCACCGGGTTGCCGAGTCTGAACTCGGCACGGACGTCGTCATCGACGAGGAGCTCGGCACGTACGAGCACCTGTACGACACCGCCGAATTCGACGGTGTCGACTCGAAACACTATCTCGCGACGGCGTTCGTCGTCACACCCGTCAACGAGCGTCTCGAACCGGACGACCAGCACGCGTCGCTCGAGACGTTCACCGAGCCGTTCCCCGACCTCCATCCCTATATGGAGCGCTATCTGCGCGACCTCAAGGCGCGTGGCTACCAGTACTGACGTCGGTCGCAACGCAGGTCGCCTCCGGCACTGATTTGGGTCAGTACTGTAATCAACTGTGTATGTCAGTACTCGTACTCGGGGCGAACGGCCTCGTCGGGAGTTCGCTGGTTCGGACCTGTCTGGACCGAGGGATGGCTGTTGCGGGGACCTACCATACTGAACAGCCCGCCTTCGACGTCGACCTGTTCGAACTCGACATTCGTGATACACAGCGGGTTCGAGCAGTCATCGAGCAAGTCGAACCCGATGCGGTCGTGAACTGTGCTGCGTACACCGACGTCGACGGCTGTGAAGAGAACCCGGAACTCGCGCGTGGCGTCAACGCCGACGCGCCGGGCGTCCTGGCCGAGGAGTGTGCAGAACGCGGTCTTTCGTTCGTGCACCTCTCGACGGACTACGTCTTCGACGGCGAGGCGGAGGAGCCGTATACCGAGGCCGACGACCCGAACCCGATCCAGGTCTACGGCGAGACGAAACTCGAGGGCGAGCGACGGGTTCTCGAGGCCCACTCGGAGGCGATTGTCTGTCGGCTGTCGTTCGTCTGGGGCCGACACGGGGCGACCGGTGACCTCGAGGGCTTTCCTGCATGGGTGCTGGGACGCGCACGTGATGGGGAGTCAGTACCGCTGTTTACCGACCAGTGGGTGACACCGACCAGAGCAGGGGACGCTTCGGAGGTTGTACTGGAGTTACTCGAGTGTGACGTGGAGGGACTGTTTCACGTTGCGAGTCGAGACTGTGTGACGCCCTACGAGTTCGGGAGGCTAGTCCTCGAGGAGGGAAAGCCGTCGACGACGGAATTGCTCGAGGAAAGTTCACTCGAGGACGTCGAACGGGCGGCTCCGAGGCCGAAGAGAACCTGTTTATCGACGGACAGCGTCGCGACGTGTCTCGATCGTGATCGGCCGACGGTCGGAGCAGCGGTCTCGACACTTCTGTCGACTGAGAACTGAAAATTCGGTGTTGCGTGCGGTTCAGTCAGAGACGGTACTGGTCTTTGTTCTCGAGGAAGTGCTCACGTTCTTCGTCCTCGAGGTCGTCGAACCGATGGACTTCCTCACAGTGTAGTCCCGGACACTTCATCACGCGGCGACTCTCGAGTTCGTTGGCTGCGACGACGGTTCCACAGGCAGGACAGGCGTGGGTGATGATGCGCATGGCTTAGAGTTTGAGCTGTGAGTTTTCACCGACGACGAGACGTTTGCCTTCCGGCAGGAGGTCGTCAGCGGTGTCGATCGTTGCGCTCTCGCCGATCAGGCTGTCGACGATCTTGACGCTGGTCCGGATCGTCGCGTTACCAGCGACGACGGTGTTCTCGACGTGTGCACTCTCGATCGTCGACCCCTCACCGATGGAGGTATAGGGTCCGAGGTAGGTGTCGGCGGTGATCCGAACGTCTTCGCCGATACTGACGGGACCACGAACGACGGCTCCGGCTTCGATGACCGCCCCTTCGGCGACGTCGACCTTTCCTGTGATCTCCGCGCCGTCTTCGATGGTTCCCTCGACTGTTCCGACCGCATCCTCCAAGACGAGGCGATTCGCCTCAAGGACGTCCTCCGGTTTCCCGGTGTCTTTCCACCAGCCCTCGACGATCGCGGAGTCGATCGACCGGCCGTCGTCGAGCAACGACTGGATCGCGTCGGTGATCTCGAGTTCACCACGCCAGGAGGGCTCGAGGGTCGCGATGGCGTCGAAGATCGCCGGCGAGAAGACGTAGATGCCGATGAGTGCGAGGTTGCTCGGCGGGTCGTCGGGTTTCTCGACGAGTTCGTTGACGGTTCCGTCCTCGTCGACGGCGGCCACGCCGAACTGCTGTGGGTTCTCGACGCGCTGGAGTGCGATTCCGGCGGCGTGGTCGCCGGCCTCGAAGCTCTCGACGAGGTCGGTGACGCCGCCCTCGAGGATGTTGTCCCCGAGGTACATCACGAAGTCGTCGTCACCGACGAAGTCTTTTGCACAGCCCGCGGCGTGGGCGAGGCCCAGCGGGTTCCCCTGGATAATATAGGTGATCTCGACGCCGTAGTCTGTGCCGTCACCGAGGTGTTCCTGGATCGCTTCGCGGCCGAGGTTGCCGAGGACGATACCGATTTGCGTGATGCCCGCCTCTTTGAGGTCTTCGATGGCGTACTCGAGGACGGGTTTGTTCGCCACGGGCACGAGCTGTTTCGGCCCGGTATGTGTGATCGGGCGGAGTCGCGTGCCGCGCCCGCCGGCGAGGATGAGTCCCTTCATGGTTATCCGTGAACGGGTGCTTCCCAGTCGAGCGGGATCTCGTCGGTGTCGTACGGAAGCCGTTCCTCGTCGGGATCGTCGTAGTCGTAGAGGTTCGTCGGGTAGTTCAGCAGGATCGCCGGCTCGTTGCCGATCGCTTTGAATCCGTGCCAGCAGTCACCTGGGATACGGATCATCTGCTGGTTGTGCTCACCGATGACGAACGTGTTCAGTTCGTCTTTCGTTGGTGAGTCCTCGCGGTCGTCGTAGACGCCCACCTTGATGCGCCCTTTCGGACAGACGAAGTGGTCGAACTGTCCCCGGTTGTGTTTGTGCCAGGCGCGAACGACGCCCGGATAGGTCATCGAGTAGTAGCTCATCGCGGGTTTCGGGTCGTACTCCTCCCAGTCCTCGCGGAAGACCTCCACCAGGTGGCCGCGCTCGTCGACGTTCACCTGGAGATCACGCACCTCGAGGTCGTGTATCATAAGATGGTGTGTGTTCGTCAATGGATCAATATAACAATTACCATGTACTGACGGATCGGTTAAAATTGTCGCTGACATCGAGATAATAGCGAAACACAAAGACTAATTTATAGGATTTCAAGAGTTGTTCTGAGAGAGCAATGTACAACTGGCGACCTATTACGGACTGGATTTTCTTCTTTTCGACTCGCTCTGTGGGGGACAGGGACTCGAGGTCATCTCATCGGTGGAGGGGCTGTGATCGATGAGTGACGACTACACGTATCGGGAGAAAGCCGCCGCGATCCGTCGTGTGGCTGCGTTTCGTCCCGCGTTTACTGTCGGTGTAATCGTTCTCAGTGTCATTGCCGCGGGGCTCGAAGCCGTGGGGCTGAGTTTTATTCTCCCGATTCTCGAACTCGCGCAAGGTGAGGTCGACCCCAACGAAGCAAGCGGTGTACTCGGGATGTTCGTTACGGTGTACCAGACGCTCGGCATCCCGTTTACGCTTGGATATCTCGTGACGGGTGTCGCTGCCGTGATGACGGTGCGGTTCACGTCGAGTTTTCTGGTCGCGTGGTTGAGGTCAGCGCTCAGCATACTCTACACAAAAGAGATTCGCACGGATGCGTACGACAAGGCTCTCAACGCCAGAGTCGCGTATTTCGATCAAGAGGGGTCAGACGAGATCCTGAACGCCATTATCACTGAGTCGAAGTACTCCGGTCGAGTCATAAGAGAGCTCGTCCGTCTCGTCGAACAAGGGCTGCTCGCGGCGATGTACTTCGGGATTGCGCTTTTCATAGCACCGTGGCTAACTCTGGCTACGGCAGTCATTCTCGGTAGTGTGGTTGTGCTATTCAAATACGGATTGGAGTCGGGGTCTTCTGTTGGCGGTCGGCTTGCCGAAGCAAACGAAGAAGTGCAGTCAACGGCACAGGCAGGAACCCAAGGAATCAGGGACATCAAAGCCTTCGGTATGCGTGGCGAGCTGTTCGACCGGTTCAATGATGCGATTGACGTGTTTGCCCGTTCCTCGATCAAAATCACCCGTAACAAGGCGATCATTAAGAACTTCTATCAACTCGTGATCGCGATCACCGTCTTTGTGTTGATCTATGTCGCACTCGTAGTTACGTCACTATCGCTCGGTACGCTCGGTGTATTCCTTTTCGCAATTTTCCAGCTAGGTCCCAAGGTGAGTACGCTCTCGAACATCTTTTACAACCTTGACAGCAAGCTGCCACACCTTATCCGGACTCAGCGATTCCTCGACGAGATAGACGGGTACAGTGAACCAGCACCCGTTCGGGATGGGGCCCCGACGGATATCGAACGCGTCGAGTTCGACGATGTGCACTTCTCCTACGAAACTAGTGACGAAAAAGTCCTCCGAGACGTGTCGTTCGGCATCGAACGAGGAGAGTTCGTCGCGTTTGTGGGCCAATCCGGCGCTGCCAAATCGACGATCATCTCTCTGTTCGCGCGGATGTACGAACCCGACAAGGGTGAGATCCGGGCCGATGGAACACCTATCAACGAGTTCTTGACCAGAGAATGGCGCGAACGGGTTTCAATCGTTCGGCAGAACCCGTTCATTTTCAACGAGACTCTTCGATACAATCTCACGATCGGAAACCGCGACGCGACACAGGAAGAGATCGAGGAGATATGTGAGATTGCGCAGGTAACCGAATTCTTAGACGACCTACCGAACGGCTTCGACACCGAGCTCGGTGATGACGGGGTTCGGTTGTCAGGTGGGCAGCAACAGCGGATCGCTATCGCTCGTGCACTGCTGAAAGACGCGGATTTCCTGCTCCTGGATGAAGCAACTAGCGATCTGGATACCGGTCTCGAAGAGAAAGTACACTCGGCTATCGAAGCGATGGATCGTGACTACGGGATGGTCGTAGTCGCACACCGACTCTCAACGGTAACCAATGCGGACCAGATCTATGCGATGGATGGAGGACAAATAATCGAACAAGGCAATCACCGGTCACTGATTTCGGAAAATGGCCAATACGCAAGTCTGTACGATCGACAGGTGATTAGCGAAACAACATCTGGCTAAACGGTTAGGGAAACAATATTTAGATGCCAATGGGGGAAATATATAACGAGATAAAATCGAAGTATGAAAGTTTATCATATAAAGGCAGGAGTAAAATAGAGAGAGTACTTTCGGGATACATTAACAATGAGATTGCTTTTGCAGTTTCTGACATCGGTCGTCAACGAGATATCGATAAGTACGATGTTTCGTTATCTGCGTTCAATAGATACTGGGTCTCTCCCTCTGAAATAACAAGAATGACCGGTCGAGAATGGAAACCTTGGTCTAACCGCAAACGGTTGCTCGGGAATGTCAAAGATGGTGATTGGGACAAACGTGCGCCTCCCACGCCACCTTCGCAATCCCATTATCCTGCCATATTTGATGAACGGTTGCGATATATTGGGTTCAAAGAATATATTGATGGTAAGTCATGGTCAGAGACGGAGTATTATAATCTGCGTGTTGAAATGGGTGATGATCAACAAGATATTGAAGACAAACTATTATTTATGGAAAGTCTATATGAAAGTATTTCGGAAGAAGGATATTTAACACAGGATGAATTAGGGAATCATCCAAGTAACAAAATTAAGAGACTCATCAATGAGATTACTGTTGACATCGGTCGCAATGGAGAATTCCTTCACGTAGATGGTCATCATCGACTTGAAATAGCAAAAGTTCTAGAGCTGGATAAGGTTCCTGTTGTAGTATTGGTACGACATAAAAAATGGATGGAAAAGGTTGAACAGTTTAATATGACTGGCGAGGCAGACAATATGCCCGTCGATCATCCAGATATGAAAAGATGTGCCCCGTAGGATCGCTAGACGCCACCGCCTCGATCACGTTATGCTCACCTGCAGAAGTCAGTGCTCAAGATTTTGGTCGATCAAGCGCACACTCGGCTCCGCCGTGTATGTGCGAAACTGGCATCCCGAATCACGAAACATATTCCTCAAATGTACTGTCCACAACCTTGGTTAAGTGGTCAGGTGACTGTAAATTTGACCTCGGTCATCGAATTTTACCTGGGACAGCGTTAGTGACACACCGAAATCAGACCGTGGCTAGCGGTATTATGAAGTGTACAATTTGATATATAGCCGAGACCATCACAGATTACCGGGTCAATCCGTAGCTGCTGGTCCAGTTCGTGATTAGAACTACCTGTGATGTGTCGTTGGATTCACATTAGGCCATGACCTGCGCGGTGTTCTCGCCACGACTGTCGTAGTTATGATCGTAGGACTAATTATAGCCACTTTGCTAGGGGATGGGATAGAATAGGCACCAACCAGTCGTGTCTCGGTTCAGATTTGTAGCTCGGTTGTACTGCTTCGACTGATTTCGAGGGGTTCGATGCTTTCCTCATTCCCAGAAGGCGGCCTTGTGACGAATTCTATCCCACCCCCACTTTGCTACTTCGGAAAGCATATTGTTAACGCCATCCTGATAAGCTATTTTTACAGCCGAACCAGGGTAATATATTGACGACAATAAAGCATACATTAAGATACTACTGTTGTGTTCCTTCTTATATTGGTACTTTTTTTCATAAATTAGTCCAATATTATTATTTTTAAACCTGTCTGGTTTGTGATTGTGCTTGTACAACACTCCTCCCTTTGTACTATAATCCTCGCATAATATTTCTGGGTTTAATCCAGATTTCCAAAGAACATATTGAAAGCTAAGCTGATCCCGTCGGGTCCCCCGGTTCAGTTCTTCCCACCATTTTTCCATAGCAGAGACCACTTGGGGATGATTATGATCTCGAAGTAATACTCTATTTTCAGTCAATCCGAATTTTTCTGGAAAGCCTTCGTTGCGATATCTACTTATTTGCTCTTCAGCAACCTTTTTATTCACAAGATTCTTTTTTATACAAACCTCGGCTTCTTTATATAGGCAATTTCTCCGAGGATGTTCAGCAACTGCAAGTGGTTCTATGTTCAATTGATCTTCAAATAATCTGGAAACATTTCCAACTATTTGTATATTCCCATCAATATACATGCTATAGCGGTAATTTCCAAGAAACTCATGCGGAAAAATTTTACACTTCCGGTTTAATAGATCAGATGGCAATTCGGATTCATTAATGACAATAGGTTCCCAATCTCCTCTTGCCTTTTTTCGATCGTCAGTAAAACACAAGAAATCGACATGGTCTGGAACTTCTTTCGGTTGCAATAGTATATCGTAGTCGTCAAAGACTGCTGTGTAGACAACGTCTTTCATCTTGACACTCAAACAATGTTGTTGGCATAATATATTATCATTTGTGGTACTATGTTGCTGTTAAGACTGGGTTGCTGTTAGGAGCTCGTAAGACTGGTCATCCAACCACTCAACTGGCTCACTATTGAGATCCCCACTATCTTGCTCAATGTCTCAGTCTCCTTCCCAGTCGGCAGGTTGATCTGGTTCTTCGGTTGAGTAGTATTTGGCTATCACGGTCCCGTCGGAGTCACGGAATTTGTTGGGTCCTTTTAACATAATCGCTCCTCCTTCGAGATGAGTATTCCGCTAGCTTCGTTATTGGACCAAAGCGTCTTTGATTTCTTGGCCGCTGTACTTCTCCTTGGCGTCGTGATCAAGGTCGTCCGGATTGGCTCTGGTCCCCAGCAGGACGTCGACATCGGAGTCGGCGACGATCGGAATCTTCACGAGCGCGCGGCCGAATATACGACCGCGAGTGGGTCGTCGTTGGTCGGTGTCTCCTTGACGACCTGTTTCCGATTGTCCAGCTGTTGTGTCTTCTTGATTAGATTTCGTTTGATCATGGGCGGGTAACGTCCACAGCGGGTCCCGCCGCTATCGTTTCCGCGCCGTTTGGCTCAAAACAAGTCGTTTATGACCGATTGTGTCAGCGCGCCGCTCTCATTATACGTATCCAAGTGACCGGAGTCGTTCATCAACGACCTCCTGATCGATTTCAATACTATTCTCCGCCGGTTCTGATCGGATTTCCTTACGCTCGTCGTAAGGACACTCGATCCAAGGTACTAAACACAGTTCAGGTGCCCGAACACCTCTTGGATGTTCCCATCGTTGCACTCCGCCTGGATGAAGACGGTCTCCCAATAGCTCACCATGATCAGATGAGATTGCCGTTTTGCCATCCAAATTCCCTACCAGATTGAGTATGTAGTTGGTTGTGATGGCGAGAGTTTCTCGGTACGCTGCCCGAACATCATCTATTGTGATGTTTTCGGACCGTAACATTCCGCGATATGAAGTAGTCTCAATTGATTGTGAAGGCATCTTAGTATAACTCCGGCCAGGGTCAAGACCACCAATCGTTTTTCCTGTCCTTCGACGTATTTGATTTGCTGTGGGACCTATAAAGGGTGCATGGGGCTGGAGGAAATGCACAATAAGTCGTTTATTTGGATATTTCGAGTCAATACGCAGTGCCGCTTCGTAGACATCGCTTGGATGTATCGTTTGTATTTTACTATTCCACTGATCTAGTAACGAGACTGTGGCATGAAATGGACTGTCTTGACGCTCTGAAACGTATTTGATGACTTGTGGGTTAGCAGTCACATATACAATTTCCTCGAAAGTATCCGTATTAAAGTTCTTCCAAAGAAACTCGGGCGTTTTTGATCCAAGTGTAACTCTAGTACCTCAAACGGTACCTTCTTTGACGCTTGCTAAGCACTGATAGAAACTGATTCGGGGGTGGTCCCCGGAGTGATCGGAGCGACCACCAGGCCCTATCTAACTATTCTGAAAGATTCGCCCGGG